>Ga0031655_10001101_pt1 | contig 16276 bp, 20 predicted proteins | sample FrelakmetHBP12HB_FD_55187 | JGI IMG/M metagenome (GOLD analysis project Ga0031655, IMG submission 55187) | Freshwater lake sediment microbial communities from the University of Notre Dame, USA, for methane emissions studies -HBP12 HB | ecosystem: Environmental > Aquatic > Freshwater > Lake >... | reverse complement strand
CACACCTACCGACTCGTCGATCGACGGGGATGGACGGAAGCTGAAGAGGGCTACTTCTGGGAGGGGGCGCATGTCAACGCTCACGCTTAGACGCCTCCGCTTCTGTCGGGAGGCGGACAACTGGTTGCGCGTGCTCAAGTCCCGTACAGGAGTGACCCCGAATATCCTATGTCGACTTGGCTTCACACTTTCGCTGGATGAACCCGGAATCCCTAACCCAGAGGCCTATCCAGAGGATTCCGACCGCGAGATCAACCGATACACGCTCCTGGGAGAGCATGATGGAACGTATGTAGCTCTCCTCCGTCAGCGCTTGAGCGATGAAGAGAGCACTGGGGACCCCGATATTGACGCCCAGTTCAGAGCGCACATGAACCGAGGCGTGATTCTCCTAGCTGCCCGAGCGAAAACTCTTCCAGATCTGCTCGCCGAACTGGCTCGGCCCCGGGCCGGTTAGTCATGACCACGGCAGACAAGGACCTGACAGAGCTGCGCCAACTCGCCGAGAGGGAACTAGGAGTTCCTCCGACCCTTCACGATTACCAGTGGGACGGCGTTGCCTTCCTCTATCGATCGCGTGCTGCACTCCTCGCAGACGAAATGGGGCTTGGGAAAACTGCGCAGGCCGCTGTGGCTCTCGCTCTCCTACTGCAGGCGCAAAACGGCATCGGTCGGGCAGTCATCATTAGCCCAGCATCTCTGACTGTGAACTGGATGAAGGAGATCGCAGCGTGGGCTCCTTCTGTCACAGCGCGCAGAGTGACCGGAGATGCAAGAGCGCGCGAAGCCTATTACCTCCTGCCGATTCCAGTGCTCGTCGCGTCATACGAGCAGATCCGATTCGATAGCCTTGACCGTGTGCCTCCAGATGCGTTCGACCTTGTGATACTCGATGAGGCGCAGCGAATCAAGAACAGGGACTCCGCCACCGCGTTCGCCTGTCGCCTGCTTCCCCGCACCCGCGCTTGGGCACTTTCTGCAACGCCCCTTGAGAATGCGGAGGCTGATGTTGCTTCCATCCTGAGCTTTCTCAATCCATTGGTCGAGATCGCGCTGCCAAGAAAAAGCATGGTGGCCGAGCTTGAAACGATGATGCTCCGACGGCGGAAATCAGAAGTTCGAGCTGAACTGCCGCCGGTTCTCATCCAGGATCTGGAATTGGACCTTACGGACTCCCAGCGCAGTGCTTACGATGACTTGTGGATTGATCGTGCTGCGACTATCAGGAATTACGGAGACGAAGATGCGGGTACTGCTTTGCTCGCACTTATCACCCGGTTGAAGATCCTCTGCAATTTCGATACTGATACCGAAACGTCTTCGAAGCTCGATGCGCTCCGAACCTTGATCGAGGGCGCTGGCGCTTCTGCTCGCATCCTGGTGTTCTCGCAGTTCGTAGAGACACTGAACTGGCTTTCGCGCCGACTTGAACTGCCACACGCGCTTCTTACAGGTTCGATGTCAATCGAAGCCAGAGAGGTTGTGATTGAGCAGTTCAATCATGATCCTCCTCCACGCGCCCTCCTTGTCTCGCTGCGAGCCGGCGGCGTTGGTCTGAACCTCGGGGAGGCGACGCATGTAGTGTTGTTTGACAGATGGTGGAATCCAGCTGTCGAGATTCAGGCAATCTACCGTGCCCACAGGTTCGAACGCGAGATCCCACTACACGTAGTGAGGTTTCTCGTTCTGGACACGATAGAGGAACGGATTGCGGAGATACTCGTGAGGAAGAGAGATCTATTTGATGAGGTTGTTGAGTCGATCAGCACGAGTAGTCCGCGATTCACGCGTGAAGAGTTGCTGAAGATTCTTGACCTCAGCCCCGAGGAGATCCCTCGGGCGTCAGGCCGCAAAGAGGAGGAGTCGCGTCATGGCCAAGATAGTTGAGTACAAGGATATCCCCCTCGGGGATCTCGTCATCGGGAAAGGACAAGTTCGAACTCTCGAGCCTGGCAAGGACATCGAGAAGCTCGCGGAGAGCATCGACAAGCAGGGATTGTTGCAGCCGATCGTCGTCTGCGAAGCGACGCAGAAAGGGAAGTGGGAGATCCTTGTGGGCCAACGGCGCTTTCTGGCTCACAAGATGCTAAAGCGAGACACTATTACCGCGGCCGTCCTTGATGAGAGGGTTGACGAGACGGAAGCGAAGGCGATTTCGATCACGGAGAATCTGATCCGGAGAAACCTCTCAGGGACCGAGCTCATCGACGGTATTACATTCCTCTACAACAAGTACGGGACCGCGAAAGCCGTTCACGAGGCGACGGGCATCCCCTACGATGATGTGCGCAACTACGTGAAATACCCCCGTCTGATGGCACCACTGAAGAAGTTGGTTGACGAGGGCGAGGTCGACGTCAAGGTTGCTGTCAAAGCGCAGGATGCAGTTGACGTTGGGGCCGGAGAGCCTAGGGAGGAAGATGCCGTTAAGCTTGCCCGAGAAATGAAATCGATGTCGGACGCGCAGCGGAGGAAGCTAGTCAAGGAGCGCAAGGACAGCCCGGAGACGACCGTTGACGACGCGATCGAGCAGGCGCGGACAGGGTCTAAGATCACCCAGGTAATAGTGACTCTGACTGCAGCGGCGCATGTGGGCCTTCAACGCTTCGCGAAGGACCAAGATACGACGCAGGATGAAGCGGCCGCGACCATCATCGAGGAGTCATTGATGGCACGAGGTTTCTTGGAGGAGTAGATGCTTTCAGGTCTTAGCCCCCTCGAGTTTGGGCGCCTCCAGATGTCCGTTGGATACAACACGCACAAGAAGGGGCGACCTCTCTCTCCTGTCGAAGTGGGCAAGCTGCTGCAGCAAGCTCGCCACGCCGGTGCCTCCCTTGATGACTGCGCGCGGGCCCTGAACCTCGAGGGGACTAGTCAGCTTGGCCGATTTCTCCGCATACTGAGTCTTCCGCCGGACCTTCGCCATCTAGTCGCTTGGGGCCGCAGCCGGGACTCGATCGGATTTACGACCGCGGTAGAACTCGTCCGGATTCCGGACGCAGATGACGAACGCGCTGTCGCTACGGCCATCCTCGAGGAGGGGTTGAATACGGCAGAGGTGCGTGAAGTCGCGCAGATTCGCCGACGCTCTGGACACGCCATTGACGTCTGCCTGAAAGAAGTCCTCGGTATGCGTCCGACGGTCGAGCGACGCTATGTCTTCATCGGCGCGATTCGTGACGGAACCGTGCGAGCTGCACTCGCCGAACGGACACAAACCGAGCGGGATGCAATCCTGCTCGCAGCCCTCGAGGCGCTGGGCCTCCAGGGTTCATCTGGGCGACTTGGAGAGCAGTTGTTCACGCTTGTTGGAGACGAACACTTCAATAGCGACCTCAAGAGACTTGGTAGAGAGGCTGTCGAGGCGAAGCTCGGCGCACATATCAGGGGGAATCTCGGGAATGTCAAGCGGGAGAATTGACGTACTCGGTTCAGGCGCCGTCTGCCTAGGTGAGAACCTCGTATGCGATGGCTTCGTGCGGGGATATGAGTTCCGCGTACAGACACACTTGCATGATGACCACATGGGAGAATTTGATCGGAGCAAGGGCCTCCAAGATTTCTTTCTGAGCCCTGAGTCGTTCGCGCTCCTTGTGGCCGAGCGGAATGCGGATCTCGAGTACCGTTCGAACTTCTTCTCTGTGCGGCGGGGCACGACGCTGCAGCTCGCAGACGGGTCTAGACTCTCCCTACTACCCTCCAATCACATGTTGGGGGCGTGTCAGGTAGCTCTGGAACTGCCTGATGGCCTGCGGGTTGGCTATTCGGGCGACTTCAGCTGGCCGCTCAATGAGGTGATACAGGTTGACCAGCTGGTCGTAGACAGTACTTACGGAAGCCCGGAGAGTATTCGCGAGTACAGCCAGGACGAGGCGGAACGATGTTTGATTGGACTCGTCTGTGAGCGACTGCGCTACGGTTCGGTCCATATCAATGCATATAGGGGAACAATCGAGCGCGTGCTTCATCTGGTCGGCGGCAACGTAGGAGTCCCGATCCTGGCCAGCAAACAGCTCATCCGCGAAGCTGCGATCTACCAGAATCATGGATTCGCTCCGGAGGGTCTGGTAGCAGTGGATTCAGCAGAGGGGCGCTCGGCGAGTTTGGACCACTCATACGTACGGCTCTATGCAAAAGGAGACGGTTTCGGAAAGGAACTGATTGAAGGAACATCGATAACGATCAGCGCATACATGGCTGATCGACGTCATCCGCTGGTGAGGTATTCTGATCGGGCTTATAAGGTTGCGCTGTCGAACCACGCGGATTTCAATGGAACACTGGAGTATGTCAGGGCATCAGGAGCAGTCCACGTTGTGACCGACAATACCCGGAACTATGGGTGCCAGCTCGCCCTCGCGATCACCAACTACCTAGGAATCGACGCCAGGCCGTCCTTGAATCTCGCTGGACCACGTTGGCGTTAGCGAGAGAGGATGTGTCTATGTCCGGTCCGATATACTTGGACCACAACGCGACCACGCCCGTGGAGGAGCGCGTTGTAGTCGCGATGACTGAAGTGCTGCGGAGCAACTTCGGCAATCCGGCGAGTCGCCACGAAGTGGGTGCGCGCGCCGACCGAGCGGTCCAGGAAGCCCGCAGGGCTGTTGCTGGCCTCATTAATGCACAGCCTGAGGATTTGTTCTTCACCAGTGGGGCGACAGAGGCGAATAACCTCGTCCTTAGGGGCGCGGCTGCGCGACGTGGAAACAGGACGACAATCGTTACAACCGAGATTGAGCACCCATCGATTCTGGAACCAGCGAGAGCCCTAGCGGCAGAAGGCGTTGTAGTCCAGTATGCGGCACCTGACAATTCCGGGGTCATCTCGGTTGAGCAGATCGCTGGGCTTGTAGATGACGAGACCTTCCTGGTAACTGTGATGCTTGCGAACAACGAGATTGGAACGATCAATCCCGTCGGCTCTTACGCGTCGGCTATTCACTCGCGAGGGGCGTTGCTGCACAGCGACGCAACGCAGGCGGTCGGGCACATCCACGTTGATGTCGAGTCACTCGGGGTGGATCTCCTGTCTTTCTCTGCGCACAAGCTGTATGGACCTAAGGGAATTGGCGCGATCTACGCTCGACGCAAAGCGCGTCAACGCATGGAGCCGCAGACACTCGGCGGCGGTCATGAGCGGGGCTTGCGTAGTGGAACCCTGAACGTTCCCGCGATCGTCGGCTTCGGTGTTGCCGCCGAGATCGCACGTAGAGAGATGAATGAAGTCGAACAGCGCGTAGCGGGACTTCGCGACCTACTGATGGAGTTGCTGCGTGAGAAGGTCGGCGAGGTTGTTGTGAACGGTTCTCTGGACAGCCGGCTCCCGGGAAACCTCAGCGTCTCCTTCCGTGGCATAGATGCAGAGGCTCTCGTTGTGCGACTCAAGGACGTGGCAGCGTTCTCTACTGGGGCTGCGTGTTCCTCCGCAAAGGTAGAGCCGAGTCATGTTCTGATGGCGCTGTCACGGGATGATGACCGCGCATTCTCGTCGGTGCGGTTTGGAGTCGGACGTCTAAATACTGAAGGCGAGATCCGAACGGTAGCGGAGGCCATGGCAGCGGAAGTGGGATTCTTGCGACGCCTGAGGTAGCTGGCAGCACCCATCACGACACCGGCGTTGCCGTTCTCTGACGCCACATTAGGCCCAGGGCGATCTCGACCCTCTGGTCGCGGTACGGAGCAATTCGGGACCCGTCGCGGCCGTCCATGGCAACATGGACGATTCGGAACCAGACCTCCACTTCGGACAACCCCGTGCTCTGGTTCCGTAGAGGGTTACATTCGGGGAGCTATTTGAAAACTGCGGACTATCCACGGCGTTCCTGTTAGCCGAGAACCCCGACCACCGGGTACCCGCATCTCAGCCATTCTCCTTCGAATAGAGCTGGGTTTTCAGTATCTCTACATCGGAGCTGCACCGAGTCGTGAAGCTGTCCGGCAGAACCAGGCCAAACACTTCAAGGGCGCAGATACCAATCCGCGCCACCTCCCCAAGAACAAAGAGGAGCGCTGGAGGGACCACATTGAGGTAGGCCATCACGAGCTCGGTGCCAGATTCAGTGCTCCTCGTTAAGGTACTCGAGGTGAAAGCCCGCTCGTTTGGGTGGCCACCATAGTCAATCGCGATGTCGTATAGGCGCTTCGCCTCAATGCGCAACTCGGGGCTCGCCGATTCCAGAGTGCGCATGACGTTGCGGATAGAGAACTCGCCCTGAACTGCGGTGATAGATTCGTCACTTTCGTGCCGTCGGAGCCAGATCTCCGCTCTGGTTGGGTCCTTACTCACGTGGAGACCGTAAAGAGAACTCTCAAGGCAGCCTCGGAGGGCCATAAACGATTCAGCGAGTTGACCACTAACGCTCAGCCTGCAGGCCCCGAGATACGCGCCGTGCGCCCGCAAGAAGAAGAATCCGGCAAACCACTGAGGATTGTTGTTCAGGTCGCAAATGAGTCTGCGATACAGGGCGTCGATGCGCGCCAGACGGTCGAAGAAGGGTCTCATATTGGCGAAAGTCGCCAGCGCATTATCATCCGCAACTTGAAGGAACTGGCTGAGTGAATCGGCACCCCATCCGGATGGCTTTTCGCAAGTCACTTGTCCTCCATTGAGAGGGCGCTCCGCTCTACTTGGATTGGCCAACGGCCGTTGTAAGACATGTCTGGACTCCCGTCGCCAAGGGGAAGCCTGTGGAGTTGCCCCGCTTCCGTGGACAGGTCAGGGCTTGAGATCGGATCTGCCTCTTGATGGAGGGCAACCCGAGGTGAACCGAGGCTCGAGAGGAGCCCCTGAAAGGGGGACACCGGACATCGGACCGGCTCGCGATTGTCGATTCTGCGCGTTCCTGGCGCGTAGAGATTCTCATCAGCTCCCCGGATTCGATGTTCCGAGCCCCGGAAATGTTCAACCTGCAACGATTCGCCTCTTCTCATACTCGATTGGGGACGAGTAGTCCAGGGCAGAGTGACGACGATGCGTGTTGTACCAGCCCTCGATGTACTCGAACACCTTCAGCCGCGCCTCCACCCGGGTCCGGAACGTCTCCCGGTCGATGAGCTCGCATTCGAGCGTGGCAAAGAAACTCTCGCAAAGCGCGTTGTCGAAGCAGTCTCCGATGGAGCCCATCGACGGACGGACCCCCGCCTCGGTGCACCGCTTCCCGAAGGCGATCGAGGTGTACTGACACCCGTGATCCGAATGATGGATGACATCCGTCGGGCGCCGTTGGCGAAGAGCCATGTCGAGAGCCTCGAGGACCAGCTCGGTGCGGAGATGACTCGCCATCGCCCATCCGACGATCCGGCGACTCCATACATCCAGGACAACGGAGAGGTAGAGGAACCCCTCCCAGGTCGGAACGTAGGTGATGTCCGCCACCCAGAGCTTGTCAGGACCGTCGGCCGTGAAGTCCCGATCCACAAGGTCGGGTGCCGCCTTCGCTGCACGGTCTCGAACGGTCGTCGTGACGAACTTCCGCCGGCTCACACCAACCAAGCCGGCCGCACGCATCAGCCGAGCGACTCGCTTCCGCCCGACTTGGATCTGGTGAGTGATCAGCTCGATGAGGATGCGCGGCGAACCGTAGGTTCCCCGGGACTCGGTGTGGATTCTCTTGATCCGCTCGATCAGCTCCTCATCCTCCTGGGCACGCTTCGATCGAGGACGGGAGAGCCACGCGTAGTACCCGCTGGAGGAGACACCCAGAACGCGGCACATCGTGGCGATCCGGAACATGGCCTGGTGCGCTTTCACGAATTCGAAGATTCGGACGACGTCGCGTCGGTCTCCCGTGCGAACCATGCCGCGGCTTTTTTCAGGATCTCTCGCTCCTCACGAAGACGCTTGTTCTCGCGGCGGAGCTTGCGGATCTCCTCGCGCTCCTGGGTCGTCAGGCCATCCTCCTTCCGGCCCTCATCGAGATCCGCCTGCCGGACCCAGTTGCGAATCGTCTGGGCCGTTGGCTCGAACTTCTTGGCCAGCTCCTCGGGACTGCGACCGGAACGAACCAACTCAACAAGTCGCCGGCGCAGCCCCGGCGGGTACGGATCGTGACCGGGCATCGTGAATACTCCTTCTCGCTCCCCAGGGTACCCCAGGGGATAGGTGTCCACGAAACCGGGTCAACTCCACTGCTAAATAACCGGCCGTGGGCGGGGCGGTTTGAGTAGGGCGGACTGGAGGTCCGTGTTCTCTGGTTCGGCAGAGGGCGCCTGGGTTCGATGGGAAACGTCACTATTCCCATCGCGGCCTGGAGAGAAATGCCGAAAACTCTCGGCTTCTCTCCTCAACACAACTCTCCCGTCAACCCGACTGTTCCCATTGAGGGTCGGTCCGACGCTCCAATCCACGCCCGCTGCGGCGGCCGTCACGACCGAACGCCGTTCGCCTGCCACCATGTAGCGAGATCGCGTTTGCCGTGTAGGAAGACTAGAGGGAGGGTTGTGTTGCGATGCGCGTAAGCCCTCCACAGGAAGGCGCGATACTCACCGGGCGGTAGGTTGTCAAGAACGTGCATCGCGGCGTCGAAAGCCAAGCTCAGACTCCATGCGGCCATGGCATCAGTCGCCAACCGTAATGTCCATGCGGTGCCAGCATCCGATGCGAGGACGCCCACGCCGTCGTGTTTCTTCGAGCGCATGGCAGCGGCCGCAGGCGGCAGCTCCTGACCGTGCTTGATGACACCACGGTCATCAATGATGGGCACATCGCAGTCGCGGAAATGGACCAGCGAGTTTCGCAGCTTGCCTAGTGCCGACAGGTCGGACAAGAAACGAGGCTTCCCTATGCCAAGCGCTCGAAGGAGACATCTATACCGAACATAGAAGGAGCCACGTTTGTCCAGTCTTATCGAGGCCACTTTCGCGAGTACTTCGTCCGTAACCCCTCGGCTTGACTGGCCACGAGTGTCGTCTCTACGATCAAATATGAAGGAATGTGTGAGAGACGATACCTCGTTCACGAACGACTCCGCGGCCGTACAGGACAACACGACACACGTTCCAGCCTCGCTGTTTAGATTGACGGTGGCGTCTCTGGCCTCGGGCGACTGCATGCGCCGAAAGCCGGACAGCAGAAGCGTCCAAGACACCTTGTCCGTGGTGAATCCTATCGGCTGCATGTTGAACCGCCACCTCCCACTGTATTCTGCACTCTCACGCTGGCGCTCAGCATCGGGACGGCCACGCTGAGGACTGACCGGACGATTGAGCGTCAGGTTTGGCACATAGTACCGGCAAACCTCCGAGTAGAGCGCCTCGGCCGCACCGATGAGGGAAACGAGGCACGGATGAACGCTGTGCGTAACAGCCTGCTTGTGGGCCCTGATCGAGTGGTGAAGCTCCCGCCGTCGCTGGTCGAAGTCGGCAAGGCGGTCGATTAGAGTCTGGTGGGCGGGGCTCTCCATCACCCGGGGAGTCAGGACGGTCTGAATCTGGTCCAGATCCCAGCGGAGCGCCTTGTAGTACTCCACGGCTACGTCAGAGGTGGAACGGAAGTTGGTGACCGCTGCCGGCAGCGACGCGAGATGTACCTCGAGCTTCTTGAAGCAGTCGATCAACGAGGTATCCACCGGCGAGGAGTAAGCCGCGAACAAAGGGGCCACGATATCGTACGGTACGGAATAGTGCTGGAACGTGCCACCGGCGATCTCGCATAGATGGCTCGCGATGGCTTGGAGGGTGGATTGTTGCGTCCGTGCCCACTGCCTCTCGCGCAGGCGACGCGCGAATCGGTCGACGATGAAGATGGCAACGACGAAACCAATGCCGAGACATATTAGTCCCGCGAGGACATTGACGAGGAAAGCCTTCCAGTCCACCATGAGCCCAGCTATAGCGCAGCCCACGACTATCACTAGCGAGGTCCCTACGACGCGCCTGTCACTCCACTTCACAGTGGACTCCCTGATCCGGTGACGCGCCGCGCGATCCTACGTGGGGTTCTGGCGGGTTCCAGGAAACCCCGAACACCGGCGATCTCAGGCCCGTCAGGTGGGACAGGATCTCCACGAATCTCATCGCCCAGAGTCCTTCTCGGTGCTGTGGGCAGCCAATCCGCCGCTGGAATATGCAAACCAGCCAGGCTCAATGTTCATGCTGTCTCCGAATGGCCGCACGATCTTCGTCGGTCGATGCGTCCAGACGGAAGCTGGCTTGGGGGCAATCGTTATACAGACGGTAGCGGCCGTTCAGGCGCTCCCCGCCGCTCCGGACCGAGACCTCGATCAGATAGACGCCAGGGAGCAGTTTCCAATTCGAGTCGCGCCACAGTGGGGCGGAGAAGTAGTTCTCATTACTCCAACCGTACGCTTCGGACTCCCCGTCGAAACGTGCGGTGACCGAGAAGCCCTGGAGACCTTCCCCCGGCACGATCTCCGTGCGGGAGTCGAGCACCAGCCGACCAGGATCAAGAATGAGGATCCTGGGACCTCCCTCGACTTGACCCGGAATCGGGACCGGCTCGGGTGAAGCAGACCACCTGGCCGTCAGGGGTCGCCCAAGTACGTCGGTTCCGTCCGGCCGATGAAACGTGAGCTGCGCCTGGCACTGCTGTGCAACGTTCCGTTGCCTCGTGAGGCGGACAGGCGGGTTCATTCGACACGCCGATCCCGAGGTACCTTGCACTTCGTGCAGGGCGATCGGTGTAGGACACGTCATGCGGGGGGGGGAGCGACAGGCGGAGACGGGGTCGCCTTAGATTCTCGACCCACAGCGCGACCACGATCGTTGTGATGCACCCAAGGACCCAACTGAGAAACGTCGACATGCCCCTCCTCGCCCGCCGCTGGCCCATGCGGCGTCCAGTATCTAGTCGAGAATTCTCATTTGGGCCACCACTCCGACGATTCGAACTCCCGCCGGGTAAGTAAACAGCATCAGAGACTCCCAGTCCAGCCGGACAGCAAGCTCGTCGCGCTGCCTACGAGCCGTGGACGCATCCGCGATCCCGAGGCCAACTATGCTGCATTCGCCTGGCCATCCCATAGACCTGACCCCGGACCAGCGGCGTCGCGAGGTCGAAATGCCGGCGGGGCATTCCCTTCTGTGAGCATTGTGGAAGCGCCTTCGACCGGCACGGGATCCGGCACGGGGAGCAGAAGCCGTATCGCTCGGACGCGTGTCAGGCCAGGATTTGGCGGCAGTGGGCCGTTGGCGGGAACTAGGTCGGACACTACGGACCAAGGATCTGCTCAGACGCACGTCCGGTCACTTCTACCAGGAGGTCGGACGAGTGGGTTCTCCGACAGTGCAGCCACTGCCGACGAAAGCCGCTCGTCTCCCACGGCGAGTAACCATGCTAGTATGTCCTGCCAACTGGTAAGGGATATGTGAGACTGTGACACCGCGGTGATTGTGGTCAGGACCCGGAAGGCCCTGCGGTGGCTCAAGTGTTCCTGCGGACCAAGGGGCTCGTTCACAAGGAGCAGAAGTCCCACGCGCTCAAGATCGCCTCCCTCAATCAGCGCGGCAAGCGCGAGCTGACGGAGCGGTTGGAACAGCGGCAGCATGTGCTCTCTCCACTGTGAACGGTGCTCCTCCCTCAAGATGCGTCCCACCCATGCCTCGTACTCGGGTCGGATCTCTCCCTTCCCTTTTTCCCATCCGCTCTTCGCCCCCACCCCCGTTCCGAGCTTCGACTCGACGGGCATTCGCATACGAGATAGCAGAGCGGCGAAGTCAGTCTCGGTGTGCTGCCGCCCCTTGGCCGCATGGTACGGCTCAAATTCTGCTAGACCACGCTCCACCTGGTTCTCGATTGCCCACTCGTCGGCCTTTCGACCCCAGTAGAGTGTTTCGCGAACCGCCGCGAGTCTCAGCTCGCTCCACTGGGGAAAGCACCAGGCAAGGAAGTCCAAGAGGCACCCGGCACGATCGAGGCACCGGAACAGGACCCACGTTAAGGCGTCCTCCGAGTGCACAGAGCACAATTTGCACAAGCCAAGGGCCTTGCCGATCCAGAACACATCTTTCGGGTCCGCGTGCTTGGGATCCCCCTTCATGCGAATTGCCGGAAACTCCACGTCGATACCCCGGACAGCTTCCTGCCAGTTTCGATATACGAGAACTCCAGAATCGGTCGTGATAAAACGTTCGTCTGCCTCCATTGTCCAGATCTCCTGTGAGCGAAGTCTTGTTCCTGCCGGCGACCGCTCCATCTGGTCGGCAGGAGGGAAGCCGCTAGAGAGGGCCCCCACTCTAATTCAAGCGAGGATCCACTTTGTTCAATGCTATTAGCGCTAAGGATGACCACTCTCACCTCTAAGCTATAGCGGGATTAGGTAGTTACCGTTTTCGAGTTTATTTCATCCAGTCTCCCGAGCGGGGTAGGTTGGGGGGGCTCAGAGACTTGGATGATAACGCCGAAGACCTCCCGATCCCGAGAGGTCGACGGGCTGAGGTTTCGGGTGTCGAGCTACGCGGTAGCCTGGACCGCCTTCATGATGGCCTTCACGGTTGCCTCATCGTCTCGGGCAGCGGCCACGGCGAGCGATCGCACGAACTTCGAGGCTTTGGCCGGTCCGGCGGCCTTGTGGATCGCGTCGCGCTCCTCTTCGGTCAGGCGGAACGCGAACACGCAGAGGTGCTCGTCGCCGCCCTCGGCTGCCTTTTCCTCGCGGATGGCCTTCAGACCCCTCTTCTCCTTCGGGTTCCGGAGGCGGCGTCCCAACTCATCGGCGGCCTTGTCCTGTTCCGGGGTCGTGCCACTCTCGAACTTCTTCTTGGCGACGAGTTCCTCGGCCTTCTTCGTATCCCGGACCTTCACCTTGCGTCCGCCGACCTCGATGGCCCCCTGGGTCTTCTTCGTGGTCTTCTTGCTGGTGGTCTTCTTCGACGGCATGGCGTCCCCTCTCTCTGGCCTTGCGGCCTTTTGTAGGCGGCTCATCGCCGCTTGGTGAATCATCAATCCCTCGGCCTGTTCGCCGGTCCGTGACCCATGCGGCAAGCAGTGAAGTAATCCCACTGGCGAACAACGGTGGCGGTGATAACGGCGATCGTCTCGTTCGGGAAGACCTTGGACCAGAGGACCGCCTCACCCGTCTCGGCGGTCGTCGACGTGATCTCGGCGGCGTGGTGTCCGCCTGGGATTTTCATGATGCTGGCGGCGAGCTCCTCGCGCCCGATCGTCTGGTGGTAGGTGACGTCCATCACCGACTCCTCACCACGGTCACCTGGAACTGGCGATCGTTGAACTCGATCACAAACCCGGCGTCGTTGCTGAGGACCCCGGCGGGTCCGAAGTCTTGGATGGTCGGAAGCTCGGTGAGGTCCTCGTCGCCGGTCGTCTTCTCATCGATCGCCTCGCAGAGTGCCTCTTCCGTCACGAGCTCGCGGATCAGATCCCGAACGTCCTCCGCATCGAACGTCTTCTTCTCGCTTGCCATGGGTTGTTACTCCTTCTCGTCGGTCGGGATGCCGACCCGGAGCGTGTCTTCTCTCGCGATCTTCTGAAGCGTCGGGCCGATCCCGGCCTGCCCGTGGTCGCTGCTCAGGAGCTCCTCGATCTGGCTTGCCCAGTGCAGGTAGTCGTAGTGGCCATCGATCGTCGTCGCGGTGTCGGTGGCGGTCTCGCGCATCAAGCGCGCGGCGTCGGCTAGGAGCCGCGAGGCTTTGACCGCCTTGCGGAGAGCCCGGTCCGCCGTCGCCTTCTGGTTGGTGCTTCTGGTCATCGTGTCCTCCTTGGCGCCGGGCCCCGCCCGGCGCGCAGTCACAGTGACGAGCTTTCAGGCCCGGATGGGAAGGGGAATCTGACTGCAATCCGCTGGGCCGTAAGACGTTGCGGGGGCGCAAACCAGGCGATGAGCGGGATAGCGATGTTGTCTTGACATCGCGTGCAACGGCGAACTGCTTGGCTCTCTGGGAGTGGAAACGGAGGTGTTTGCCCCACGAGAGACCCATGGCATGCTATTCGATGGCTCGAAGTGGGTCAGGCCTGTTTGGGCTCGTGCTGTCCAAGGGGCAGCCAGGTTCGGCGTGTCCGATCGAGGAGGAGGAGATGGACGGGGAGGGCGCAGAGACCACTCAGCGCGCGCAGCGCGCGAGACAGCCTCGAACAGTCCGAGTGGGGGTTATCCACAATGGCATCCACGCGGACGATGCATTCAATGACCGGTTGCCGGAAGTTACGTTGCTGCGATCGGTTCGATCGTTTCCAACTTCCCTTCTACGGTATGACGCGATAATCGTCCTGACCCACACCGACCAAGGAATGCTACAGCACCTGAAGAAGCCTCTCACTCGCTACGTCCAACTCGGAGGGGTGCTTGTCCTGTTGGGCGCAACGACCCAGGGCCGCCGATGGCTGCCCTTCTGTGAATGGGAGCAGGAATTCACGCAGTCGATCTCCTTCGACACGGAATCACCTGATGGCGGGCTGATTTTCAGAGGCATCACCGACCCAAGCTACCTCAAGTACCATAGCAAGTATGTAGGACACGGCAGCATACGCATCCACGTCGCGCGGGATGACACCCGGCTGGCCTGGGACGACAAGGACCGCGTTGTGATGTTTGTCCGTCATCTGCCCGGTCGAGGCACGCTACTTGTCACAACTCTCGATCCTGACTACCACACATCCATTCCGGTCCCGGGTCCGGCCGAAGAACCGGTGGAGACGACACACAGAAAGGCAGCCCATCTACTTGACAATATCGTTGATTGGGCAATCTGGACAGCCAGGTCAGCCCCGATGCACAGGCGTCGGCATCTGCTTGGCTGGCTCGTGCCTGTCGGCGTGGCCGTGGCAATGGCCCTCTTCTACTCGTTGCCGCTGACCGTGTTTCTCTATCTGACCCTGACCTCAGCACGAGCCGAATTTTCGGCAGCGGGACGCGTGATCGCGGCGATCGCGTTCCTTGGCTCGCTTGCCTCCATCTACAGCTTGTTCCTGAACTTCGTGGCAAAGAAGGGTGAATGACACGCCAACAAGATCACCCTCGGAACGTGTCCGAGCTCGGTGCGACGCCCGAATTGCGATTCCTCCGCTACGCTTGGCCATGCCTTGGCAATCGGGCAGGCCATGGTCAAAAGGTTCTCGCGACGCATATCGATGAAATCACAGATCTTCTCGGAGACAACAAGCAGCCACGCCGAAGTCTACTGCGATTCGTCTTCCCTGATGCGTATCGTGGTATCGGAGTCGCTTCCACGGACCTTGGGATCGCCAGGTGGAGTCACGCGGCCGTACAACGGTACTTCTTGACAATTCACGACAGACACCTTGATGCGGCTGTCACGGCAGGGATTCCAGGGCACATCGTAGCCCTATGCCGCGTGTTCGTTGGACGGGTGGTTGGCCTGGAGCCGTTGGTGTGTGAGCCTCTGCGGGTGGGCGGCCAGCGGGTGAGGGTCATGAACCCGCTCACCATGCCTTTGAGGCATGGGAGCCTTGTAGCCATACACGGGCGCACAGTCGTTGATGTGCTGCGCCCATGCCTTGTCGAGGAAGGATTCATGAGGATCGAGGACCTTTTCCTTTCAACGCGAGCTATCCGTGTATTCGTTCGCGATGTCCTTCAGTGCGGGTGTCCAGAGTCCGTATTCGATGATGTTAGGATTGGGCGTCCATCTCTGTTTGGAACGCACAGCGTGAAGGGAGGACTCGAACTGCTAGTCGGGGAACGACTACTAGTGACGGTGGTGCCGTACTCGGCGTTGATGGAGCCGGCCGCCGAGATACGGAATATCCTGGGCAGTGGTCAACGGGTAAGAGACGAGCAAGGATTCAATAGATTTCGACTTGTACTTGTGGGTGCGGTAGCCGCCGGGGGGCGTGATCTCTGTGATACCATCACGGCCGGCCTACCAGATCGAGTGCATCTGCATCGAGTTGAGGAGGAAGCTCTATTGGAATGTGGCTCGGGGCAGGTCTGAGTTCTTAAAGGAACATCAACCTCTGCATCCCTTGATCCACCCGCAACGCCTTGGGAGTGGGAGCCCCGGAGCGGAATCCAATTGGGTCGGTACCTGAACCGTCCGAGCCATGTCCGACGCCCGCTCCGGCAGCGACTTCACGAACACCCGGCCGAGGATGTAGAGCCCAGCCAAGCAGTATGGACACGAGAAACATGATCCGCTGAGCGGGCGCGGAAGCCTTCGGACAAAGGGTCGGGAGGAGAACAGGGAAAGCCGTGATCAGCAAGGATTCGAAGATCTGCTGGAAGGGCGAGATCCTGTCGGCTGACGGATCCGGCTCACGCGGAGCTGCGACCAACGCTCGCATAGCTACCTCGGCTACGTGCTGCCTGTCCGCGGGACTCTCGCTCGCGAGGGGAGAGAG
>Ga0031655_10001092_pt1 | contig 16394 bp, 11 predicted proteins | sample FrelakmetHBP12HB_FD_55187 | JGI IMG/M metagenome (GOLD analysis project Ga0031655, IMG submission 55187) | Freshwater lake sediment microbial communities from the University of Notre Dame, USA, for methane emissions studies -HBP12 HB | ecosystem: Environmental > Aquatic > Freshwater > Lake >... | reverse complement strand
CTGCAATAAGTGCCGTTGCTTTCGCCTACTTTTAGTTTTGCAAAAGGCCAGGACGGACTTGTGTTTGCAAAATCCGAATAAATAGCATAATTTAATATAGAAACAGGGTATGAATAATTTTGAATAGAACGAATATTACTAAACCAGTTGTTATACACTTTATCATAACTGTCTCTGGATTTAATTCCGTAATCCATAAAATCAAAATGATTACGATTTGCCCAGGATGTGCTGTCGCCGATAAACAAAAATTTAACAGAATCTGTTTCAATGCCAATATACGTTCGTTTATTTTTATAAGGGAAGAGCAGTGAATAGGTGCTGTTCATAAGTGTTTTCCTGATACGCCCCTGGTGAATATTTGTATTATATAAATGCACCACTACATCTTTATAATTATTCGTCATAGTAGCATTATTGATATAGTATTTCCCACCTTTCCATGAAGCCACAGCATTAATGCCATCCCTGATGGTGCTGGCGCCATTATTAGTATAATTTACATCCAGCACGGATGTACTGTCAACAAGCACAATTGCATCCCACATAATAGTATCGCATGCGCTAATACTGTTATTTGCAATTAGCCTTAATGTACATCCGGGATTTATGATAATTTTTGCATAAGGTCCCATGACAGCAGTGACAGTAGTCCAAGTAAAAGTTGTACCCATACTCGGAGGAATGTATGTAATATTAAGATTTCCATTTATAGTGACCGTCCCAGATATTGAAGTAGTTGTACTTATCGTTGCGTCATTATAAGGGTGATCTGCAGGTGTTGTACAACATTTATATACATCAAAAGAATATGTGGTTGCACAAGCCGACACTGTAACAGTGCCACCGTTGGGATAAGAGTTCCAATTGATATAAAAAGGATTTGTTGTAATTGGAATAGAAGCTCCTCCGTTAATAGTATAAGACCAGGTATAATTCGAACTCCAGGGAGAAATATTATATTGAGTATTTCCATGGCAGGTGTTTAAATATCCTGTAACGGTGAAAGCGGGGGAAGCTTTGATAATACTTATGCTATCAACCAATATCACTGCTGTTGGTGATCCGGCTATTCTATGCGGATAAATTGCAAGACTATTATATGTTTGAGTTGTGGTAAATGGAATAGAAACATGCGCCCATGAAGTTCCTGGATTTAGGATGCTTGCAAGATCTTGATGTGGTGGATGAAGAATAGTAATTGTTCCTGGTGTCCATCCGGTAAAATTAGTTAAATATGCAATCAGTGTATCAAGTGTAGCAGTTCCAAATCTCATATATGACATTTTAAAAATATAACTTCCCGGAGGCAGCATAATAGAGTCGTTTACAATACATTCTCCTTGATTGACCACGCTCCACATATATGCCATATTATTACCTCCTGGTGCATATATATTTGGCGATCCCCATCCGGCAATCCAACCACAAACATTATTATCTTCAAAAGAATGTGACGGGTCTCCTGTAGTGTCAATGATCGGAAATTGTCCGTTATAAACATAATCACATGTTGGTGGTAAACAATTCATTGATTGAAATGCCGGACCTGCATTGCGATAGCCTAAACCAAAATAAGCGGAACTACTTGCTGATCGTTTAATTTTTATATAATAATAATTACCGATGGTAAGGCTAAACTTTCTTATTCTTAAACTATCATTCATATCACTTGCATCAAGTAATGACAGGTTTCCGCAACTTCCTGAATATAAATATAAATTACTAATATCTGCCAATGGTGTACTGCTTGTTTTCATCACATCTACAATAATACCTGTATCTGCTGCTAAAAACTTAAACCAATATGTTGTATCCGTTATATTATACGAACCATATTTAAAAGTATCAGCAGGATAAATTTGCACTGCCGTAGCACAGGTGTTTTGCCCCATGCTATAATAGCTGCTGCACACGATTGCCAGCAGCAAAAAGTATCGTATTGTTTTTTTCATCATTGTTTATTTTATAAAATTAAGACTTTTTTGAATATTGGCGTATTTTTTCTATAGAAAATACAAAAAGCACATAAGAATATTTATCTTATTATCCTTTCATTCGTTGGTTAAACAATATTTACAAGGTACCACTTAGGTTTATATTTATTTTATTTTCACATCCTCTATATTGTATTAATGTCTCAACATCCAAAATGTTCCATCAAAATTTAAGAAAGTTATTAACAATCTTCTGCAAGACTCAATTATCAAGGCTTTCAAAATTACATTTTTCCCTTATTTTTTTATTTTATCAATCCTAATTCGTAAATCTAAAATCTAAAATATTTATCCTCCACCTGTTTCAAAAAAAATATGAACTCCATCCATCGTAATATATTTTCTTCAAGTTTTGTATTTCCTTTTATTATTATCCTTTCTTCATCTGTAAACCGCAGGCTGTTTTTTTCATGCTTCACGTTTAAATTCAATATTTCCAGCCCGTCATTCATTTCCCATGTTATTTCATCAGCTATCAGGCGCATTTTTCTTTCCACTTCCTTTTCATCATCCGGTGTTAGTATTTTATAACATTTTACAGTTTCATAATGTTTTTTTCTTACCCATTCAAAACCCGTTTCCATCAGCAGTTCAAACCTGTTGTGTTGCTTTTCATTATGGATGCTATATGTAATCATGTATTCTTTCTTCATAAAAAAGCGCGGAGCTTAAAATTACCTGTAACAAGGTACTACCAATACCCACACACGATAAAATTAAGTCCACGCCTGCCGTGAACATAATTCTTATTCTGTGCATGTTTACAAAATGGTAGTTTTTGTTACAAGAATAAATTATTATGTTTTCCTGTTTCCTATTTTATATATTTAATTTCTGTATAAAAAAAATCGGCGCAGCCAATTGCTTACTGTTCCAGAGGTCCAACCAAGAACCCGACAAACAAGTAAAGCAACGACCACGCCTTGACGTGGCGTCTTGCTTACTATCCTGTTTGTCTTTTAAATTGGTTGGTTTCTGAAACAGAATTCAGCTAAACGCTTCTAATTATTTATATTTTGTTTTTACATATTTATTGTTTTCGTTTATAATTGCCACACAAAGGGGATTCCGGCTCAGCCGGAACCCTTTTATGTGACATCCTTTTTCACTTAATTTTACACACTGTAAAGTTAATTAAATTTTGTAATAACAAGCAAAAAATAAAATATTCTCAAAGAAATGTGATTTTCAATAAATATTTTGTCGATCATTCTATTCTGTAATTTCCTTAATCAGCGCTGTTATAAAGATTCAAAATTAAATAAGCCTTTGCGAAAAAAACCAAATCCTGCAAAATAAAATATTCCCATTCACGTTTGCCGGCATTATTTGATTTAGATAATTAATAGTGATTTTCTTTTTTATGCTTAATGCAGGATGAAAAACGTTTCAAACCATACGGAAGGATAGTATTCCCGGGTCGGAAAAATAATGTAATAGAAAACCCACACGACATAGCATATTGCAAAGCCGATGATCATTATATTGATATTTACTTTAAGGACGAAAAACGTATGAACCAGGCAGTATGCCTGAAATATATAGAAAGCAGGCTCGACCCGGATGTATTTTTACGCTGCCACAAATCGTATATTATTAATATGGAATACGTGAAAAGCTACTGGTATTATGAAAAATATATAATTGTGAAACTCTGTGACGCAAACCAAATTCCTGTATCCATTGATTATGTAAATGCTTTCGGGGACATGCTGCAATATTTCCCTACAATCACGCGGATTTGAAGCAAGCGGAAAAATAGTGCTTTCACGAAGAATCAAAAAAAAGTTTGATATTTCAAAAAGTTTAACTATATCTTTGTTGCGTAATTTTAATTTATGAATTTAACATAAGGAAGCATAAAAATTCCAAATCCGGTTAGCGGATTAAACTTAAATCTTTAAACTTATACAATATGAGCACTCAGCAATTCAACATCGGACCGGGCATTTCAGCCATTGATCTGGCAGCCATCAAAGGATATATTGATGCCATCATGACCATCCTCAACTCTCATATCATCAGCCTCACACCTCAGGAGATAAAGAAGCAGCGCAAACTGGGCAAAAGAATAGGCTATGTGGAAGAAATGCACAAACTGGCCATAGAACAACCAGAAATTTTTCCGGCCAGTTTTAATATGGCGCAGTTTAACACCGTGCTGCAATATCTCACGGATTTGAGCGATATAGAAGCCCACCATACCAATTATACGGAAGGGCTGGATGATACTTACATTTATTACGGGCATGTAGCCATGGAGATTGCCGACCGTGCTTATGCCCTGGGCAAGGCGGAAGCCAAACGCGGCAATAATGCAGTAAACACATACCTTGACCGCGCTTCGCGTTACTTTGAAGGGCAGGGACAAAAAGGCCATAATGCCAATATTGAAATCGGCCCGGGCGCCGTGATACCCATTGAGCATGTGAGTGCAGGCTCTCCTTTTGAAAATATAGGCAGCGCCACGCTTTTGATACAAAAAACGGGTAAGAAAGTAAAAGCGCTTATAATAGAGCCCGGCGAAAGCATACAACTGCCCGATGATTATACTTCCATTACAGTGACTAATCAAACACCCGGCGCCGCTGGTTTGTTCCGTGTAAAATTACGTTCAGAAAAAGCCGGAAACGAAACGGCTACTAAACTTAAGTGAGATTTAGGATTTCAGATGTAAGATTTTAGATTTGCTAATTACCTTCCTCGCTCGCCTTTATTCGGCGAAACGGGCCTGTAGTGATGCAAGGTGGGCTGATCACGAAAGGAAAATAAGTATTCACGAAAGGAAATTAAGTATTCACACAATGAACTAAAGTATTCACAATAAGTTATTAAGTATTCATGATATGAACTTAAGTATTCGAGAAACGAAATTAACTTCTGGTGAATTGTTCTTAACCTTTCTATATGCCAACTAAAGTATTCTATAAAGGAAGAATTCTATTATATTAAGGAAATTAAGTGCGAATGAATAGAAAAATTCATATCTCTGTTCCTTCATTACGAAGTGTGTTTACTTCGCTACGCATATAGAATACTTAGCCAGGCATATAGTTTACTTATTTTGCCATATAGTTTACTTATTTTCCCATATCGCGTACTTATTTTGGCATATAGAATATTTAGCCAGGCATATAGTTTACTTTAGTTGGAATATAGAATACTTAACTTCCTATATAGAATAGTTAGCGACTATTCACTAAATGAAACCTAAAAAAATCGAGGCTGATTTTCAGGGATTTAACTCTTTTTGGTGGGGTAAAAACATATGAAAATAAGTTTTTATGCCGAAGGCTTGCCTTTGGGAGAAGTTCCCGTATTTTTATCTTTATCCCGTTTTATGTATAGTAATTCTTATTGAATTTCTTAGTAATTTTGCATTTCATTTTTTTTGAATATGTATAAGTCTGACCTTTTTTTACTTATTGTATACATTTCATATTTTCTTTGCAGCATAGTATTTTCTCTTTTAATTAACGGGCTTTTTCTGAAGTTTGCCAGGACACTGGGTATCAGAAATGAAAATGATACCTACATCCGATGGAGCCCCGAATCAAAGCCAGCCTTGGGAGGGATTTCCTTTTATATCATATTTCTGCTTTCGATTACCGCCTACTCTTTTTTCTTTGAACGGAGCCAGTATTTTCTGAACAGGCATTTTATCGGAGTTCTGTTTGCCGTTACATTAGGTTTTCTGATGGGATTGTTTGACGATGCTTATAATACGAAGCCATTACTTAAATTATTCTCTCAGATTAGTTGTGCTTTGGTGCTAATTCTTACAGGAACATATATCCATTTATTCAGTTATGATTGGCTCAATTATTCTATTACCCTGCTTTGGGTGGTTGGTATTATGAATTCGATCAATATGATTGATAATATGGATGCTATTTCTTCTATCGTATCTATTTGTATTATTTCTTCAATTATTCTCCTTTTATATTTGACAAATGATTTTTTGAATCCCCATCTTTTTATCCTGATAGGAATGCTGGCGGCTATTTTGGGATTCCTTTATTATAACTGGTACCCCTCTAAAATATTTATGGGTGATACCGGGAGCCAGTTTCTTGGAGCTTTCCTGGCTGCTTTCAGCATCATTTATTTATGGAATGGAAAGGATTTTTATCACACTGTAGTTCCTACTAAACAAATATTATCAGTAATACTCGTTTTTTTAGTTACTTTATCTGATACTGCCGTAGTAATTATTAAAAGAGTTCGTAATAAAAAATCTCCTTTCATCGGAGGGAAGGATCACACAACACATCATTTATCCTATCTCGGTTTAAAGGATCGTAAGATTGCACTGATTTATCTCTGTCTGTCGGTTATTTCTTCTTCTCTCATGATTATTATGCAAGGAATTTTACATTGGAATCATTACTTTATTATTCTTTTTTCAGTGTATCCATTGCTGGTGTTTACAGTGTTATTTTATATCGCCAATATTAATAAAAAGTGAAGGTCGTTTCATTTTTCAAAGAGTTTTCGATTATGAAAAAAATGTTATTCGTCTTATCCGGAGTGATTGTTCTTACTATCATGCTTTTTTCCTTTTTCCATTCGTCGGGATTAAAAAACAGCAAATCTGAATCGAAAAGTGAATTTCAGAAAAGCTACCGTGTTTTTGCCGTGGATATCCCGGAAAAACTTGATTTTGCAGGTGAACCTGTGCCCATTGACCGTTTTGATGTAAGAGAAAGTATTGATAAAGAACTTACGGGAAATACTTTTTTTCAGTCACAAACATCTATGTATATCAAACGTGCCAATCGCTGGTTTCCCGTCATAGAACCTATTCTGAAAAAGAATAATATTCCTGATGATTTTAAATATCTTGCGGTAGCTGAAAGTGGTTTCGAAAATCTTGTATCCCCTGCAAATGCTGTTGGGTTCTGGCAATTACTTAAAGAAACCGCCATCAGTTATGGTTTAATCGTGAATGAGGAAATTGATGAAAGATATAATCCCGAAAAATCCACGGAAGCTGCCTGCAAATTTATTCGGGAATCATATAATACTTACAAGAGTTGGACCGAAACTGCTGCATCATATAATATGGGTAAAGCAGGTCTGAGCAAACAGATCGAAACGCAGAAGAATAGCAGCTATTATGATTTGTTATTGAATACTGAAACATCGAGATATGTATACAGAATTCTGGCTTTTAAAATTATTCTTTCCGATCCTAAGAGTTATGGATATTATTTCAAAAAACGAGATCTGTATCCTGAAATTCCGTCTTATTTTGTGGCTGTTGATTCTTCCATTACAGACATTGCAGGATTCGCAAAGAAAATGAAAGTGTCATATAAAATGCTTAAATGGTTTAATCCCTGGCTCAGAAAAAACACACTGACAAATCCAACGAAGAAAATATATTACCTGAAATTGCCTAAAGAAGGCTTCATTAACTATAGCACACTATTAAAAGATATACCAGATGAAAATCTTTTCCCGAAAGACAGTGTGAAATAATTGAATCATAATTATCCGGATAGCATGGAAAAGCAGGAGTTCAATATTGAGGAGGAGATTGCTAAAGGAAATAAAGAGTTTTCCGAATTTGGCGAACAATTGGAAGTGTACGGTGCACGCGTTCACAACCTGAAAAATATTAATGTTATTATTCCGCGTAACAAGCTTGTCGTAATGACTGGGCTGAGTGGTTCGGGAAAATCATCACTGGCATTTGATACTATTTATGCCGAAGGGCAACGAAGGTATATTGAAACATTCTCTGCCTATGCACGGCAGTTTATAGGCAATCTGGAAAGGCCTGATGTGGACAAAATAACAGGATTAAGCCCTGTCATTTCCATTGAACAAAAATCAAATAGCCGAAACCCACGCTCTACTGTAGGAACGGTCACTGAAATTTATGATTTCCTTCGTCTGTTATATGCGAGAGTGGCAGATGGATATTCCTATGTGACCGGTGAAAAAATGGTTCGTTTTACAGATAATCAAATTGTAGATCTGATCATTGAAAATTATTCCGGGAAGGATGTTACTCTTCTTTCTCCTTTGGTAAAAGGAAGAAAGGGGCATTACCGCGAGTTGTTTGATTACATCCGCAAACAGGGTTTCTTGAAAGTAAGAATTGATGGTATGATCCGCGAGATTACATTCGGGTTGCAGCTTGACCGGTATAAAACGCATGATGTCGAAGTTGTTATTGATACTATATTTATTGACGAAGATGCCCGCTATCGCATTTCACAATCAGTACAATTAGCCCTGAAGATAGGAAAAGGATTAATGATGGCGATGGAGGAAAAAAGTAATAAAACAAAACACTTCAGTAAATTTCTGATGTGTCCTGTCTCCGGAATATCTTATCCTGAACCGGAACCGAACACCTTTTCCTTCAATTCTCCTTACGGTGCCTGCCAAAAATGCAATGGATTGGGAACCGTTACAGAGTTGGATGTAGATAAAATTTTGCCTGATAAGAAAAAAAGTATCAGGAATGGAGGAATTGCGCCGATTGGAGAATACAAGCCTTCATGGATATTCAGGCAACTTACTGCAATAGGAGAAAAATATGGCTTTGACCTTAACACACCCATTGGTGAAATTTCTGATGAAGCCATCAATTTAATTTTAAATGGTTCGGATGAATTATTCAAAGTGAAGAATGAAGCACTGGGTGCGAGCACAAGTTATGCATTGAGTTTTGATGGTATTGTAACTTTTATTCTGAATCATTACAATGACAGTAATTCTCCGTCATTCCGCAAATGGGCTTCCGTGTTTATGAATTACATTTCATGTCCGGAATGTAAGGGTAGCAGGCTTAAGAAGGAATCTTTATATTTCAGGATTGCAGAAAAAAGTATTTTCGAATTAGCCTGTATGGACATAAGTCAATTGCAGCAATGGATGTCGGTGTTAGAGGAAAAACTTGAAAAGAAAAAAAGAATTATTGCACATGAGATCATCCGCGAAATTCGGGTACGAACACAGTTCCTGCTCAATGTGGGACTTAATTATCTTACACTGGATCGTACAGCTCGCAGCTTGTCCGGTGGCGAATCTCAGAGGATTCGCCTTGCAACACAAATCGGTTCACAACTGGTGGGAGTGCTTTATATTCTAGATGAACCAAGCATAGGTTTGCACCAGCGGGATAATGTTCAACTTATCAAAGCCTTGAAAGAATTAAGAGATATTAGCAATTCAGTACTTGTAGTTGAACATGATAAAGAGATGATTCTTTCTGCAGATTATGTAGTTGATATGGGTCCCAGGGCCGGATTGCACGGAGGGGAGATCGTTGCTCACGGAACTCCTGAACAAATGCTGACCTTTGACACATTAACTTCTCAATATCTAAAAGGAACAAAGGAAATTGAGATTCCTAAGGTCCGACGGGCAGGGAATGGATCATTTATACAACTGTTTGGCGCCAGAGGAAATAATTTAAAAAATGTGGATGTGGCATTTCCACTAGGAAAAATGATTTGTGTGACGGGTGTTTCAGGATCTGGCAAATCTTCTCTGATAAACGAAACACTATATCCGATTTTAAGCCAGCATTTTTTTCATTCATTTAAAAAGCCACTTCCGTTTAAAAGCATTCAGGGAATAAAATTAATTGATAAGGTGATTGAGATTGACCAGTCTCCTATCGGAAGAACACCCCGTTCCAATCCTGCCACTTATGTGGGTGTGTTTGATGAAATCAGAAAATTATTTGCATTACTTCCTGAATCAAAAGTCCGGGGATATGCTGCCGGAAGATTTTCTTTTAACGTAAAAGGCGGACGTTGTGAAACCTGTCATGGTGCAGGTTTGAGAACTATCGAAATGAATTTCCTGCCTGATGTATATGTGAATTGCGAGACATGTAATGGTCAGCGATATAATCGCGAAACACTTGAAGTTCGTTTCAAGGGAAAATCAATCAACGATGTGCTGAATATGAATATTGAGGAAGCAGTGGATTTTTTTGCGAAGGTGCCTGCCATCATTCAAAAGATACGCACACTGAATGAAGTGGGGCTGGGTTATATCAAGTTGGGGCAGCAATCAACCACTCTGTCCGGTGGAGAAGCCCAGCGCGTAAAACTTGCCACTGAGTTATCAAAGCGTGATACGGGAAATACGTTATATATCTTGGATGAACCCACCACCGGGCTTCATTTTGAAGATATCCGGGTGCTGATGGAAGTATTGAATAAACTTACCGATAAAGGAAACACTGTGTTGATTATCGAACACAATATGGATGTCATTAAAATGGCCGATCATATTATTGATATTGGCCCTGAAGGAGGAGAAAAAGGGGGAAACATTGTAGCGAAAGGAACACCGGAAAGTCTGGTACGAGAAAAAAAAGGTTACACGGCAGAATTTCTTGCAGAATGGATTAATTAAAAATAAAAAAAACTTGCTTTTAGAAGCATTTCTATGTAAATTTACACTTTAAAATTAAATAATATGGGAAAGAAAGGTATCGATGAAGAGGAAAAAATCCGCGAGGCATTGCTCGAAAAAGGATGGAACGAAATTAAAGCAAACGATTCATGGCAGATTTTTAAGATGATGGCCGAATTTGTCGAAGGCTTCGAAAAGCTTTCTATTATTGGTCCCTGTGTCACCATTTTCGGCTCCGCGCGCACACATCCCAGCCATAAGTATTATAAATTGGCTGAAGATATTGCCTATAAACTCACGCAGCATGGCTATGGCATTATCACCGGTGGCGGCCCCGGTATCATGGAAGCAGCTAACAAGGGAGCAAATTTCGGAGGCGGTAAATCAGTGGGATTGAACATTGATCTGCCTTTCGAGCAGGAGCATAATCAGTTCATTGATAATGATAAATTACTTTCATTCCATTACTTTTTTATCAGGAAGGTAATGTTTATGAAGTATTCACAAGGTTTTATTGTGTTGCCAGGTGGTTTTGGAACATTGGATGAGTTATTTGAAGCCATCACTTTAATCCAGACTCAGAAGATTGCCCGTTTCCCGATTGTACTGGTGATGAAAGAATACTGGGCCGGATTAATTGACTGGTTGAAGACACGGTTATTGGAGGAAAAGAATATTTGTCCGAAGGATCTGGATTTATTTATTATTGTGGATACAGCCGATGAAGCCGTAAAGCATATTAATGATTTTTATAATAAATATTCACTCAAACCGAACTTCTGATTATTTTTATTTATTTGAGTAACCTTTTTTATTTAATAATGGTTTAAATCAATTGGTTCAATTCCAAAACCTATAGATGAATAAAAGGAAACAAATACTTGCACTACTAGCTGCACTTTGTGTGGCTTTAAGTGTTTACGGACAGGCGAAAAAAATCAATCCCGATTCTTTACCTGAATATAACAAGTACAGGCTTCCCACCATTGGAGTTGGCGCGGGATTCATGGCTATTTTTGGTGATGTGGGAAATAATCTCACCGATATATGGACCACTGCCCGTTCAAACAATGCGTTTAATGTGAATGTGGAACAACGGTTCGGAAATACTTTCGGAGTGCAGTTAAATGGCATGATGGGTAGCATTTCGCAGAACGATAACCGCCCCGATAAACATATCAATTTCAAGACAAATATAATGCAGGGTGATCTGAACTGCCTGATTCATCTCGATAATGATATCATCGTGCATAAGAAATCGCGCTTGGCGCCATTTATTTCCCTGGGATTCGGATATATGAAGTTTGACCCCAAAGGCGATTTGTATGATAAAGACGGCAAAAAATATTATTTCTGGAAAGATGGTACTATTCGGGATCGGCAGTTTGACCCTGAATATCCGCAGTTAGGAAATCTTCTGCATCGTGATTATAAATTTGAAACGGCCCTTGACAGTTTGAATTTATATAAACATAATTCTCTTATCATCCCTATGGGTGGTGGTTTTAAATGGAAATTCTCGGATAAATTTGAAGGAAATATCACAGTGGTATATGTGTTTACACAAACGGATTACATGGATAATAAAGGCGAGAAGCTACCACAAACAAAGTTCTTCGATAAATACAATGATGCATATCTTTATTCGTCTGTTTCTCTGCAATTCAATCTGGGCGGGCGTTCCATCATGAATCTTGCCAATGAGAAATGGAAGGATGTTAATTTTAAAGACCTAAACAAGATGGATTCTGACGGTGATGGTATTGCCGATGTGACGGATCAATGCCCCGATACACCGCCCGGTGTAAAGGTAGATGCAAAAGGTTGTCCGCTGGATGATGATAAGGATGGTATCCCGAATTATCGTGATAATGAACCAAACACTCCGATGGGTAATCTGGTGGATGAAAACGGTGTCACCATTAATTATGCGCAGATTGAAAAGGATTATATTAATGATTCTTTACGTTTTAACGGATATGTGATCAATGAAAAAGATACCACTGTTACGAGGAATTTTGATCGGTCAATAGTGCTTGCAGATAACTATGTAGTAAACCCTAATACAAATAATCATTACGTTTATGATAGTAAGGTAATAGTGATGCCGCCAAATACAAAGTACAACAGCTATTACGACAAATCAAAAATCAAAGCAATAACGAGCATAGATAAAACAGGTTCAACTATTGCATCAAACAATATTACTACAAATAACAACAATAATAATGTGGTAGCAGTGAACAATAATGATAACATCATTATCGTAAAACCAAAAAATAATGGTAATGGTTTTGTAAACTCTTCTGCAAATGTAAAGGGTGTTTTATACAGGGTTCAGATTGCTTCTATGCCAACGCCGTATTATAAAGGTTATTTCAAGACTATGTATAATCTGACGGAAGAAGTTTTTATTGATCAGTACAAAGGAAATTTCAAATATGCGCTTGGCGGATATTCTAACTACAAGGAAGCACAGGCGGCACGCGACAAGTTGCGCAAAGACAAAAAGATTGATTGCTTCGTGGTTGCCTATAATAACGGAGAACGTGTGGAGNTCCGCGATGCCATGAAAGCAAACAATGAAAAACTGGATGAATAAACAGTTCGGAAAAACAAATTAGTTTTCATCAAGGTGACAAGACCGAAGGAATCTAATGTTTCAGCATTGCAAAGATAAGGTGTATTGAAGGGGAATGGGAAATATATCGTTGAGTAAAAACACAACTAAATATCAACTACTGGATATTGAAATACTCAGTATTCAGGGGCAGGGATTTCATTTATTGCTTCAGGCACAAATCAACGGAAAGCCATCCCGACTGCTGATTGATACAGGTGCATCCATGACAGCATTTGATTCGAAGAGAATACACAGGTTCACACGAAGCAAACGGATTAAATTAAATGATCAGCTATCCACCGGACTTGGCACTAATACCATGGAAAGCCACATGCTTAATATTAAAGAGTTCAAACTGGGAGAAATTTTTTTAAAAGATTATGACGCAGTATTAATTGATATGACTCATGTGAATCAATCATACGAAATGCTCGGCATTCCTTCAATAGACGGAGTTTTAGGCAGCGATTTAATGCTGACCCTGCATGCAGTGATTGATTATAAAAGAAAGATCATTAAATTAAAAGTTCCGAAATCAATGTAATTATTGTTCAGCGTGATGCTTTTTAAATTCCTGAATATTTTTCTTGATAATTATTTACTAACCTGAAATCACTACCTTGCATTTTAACATAGTTGCGGCTTTTATTATTACTTTTGTATAAAAAAGCATGAGAAAATATTTTATAAAGTTTGCATTTAGCTCTTTCTGTCTGCTGTTTTTTTTAATGCAGTCCTTATGCTTTTCTCAACCTTCATGGGTTTGGGCAAAGAGTTTTGGCGGAACCAAAGACGATTTTTCATCCTGTGTGAAAACGGATAATTCCGGAAATGTTTTTATTGCAGGCACTTTCGATAGCCCTACCATTAGCTTTGGAACAAATATGCTTACCCTAATGTTACATAGTAAAACGGATATTTTTCTGGCAAAACTTGACGCAAACGGAAATGCTCTTTGGGCAAGGAGTGCAGGAACATTGGATAAGGATGCCGGATGTTTCACGAATTTTAATCATGTGCGCTGCATGGCTATTGATAATAGCGGTAATTGTTATTTAAGCGGTATGTTTGAACCCGATTCCGTTATGTTTCCTCCTTCAACAATACTTGTAAAAACGGGTTTAAGGGGAGCAGATATTTTTCTGGCAAAATATGATGTAAGTGGAACCTTGTTATGGGCAAAAAAATTCGGTGGAAATGCCTGGGATAAAGCTACAGGAATTTGTGTTGACAATAACGGAAACATTATTTTAACAGGAAGTTTCTGGAGTAGTACTATTGCTTTTGACAGCTTCATTTTGAATAATACCGGTGGGGTGAATGCCTTTGTGGTGAAATTAAACAGCAATGGAAATGTGATTTGGGCAAAATGTTCAGCAGGCAATTTGGGAAGTGATGCCCCTTCTGTTGCTATTGATAATAGTAATAACATATACATGGGTGGAGATTTTACAAGCAGCACCATTTTATTTGATACCCAAATACTCAATAATACCGGTGCATGGGATGTGTTCCTGGCAAAATACGATTCGAATGGAAATGCCGTTTGGGCGCGAAGTGCAACCGGTAGTAAAACAGATGAATTATTTGATATTAAAACTGATGGAAGCGGGAATATATACCTGGCAGGGCGGTTCATCAGTACATCACTGGGTTTTGGCGGACTCCCGTCCCTGACGAATAACGGAGACGGATATTTTNATGATGTGTTTATGGCGAAATATGATATCAATGGAAATGCCCTTTGGGCGAAGAGTTTCGGAGGCGANAAAGAGGAAAATGGTTTATCGTTAGCTNTAGATAATTCAGGAAACCTGATTATAACCGGATTGTTTGAAAGTAGTGCAGTGAGTTTTGATACGCATGTGGTGAACAGAACAGGCACAAGAAATACTTTTATCGCTCAGTGCGATTTAAACGGAAATATCCAGTGGGCTGCTTCTTCAGGTGGAAATAATAATGATGATTTCAATTGCATCACTTCCGATAACACAGGTAGTAAATATTTTTTCGGTTCATTTAATAACAGTTTTTCAATCGGATCTAATAATTTAAGCAGCGCCGGGAAAAGCGATGTGTACCTGATAAAATTCCAATAAAAAAATAAACAGGATAAGTAAACACTTGTAAAATTACCCCCACTAGATCGGATTTGTAATCCGACCTTAAGCAGATTACATAATCAATCCACCAATGTTTTTTTATTATTGTTTTATCTCGGATTGCAAATCCGAGATAGCCAGTGAGAATTAATTTAACTGATGTCAAAGTAGAAAAATCAATGCTGCACGATAAACTTCCTGCTTACCGAATACCACGAACGCTGGTCTTTTGCCATGGATGAAACATTACAAATATAAACACCGCTGCTGAAGTTCGTCACATTCACCGAAATCGGATTATTGCTTTTCAGTTCTTTTGAATATACCGTGTTTCCGAGTAAATCATAAATATGCACCGATATCGGATTACCGGAATTTATTCCCGAAAGCGCAATGGTTATATTGTTTTCAGCAGGGTTAGGATAAAGCGTTACATCGAAAGGGCTCACGGGTTTGTTTTCGGCAATGCCCACATGAGACGTCTGGGGAACTGATCCGTCAAAGTAAGACAGTCCGCCCGAAAAATTCCCTATGATCATATCGGGATAGTTGTCGTTGTTAAGGTTTCCCACAGCCACTCCGCTTCGGGTTCCTTCATAAATTTCCAGCAGTTGAGGATCATAAAGCGTGAAATGACCGTTAATACTGTCTTCAATGTCCTTATAGTAAAAAATATTTCCTGATTCGGTTCCTACAAAGAGCTTGAATTTGCCTGTGCTGTCTTTAAAAAAGCAGGGAACACTATAACCGTAATTCGACCAGGAATGATTAATCACATCAATATGTCCGAGCGAATCGTTGATCAGAGTGAAGACGGGATTAAGTTTTGTTCCGGTGTTTTTGTAATAATTCAGGTTCCCGTTTTGCTCACCCACCACCAGATCAAGGAGTGAATCCCCACTGAGATCAACTAATTGAGGTGTGCTATACCATCCCACATCAATATGAAGGGAATCATGATAAGCCATCACCATTGGATTTCCGGGGCCTGCGGTGTTTTCATAACGGTAGAGGTTTCCTTTATAATCCCCGATGATCATATCTGCATCACCATCACCGTCAAGGTCGCCAAAAGCTGGATAAATAGCTTTAAGATTTTTCGAACTCAGGTTGGCAAAATCTCTTGTGATGAGCTTGAATTGCGGGTTATTAGCCGTACCGATATTTTTATATAAAGTAATTCTCGATGTAAGTACGTTGTATAAAGCGCCGGCAGAAAAATAGGAAGAATCATAATAGGCGAAATTGGCAACAAATAAGTCTAAGAGACCGTCGCCGTCATAA
>Ga0031655_10001081_pt1 | contig 16470 bp, 10 predicted proteins | sample FrelakmetHBP12HB_FD_55187 | JGI IMG/M metagenome (GOLD analysis project Ga0031655, IMG submission 55187) | Freshwater lake sediment microbial communities from the University of Notre Dame, USA, for methane emissions studies -HBP12 HB | ecosystem: Environmental > Aquatic > Freshwater > Lake >... | reverse complement strand
GTGCCGCGGCCATTACACTTGCCGCAGGGTGAAGTTTCCACCACGCCTTTCCCGCCGCAGGCACGGCAGATCCGATACACTTCCAGTGATCCCTGCCTGCTTTTCACCCGGCCGTTGCCCCGGCACTGCGGGCATACATGATCACTGCTTCCGGATTTTGCGCCGCTGCCGTGACAGACCGTGCATTCTTTCTGATAGGGAATCTTCACTTCAATATCAGCACCGAGCGCGGCATCAGCGAATGATATTTTTAAATTATATCTGAGGTCTTCGCCCTGACGGCCCCGGGGCTTGGCAGCACCCTGCGGCTGGCCGTAAAAGCCGCGGAAGAAATCTCCCAGCACGTCATTTGCCGGCGCGTAAAACAGGCGCTCCTTCTGGTTCCTGACTTCGCGCAGCACGTCCTGGTACTGCTCAAAAAATTCCCGTTCATACGCTGTGCGCTGCTGGGGATCGTTTAATACCTGGTATGCCTCTGCCACCCATTTAAACTTTTCTTCTGCATCTGCATCGTGCGGGTTGTGATCAGGATGGTACTTGAGCGCAAGCTTGCGGTATGAGCGCTTGATTTCGCCCGCGGTGGCGCCGGGCTGGAGTCCAAGAATTTTATAATAGTCAGGCTTCATGTTGTGTCTCTGCGCAGAATGTCTCTGTTGGATTATTGATTAGGGGCTTGCAGGTTGTCAAGGGATTTACCGGAACCTCTGTGCAAACAGCAGGAGGCAGGGCTTTTTCCAACCCTGCCTCCTGTCTAATACCCGGCATTAATTGTATCTTTTACAAAAGCCCGTAGCGGTGAGTGCCAACAGGTTTGCCGGTATCATAATCCAGGTTTGACCATTTTCTATTGATGGGAGGAACTGCGGGCTGATTCATGCCGTTCTGGATGGTAGCTTCAATCCACCGCACCGTATTCGGGTGTGACATAAGCCCCTTATTACTGATAGCTAACGATGGCACTCCCTTCATGATGTTCTTTACTTCCTGCTGTAACATAAAGGTGCCAAGCGAGGAAATTACAACAATCACCCTGCCTTGCTTTGATAGCCTCTGGCCGGCTTCCCGCAGGTCTTCATGTGCTTGCTCTCGAACTAAATCTGCAGCGTCGCTCCGCAAATTCATGCACACGACCTCCTGGAAGTTAAGTGTCTTTGTGATTTCTTTGCCAATGCGTTTGAGCTGCCTTATCCACATGATGTTTTCAACTTCTTCAACCGGCCCATGCCCGACCAGAATAAGCGATTCTTTTGTCGGCTCCTGCGATAATTCACGAGTATATTCACTGAGTGCTGCAACAATCAGAGGGTGTTCATCCATGCCCGGAGAAACCGCAAAGCGAGATGTGCTTTTGATGGGCGTCTCGGTCATTTCAGTATAAACGCCAAGGTCCTTCCGCAATCCCACCAGGTAGCGTATTTCTTCATGGTGATTGCTGTACGATGTGGGCGAAAGATGAACAATAAGAATATTATTTATTCCTTTTGCTTCAAGCCTCCTTACAGCTTTTTCAAGCGTTCGCTCTTTATCATAGTCTAAAAAAGCTGGCTCTATCGGGTATGGCGATTTCACCGATGCTATAAGATTCATTACCTTCTGATTCCACTCAGGTATCGGCGCGCCATGGGAAATGATAATCACCCCCATAGTATCTTTCTGCGCTGCAAAACTACAGGCTATGATGAGGCCAAATAGGCTACTAATGGCGATGCCAGGAAACCAATGAATTATTCTCTTCACGATTTTTCCACCCTCCCCAATAAAATTTCTAAACAATTCGTATTACAGATCAAGATATTGGCCATGAAAAAAGACGATGCAAGATCTTTTTAACCAAAACCCATCATCTGCCTGTTATAAAATTGGATAATGCCCCGTGGTAACCATACGCCCTGTTGCTACAAGAAATCCGGCAATGGCAGTAATAAATCCCAAGATGGAAAGAATTGCGGTCATATCTTCTTGCCACCATCTTGTAAATCTTCCATGCAATATGACACTATATATTAACCACGTTATCAATCCCAAAACCTGTGTAGGGTCCCACTGCCAATAACTGCCCCATATAATCTTGGTACGAAACATCCCGGCAATTAACTGAATCGTAAAAAAAATAAAACCGATGGCAATAGCGTTATAGATAATTTCATTTAAAAAATGCAATGATGCGGACAATTGCAACATGCCTGTTTCTGTGCTGCCTGCGGCTTTTTTCCTTTTTTTAAAAAAATATATGATACTTGCTCCAAATGATATGGTAAAAGCACCGTAGCCTAAAAAGCAGGGGATCACATGATAGTTATAGAAATTACCCTGGAGAACTTCGGGCACCGGTGCTATCGTGCTTTGCGTACCGGGTAATACCATTGTAGTATAAATCAAAACAATCGCAGCCAGCGGAATGACAAAACTGCCGACTATTTTATTTTTAAATTTAAATTCTAATATCAGATACGCAAGTACAATAGCCCATACAATAAATGATAATGATTCATAAAGGGTTACAATGTGCAGGTGTCCAAAACCCATTCGGTAAGTTGCCATCCATCGCCTTAAAAGTGCCAGTGTGTGAACCAGAAAGGCAATAACGGTAACCAGGGTAGCCAGTGCACCTATTCGTGGAACTTTTAAGAAAGGATTGCTGAAATAGAGTGCAGCTGCAAAGATATACAACAATACTGCCATGCTTAAAATGGTCTGATCCTGCATAAAAAACTCTCCTTGGTATTTGCAACGAATAATTATTGAAAGCTATCCGCTGCTGGATTTATTTTTTAGCAAACCCTAATATTACTCTGCAGTGACTGCGCCATCTGCGGTTTTATATCTTTTAGATGCGTTGAATTTTACTCATTACATCTGATAATTTTGCTCTCACCTTTTGCATAGTTTGGCTTTTGGTGAGAGCAGTTACGGGCGGTGCGAGCGATGACTCTGGCAAAAGCCAATATCATTTCCAGCGAGCATTCAGCCCGAACAGATTAACCAGAAGCCAAACAACAAATTTCAAATATCTCTGGATAGAGCTTTTAGCATTACTCCAATGCAGCTTTGATCTTACCGAGCATGTCAGCAAAAGCACCCTGGTTCTTGGTAGCCGCTCCGGCAAGCACCACCCGGCTGCTGCCCTCCTGCATGTCCACCTTCACCCATAGGCGCTGATGCGGCAGGAAAAAGCAGATGCTGAAACCTGCTATCATGAAAAGAAAACTGTACCATATCAGATCCTGTCCCGGATCATATATTGCCTTGAGACTTGTTGTTTCCTTCTGTAAGAGTTCGATAAGGCTGAACCGGTATCCTTGCAGAGGCGGTTCGGTAAACTGTACCGGGCTCTTACTCACCCAGAGTGATCCGGGTGATGAGATTGATTTGAGCTGAACAGAATCCTGCCTGACGCGCGTGAGCCTGAGCTTGTCTCCCGTATCCCCGACCCTGAAGCTGTCGCCGATTTTCAGCTCATACTCCTTCTGTTTGCCGGTTGTATCGCTCACCTGGAGCTTTGCATAATTAATCGTTTTACTGAAGCGGTCCTGGTAAATATCCACTCCTTTATATGTCAGGTGAGTGCCGAAATCCAGATCCTGTGTTTTAACCACAGCGCCACTTTGCAATATGGTAACCGTGCTCATGTGCTTCTGCAGTTTTTTTGATTCTCCATAAGAAACTGTTTTAAGATCATCACAGCGCAGAGAAAAATCAAGGGCTTTTTCCTGTCGTGCGGCATCCCACACCACGAGAGGATCAAGCAGCTGTCCCTTGGTAACATCAAATGAGTATTGGAAGCCGGTTGTAGAAATTATAATGCCAATGGCAATCAACAGAATACTGATATGCGCCAGGTAGAACCCCAGATGCGTGTATTTGCCTTTTTCTGCAAAAAGATAGAGTGTATTGCCCTCCTCTTTTACCCGACATGGCGTGCTGAAGTTCGAAGAAATTATTGCCAGCAGCTTTTTCTTTGTCTTCGTGGAATTTGAAACTGTAAATTCCAGCGCATCAGGCATTGAAGTTAGAAAGGCATCATCCGGCACCCTTGATGAATTTCTGCAAATACCTATCGTGCGGGGCAATCGCTTCAGGCTGCACGCCACAAGGTTCGCGCAGAACAGGGCAAGCAGAACAAAAAAGCCCCGGGAGTGATAAAAGTCAAAGTCCTTTATTGCAGCAAGCCATTTCCATGAAGGGAAGTAGAACACGAGCTTATCCTGCGCTATCTGCAGGATAAAAATAAGGGTAGCGACAGATAATAAAATTATAGTGAGGTTTATGGAGGCAGATAAATTTAAAATATAGTTTATCTTATTTTTCATCTGGGAAACAAATAACTGAATTAAATAGAACCAACGTAATAAATAATTAAACCAAAATCAACACGGAATCAATTTATATATTTAAATTTGCTGCCTAAAAAAGGCAGGGCCATTGCTGACCCTGCCTTTCTTTGTCTTTTTTTACTTTTGCTATTTAATTTAACCTGCCCCACGCTCTCTTCATCGGTATTACGGCTTCAGATGACCGGGATCAATCGGCACACGCGGTCTGTTCATATCTGCCATTGACTTTGGCAGTTTCTTTATAAGCTCCGGCGGCATGTTCGATCTCCGGGCAAGACGCTCCAGTGCCGCTGATGTTATATCCACCGTGATGCTGTCTGACCCCTTCTCCTTTGCTATCTCATCACAGGTCCTGATTAACGCCTCTGCCGTGCCATCCCGCACTGCCGGCGGCATAATATCCATGGATTGTTTGGCAAAATCTTTTGCCTCCCCCTGCCAGCTATAGCTGCTCTTATCATAGGCTAGCTCACCATTGTACTTTGGGAAATCAATCATGGCTGTGCCGTCCCTGCTATACCCTGAGTCCTTTACAAATGAACTTTTGGCTTCGCGCTGCTCTATCGCCTCCTGCCGTTCTGCCTGCGGCTTTTCTGCTTTGTATGATTGAGCAGGGCTTTCCGCTGATCCGGTCAGCACCCGCTCACCATTGCCGCTCATAAACAGCTCAAGCTTTGCTATTCGTATCTCCCCCGGCTTTCCCTCCTGCAGGTCAAGCACATAACTGCGCAAGGCACAGGCTTTTACCAGCCGCTTAACTGCTTCCTGCACCGGTACCCTGCTGAACTGGATGCTCACCGGTGTTTCCGGGAATACTTCCCCATGGGCAATAACCTCTATGTTGCAGGTTTTGCTAAGGGCGGTGAACAGCACTTCCGGCTGCACATTCACTGCTTCAACGCTTAACAGATTGTGTTCACAGATAATCTGTGGTGTACCTGGTTTTTCTACAGTATATCCCGTCGTACCTGCCAGTGGTATTACTGCCAGCAGCGCCAGTACAGTTACATAGCTCCGCGCGGTTCCGTGTATTAGGGTCTTCATCGGTATGCTCATTTTATCGACACCCGGTGAAATCCGGGCATCAATGGGTTAAGTAGCCTGTTTCTCTAATTTCCGCTGCAGCCTCAGCCGTATGTAATTAATCAATTTTCTTCATAGTATCTGAAGGTTAAGAACACGGCTGCTCACAGGCTGGCGCGCCACACCCAGTTCCACAGCCCGGATTCGGATCACACAAATCGCCTTTCCCATTCCCATTTGCATCTAACTGCTGGGGATTGCATACAGCCGGGCAGTTATCACATACATCTCCTATATTATCTCCGTCTGCATCTCTTTGGTCCTTTATACACAGACCATTTGATGAGCAACCATTAGCACAGTCAGCATCACTGGTGCAATTAACTCCGGGGTTATCTGAAGTAGCTGAGCAGGTGCCAAGATTCGGGCCATTGGGTTTGTTGGGGCAGTTATCATTTATGTCTGGAATTCCATCATGGTCACTGTCTGGCTGAACAGTTGTGGTCGTCGTACTTGAGGTGGTCACTACGCTGGTAGTGCTCGATGACGTGCTGCTGGTCGTCGAGGTCGTCGGTATTGTGCTGGTTGTTGAACTCGTACTCGAGGTGGTCGGCAGACTACTGGTAGTGCTCGTCGGTGCCTGAGGCGTGCAGTAATTCATTGCAGACTGTATCGCTGCCTGCGTTAACGCAGAGTTGTACACCCGTACCTCATCTATCACCCCATTGAAATATCCGCTGCCTGGCGGGCGCGTATCACAGCCTATGCGCGGGCCCGTGGTATTGGTTACATTGCGCAATGGTAATTGCGGTGCAGTATTATCCAGTACCCCGTCAATGTATATCCGCAGTGTCCCGTCAGTGTCTCGCTCTCCTGCTACATGGTGCCATGCCCCATCGTTTACACTGCCAATACTGGTTATGGATGAATCGCTTGAACCCTCGGACATGCCCAAATAAACCTTCCCTCCAAAGACGCCATAACTATACCCCATATTGCTTGTCGGGTATTTCATAAAGATAAGCTGCCGGTCTGTACTCACCGTTTTTATATACGCAGCAATGGTAAACGGGCCGGTCCCAAACGTTAAGTTTGCCGCATTAGAAAGTTGTATATAATTATTTGTCCCGTTAAACTGCAATGCATTGACACAGCTGCCATTAGCCGTCCATGTGGAACCATTTATTGTCCCCGCGTTGGTCCCGGCACTGTCCCCTGCAGTTGCCCCAGTGCCTTCATCAAATTTCCACCAACCCACCAAAGTCGCTATCGATGTGGTTGTAGTGCTTGAGGTGGTCACTACGCTGGTTGTGCTTGATGACGTGCTGCTGCTCGTCGAGGTCGTCGGCAGTATGCTGGTCGTTGAACTCGTACTCGAGGTGGTCGGCATTGTGCTGGTAGTCAGTATGGTTGTTGTTACCGGAATGGCTCCTGTATAATGCAATATTGATCCACTCTGTCCCACTGCGAAAACATCGTTTGCTGAGTTGCCCCAGACAGCCGTTAAATTATCTGTAGTACCACTATTCATGATACTCCAGGTGGTTCCATTATAGTAAAGAATCGTTCCCATATCACCTACTGCAAAAACATTGCTCGTCGTACTGCCCCACACACCATAGAGATCTTCATTAGTATTACTTGTCATTTTAGACCATGCGGAGCCATTATAACGCAGAATAGTTCCACTACCGCCTACAACAAATATATTATTCGACGAACTGCCCCAGATTCCTCGCAGATTATCCCCATCATTTATGTATGGATGTGTCACTACAGACCAGACACTTCCATTATATTTAAGAATCGTTTCATCCTGCCCTACAGCATATACGTTGTTTGTGTCACTCCCCCAGATATTAAAAAGTGTTACAGTTACATTACTTGACATTTTGGAAGACCAAGTGCTGCCATTGTATCTAATAATAGTCCCATTTTGACCTACAGAAAACACATTACTCGAACTACTCCCCCAGACACCATGGAGAGCATCTGTTATATTGCTTGTCATTAAAACCCAATCATTTCCACTACCTGTATAATGGATGATTTTCCCATTCGCCCCCACACTGAATACATCATTTGAAGCGCTGCCCCATATGCCATAAAGATTTGTTGCATTTAAACTGTTCATTAAAAACCATGAACTACCATTGTAATGTGGAAGCACGCCATCTAAACCTACAGCAAAGACATTATTGGAACCGCTGCCCCAAACACCTTCAAGGTAAGAATTAGTGTTGCTTGTCATAGGCGACCAAAGATTCGCTATCGATGTGGTTGTAGTGCTTGAGGTGGTCACTACGCTGGTAGTGCTCGATGACGTGCTGCTGCTCGTCGAGGTCGTCGGTATTGTGCTGGTTGTTGAACTCGTACTCGAGGTCGTCGGTATAGCATTAAAATATGCATTGAGAAATTCATCCCAATTAGTATCTGCAACAAAACTTAAATATGCAGGATCGTAACCCTGTTCATCATTATAGCTTTTAAATGGATAAAAATCATTGCCTATGTTCCACATCTTAAAGTGTTCATCATTCTTATCAGGGAAAAAGATCGAGACTCCTTTTGCATGTAAAAAATTCCAAGTACCAATGGAACAGTTAGGTGGTGTTGTGGCTGGACCGACATAATTACTCTTTACTAATAAATTCATTGTTGACTTTAAATCGGTTGCAATGGATTTAACATTTTGATCAAAAGGCCTATTGGGATCCAGGATATTGTCTACGAAATCATATAAATCAATAAAATCATCTTCTGGACCATTATAACAACCCTTATTATTCTGAAGGTCTTCTTCTTCATCTATGTTATCAAATGTAACGGAACTACTTCTTGCCTCGGTGATTAAATTTTTATAAATATCAATATCTAATATAAGACTCTGGGCCAATTGATCAATTTTTCCAGCAACATTATTAATTTCATTTAAATTAAGAGCAGAAACTGTAATTGGGTCACTTCCATAAATGGCATTGTATTTAGTTGCTATTGACTGTGCAAGGGTTAAAGAGGTGGTTTTATCATCTATAGCATTAAGAACATCACTATATACTTTTTCTTCTGTATAGGGTTTCGCCCAAGTAAGGCCTAGACTTTCATAACCAACCATATAGTCAACATATGGCGCAATTTGATAAGCTACCTCTATCATTGACATAAGGCAGGCGTCAAAATAGACTAAATCTATTTTTTCACTGCCGTTAGATGTTGAATTATAAAGTACTTCAGAAATTTCTTTTGGGGTAAGTCTGTCATTTAAGACAGGGGAATCATCCCAAGAAACTCCATACCATCCAGCGCCATGATCCACAAGCATAAGGGCATAATGATCTGCTGGATAGCTAATTTTTGCAAAATCTACGAGGTAAGATAACGTAGCAGGATCTCCCATATTCCTTTCACCAAGATCAAATTTATCAACTCCCTCCTGATATTGCGCGATTGCATTAATATCGGTGTCATATTTCACTTTATATATAGATGCACCAAAATTGGGACCAACACCCCATTCATCCTTTAACGCAATTATATTTACATATTGATTCCCGGCACCTTTTTCTAAAGAATTAAAAACATTGAAAGTAGGTGCAATCATGTCTTGTTTTTCTCCGTCCAAATAAGCCATTATCGTCCAATAGGCTTTTACTGTAAACGTCGTCATTTTACCAATGGGGTCTTGTGGATTTGGTGTTCCGCTTGGAGTACAACACTGTCCACTACAACTACCTGATAAATTATCCCAAGATTTACTGATAACTTTGAATCTTCCAGAAGAAGGTACTTGATAATTAAATGTTAAATTATTCTTAATTTCACCAGCACTATAGTAAATATCATTTAACCATGGAAGATCACATTTTACTTCATCAGTAAAATAATCTAAAATACTACAACCAATATCTGCAAGCCCTGCTCCCCCATCATTTCTTGTATCTACAGAAATGGTTATATTTCCTCCATGTATTGGGAAGGGATTACTTACACGAATATCAGTTATAATTACGTGAGTGGGCACTACTGTAGTAGTTGTGGTTATAACTGTAGTGGTAGTTGTTGGAATAGTTGTTGTTGATGTTGTAATACGAGTAGTGGTCGTAGTGGGTTGAGTAGTGGTCGTAGTGGGTTGAGTAGTGGTCGTAGTTGGTACCGTATAAGTAACATCTAAAGTTGTAGAGGCACCAAGTGTGAGAACTCCGTAAGTTTGACTCTCATCTCCAGCAATTGGCGAGATTCCAACAGCAAACCAGTTAGCAGAAAGTTTATTCTGCAGATCAGTTTTTGCTGAGCTATTTAAAATAATATAATTTGAAACCGTACTGTGAAAGATGTCCCAAGCACTAAAGTTATATTGTGTTCCATCATTCGCATCAGTATATAGGGTGCTACCAGAAGCTGAGCTTGGATCATTGCTCATTTGCAAAATATTTACTTCCAGATTAACATTAGAAGTAGTACAATTTACATATAATTTTACTTGGCTGATTGTTGCATTATCAGGTATTGACGAAATATCGAATTTTAAAAACCCTCTATAATAAGTGCTTCCTGATGCACCAACCCAAACTGTTGAACCTGTAGATTTACTTCCTCCTGAACTAGCATAACCTGAACCATTGGATATATATGTGCAAGAAACAGTAGTGGCAAACGTGGTATTACATAAATACAGATTGAGCAAGATACCAACTACAAAATAGATATATTTTTTCATCGTTGTATTCCTCTCATTTTATAGCGTTAATTAACAAAAAACCGCCAGCAGGTATTTACCAACCTGAAGGCGGTCATAGTACTATCTTCAAATCCAACAACAGAAATTTTTATTTCCCTGGTGACCACTTCTGCCCCTCTTAAAATATCAAATCATGATTTTAAAATTTAGCGGTCTTGTACTGTAAACGTTTCTGATTAATTTCCATTTATATTTCTTATTGTATGGCTTATTTAATGGTTTTTTAATGTCAAGCATAAATTTAACATCTATTGAAAAATATATTTTTGACTAATATAAGCAGGTTATTTTACCAATAATTTTGTACTATTTTCTGGCTAATAATGGGTTAGTCTATCTATAAAGGATAAAGGCGGAGGAAGGGGAAAAAAAACAGAGTACAGAATACAGAGGGCAAATACAGACAACAGATAGCGTCAAAGGCAACAAGTGAAAGGAGAAAAGTGAAATGCAGATTCCGACATGCGGGATGTAAATTTATTTTTTAAGTTGCAGCGGTAAATATCGAACTCTATGACTCCTGCGTTAACCATGCGGCATATTCAATCGCCTGTTCGATATCCTCCTTATTCAAATCCGGATATTCAGACAGTATTTCATTATAGGAAGCGCCATGAGCTATCTGGCTGACAATCACGGCAACAGGAATGCGCATACCCCTGATACATGCCCTGCCGCCAAGTATATCTTTTTTGAAAGTAATTCTTTCAAACATTGGGATCACCTCCATTGACATGAAACTAAATGAACATAAATCTCACGCGCAGGAATTTGAACTCTTTGATTATGATTTTATGTGCTTATTGTTCTGCTGTCAATAGGCTAATAGCGTTACAGGGGTATATAGTGACTCGCCGGTGCCCTCCGCATCTTTATGCGCAGAAGGTTAGTGAAAACGGGTGCGCCCCGAGATTAGCAACCCTGTTCACACTCAATTCCGGTGCATCCCCCGCATCCCGGATCAGGATCACACACATCGCCTAATCCATCTTGATCTGCGTCCAGCTGCTGAGAATTGCAGACCGTTGGGCAGTTGTCGCATACATCACCATGCCCATCATTGTCACTGTCTCTCTGGTCCTTGATGCAGAGTCCATTGGTGGAACAGCCAACGACGCAATCAGCATCACTCGCGCAGATTGTCCCGGCCCTGTCTGATGTAGAAGAACAGGTGCCGAGAAGCGGGCCGTTGGGCTTTGCGGGGCAGTTATCTTCTGAATCAGAAATACCATCGTTATCGCTGTCAATTGTTGCAGTGGTGGTTGTACTCGTTGGTTCTGCTGTAGTTGTTGTGGTCGAAGTGGTAGTTTGCTCCACAGAAGTTGTTGACGGCTGTACCGTTGTCGTGGTTGACAGATCGATCGTCGTTGTGCTTGATGTAGTGGTCGGCACTATGGAAGTAGTTGTTGTTGTCGGCTGCACCGTTGTCGTGGTTGATAGACCGATCGTTGTTGTGCTGGATTGCGGCTGAATCGAAGTCGTGGTGGTGCTTGGGATGTCTCCTATCACCGCATGGATTATTACCGGGCCTATTCCGCCGCTGTAACTCGATGAATCATACCAGCTTGTACCGTTGTTGCTGAAAAAGCTAACGCCCGATGCCCCCGGCAGGTGATAGTAGTCGTAAAAAAACCCGTACCCGTTACCTGCGGCAGTGTAGGTCTTTACCTGCACCACAAATGAGTTACCCGCGCTCAAGGCTATGGGCTGGTCAAGCTCTATAGAATAAAATCCCGCGTGGGTTATGCTCCCGGTCTGAGTGGAGCCGAGCTGGCCGGTGGGCGCAGCCGCAGTCCCGTTCCAGGTCGAAAATAACTTGATCTCATAACTTGAATTTGCCTTGTCGGTCATGAACTCCACCCGGCGAATGGTCCCCGATGCCGTTGCTGTGTGCACCACCGCACCGTAATTGGTGTTAGCATAGCCGAGGGTATACCCGGCGCATCCCACATCATGATGATATATCTGCTCGCCTGCGTACTCAGAGCGATAGCCTGAATACACTGAAGCGTAGTACCCGATATTTATCTGCCTGTAGGCCACCCAGAAATAACCCGCATCGCCCCACGATGTGCCCCAAGAGTTCTTCACCTTCCAAGCCCCCGGGGAGCAAGACCCCGCCGCCGGATAGCTGTCATCCCAGCCGACAATCGTCACCGCGTGGGTCGTGGACGAGGCCTTGCCGCACAATGCCGGTGCGCCGTGGCTGAAGGTTTCATAGCCTGTTGCGTACATACTTACATACACCGGGCTGTGATAGGTCGTCAGGGCATACTTGATGTTATCATTGCTGGCAATCGCATTCTCGCTGATAATGCGCCACTCGGCAGGCTTTACCTGAACGCTGCAACCGGTATTGCAGGTGCTGTTCTGGCTGGTCGAGTACGGATCACACGCCTCGGTCACCGTGCCGGTGTTACTTAAGAACCCTGTTGTTTCGTAGGCATTGCCACCGGTATTGCAGCGGTTGCCCCCTTGATTGTCCTGATTGCAGTTTTTCACGTTCTGCTCGGAATAGTCGGGCGGGATAGCTCCCCCGCCGTCATCGTTCACCTTGCCTTCCAGGCTGCTTATGGAAGCAAAAATCCAGCAGACGCCGCAGGTCATCTGGTTCTTTACCGAGGTGACGTAGGGAAGCGTATAGGAAGCGGCATAGCCCTCGCTGAGCGGCAGTTCGCTCACAGCGGGAACGGTATCCGACAAATCCCAGGGCGGTGGCTTAAAGCCAAGCGGATGTCGGGTGACGCCGTCAGCCTCAGGCGCTACCGGTTCCTGCGGCTGGATCAGCAAGCGAGGCACTTTGAGTGTTTCCTCTGCGACGGCCGGCGCAATAAAGCCGGCGACAATGATGAAGATGGCAAAGATGAAACGCATTTCCACGCTACCTGTAAAATTCCTTCGCATTGGGGCCCTCTTACTATTAATCAATAACAGCACCCTTAATAAGATCCTCTGACTGTTTAACTCTATCAGCCCAGTCAGTTTTAATTCGTATGACTTCAGCACTGTTAATAAAAGTCAATAGAATAAATAGACTAATAATTTTCATTTAAAATATCTTCGTGGTGGCTTCTACCCATTGATTTTGAAACAATAAAAACCTCCATCAGCAACACATACTGATAGAGGTTCAGATTTTCAACTAAACTGAATTGCTTATAATGATATTCCTAACCTTGCACATAGGAAACCCCCGGTGATTGAGCACAATTATATTGCCATACGGGGGAATCTGTCAACAGGTAAGTTTGCACTGGTAAGTTTGCACTGATACCCTCGTGGTTTAAATGATATTTCGATTTTTTGTTTTCTGCAGTGCTAATAATAGTATGGAACGCTATGGGAGAAGGGAGTGACACATCCACCCGCCACAGAGCTTCGGAGGACGTGCGGCCAGTGACTCGTTGCTCGGGGCGTTAGAAATGCGGAGTGGGGTGGGCACGAACGATGGAATATAAAAGTGCCGGGTGTTAAAGGACTAAAATAAAGTTTTCTGTTTTGTTCTGTTATAAAGATAATTTATATAAACCGGCAAATGTGATATGATGAGAATATCTAAAAACAAACGTTTTCCAGTTGCATAAACTGCCCGTAAAACCGGCCTATGACTATACCGGAATTTCTTCAGCCTTTTTTCTGGGAATATACTCACCAAAACATTGATACCATACGGCATGCTTCCACAATAATGGCGCGTATCATGGAACGGGGATCATGGGAAGCCATGGTATGGCTCAAAAAAACATACTCCCCGGAACAGATAAAAAACTTTCTTCTGAATAAAGGCAAGACAGCCTTCCCCCGCGCGAGCTGAATTACTGGCTGCTTATATCTGAGGTGCCTTCTGCGGAGCGGAGAAAGCTTGTTGACAGTGCTAAAGCCAAACATGCACTATGGAGGGGGCATGCATCTTGAAGTATTAACCGATACCCAGCAAAAGGTTCTGTCCCGCCTCGGCAGTGTTTTAAAAAAACTGACTTCTATCTTGCCGGGGGGACGGCTCTCGCGTTGCAGATAGGGCATCGGATGTCTCAGGATTTCGATTGGTTCATTCCGCACCTCGGTGAAATTGAATCGCTGCTCAGGATGCTCCGGGCGGCCGGCGTTGAATGCATGGTTACTTCCACTGACAGAGAAACCTGTTATGTATCAGTAGCCAATGTTCAGCAGGTTTTTGAAAAAGTAGTTTTCTCCCAGGCTGGTCAAAAACATCCGGATGCAAGGCGCGCGAAATCCTGAGGAATAAGGCGTACCATACCGTACGTCGCAATGACGAAGGATGAGCGCAACGAAGCAGATGGGTGTTTTTCAACAGCCTGTTAGGTAAGTTTTTTTGGCTATGACTATCCCCTGCTGCAAAAAAAAGTTTTATACGCTGATTACGCTGTGTGTCTGTCTGGTCTTGATGATATTGCCGCCATGAAACTTGCGGCAGTAGCGTCTCGTGGCTCTCGAAAGAATTTTGTTGATTTATATTTTCTCTTTAAACTCCACCGGCCGCTTAAAGACTGTTTAAGCCTGTATAAAGAAAAGTATAGGATACGGGATATTGGGTATGTGATGAGAAGCCTTGTCTATTTTGAAAATGCCGAGGCAGAGCCCGAGATGCAGATGATTGCATCGTTGTCATGGGCTGAACTTAAATCCGATATGGAACGGTGGGTAAAAGAAATAATGTTATAGCTGCCCGGTCTCATCGGGTTGAGGCGCTGCAGCTTCTTCTTCAGCCGGTTGTTTGGCAACCGCAACCATTGCCGCCCGCAGCAGCCGGTCGTGCAGGTTGTAGCCCTTCTGAAATTCAGCTATGACCGTGTTCTCCTCATGCTCGGCACTCTCCTGGTGGGTCATGGCCTCGTGCTTGTTTGGGTCGAACACCTGGCCTACTGAAGAAAACTCCTTGACGCCGAACTTTTCAAGAGCCGTGACAAACTGCTTGAGGATCATTGCTATCCCTTCCTGCAGTGCCTTCTGCTCCGGAGAATTTTTTGCCTGCTCAAGGGCCCGCTCGAAATTATCTATGATCGGCAGCAGCTCACGGAACAGTTTTTCATGGCCATAGCGGATGAGATCATCTTTATCTTTTGCCACCCGCTTCTTGTAATTATCAAAATCAGCCATGGTGCGCAGCAGCTGGTCATAGAGCTCTTGCCGCTCTTTTTCTTTCTGTTCAAGCTGGATGGTGAGTTCCGCTGCGGACGGGGAATCCCCTTTGCCGTCTGCGACGGCCGCGGCAGCAGCTTCACAGCTCTTTTCATCTGCAGTGATTTCAACCTTATGAGAATGTTCAGCATCCTGCTCATCACCTTTATGGTGAGTAGTTGCTTTCTTGTGCATCATGCGTTTTCCTCCTTCACTTCCAGTCAAGCATTTTGCTTACCATCTGTGCGGTGTAATCCACAATAGGGATAATTTTCTCGTAATCCATCCTGGTGGGCCCGATNACTCCCAGAGCGCCCANGGTATGATTTTCCTTTGAGTAGGTTGAGGTAATCAAGCTGCAGCTCTCCATGTCCTGCAGCTCATTTTCAGAGCCGATGAAGATCTGCACCCCCTGCGCTGCCATTGCTTTATTCAACAGTTTTAACAGCCGCTCCTTCTCTTCAATTGCCTGAATGATGCGCTTCATTTTCTTCACTTCGGCAAACTCCGGATACTCAAGAAGGTTCAGCGTGCCGTCAACGTAGATTTCAGTCGCTTCATCAGTTTCAAGGGCTTTCTTGCTTAATGCCAGAGCTTTTGCACACAGCAGGTCATAGCTGTTCTTTTCCTTCTGCATCTCCTCGATAAGTTTCTTCCGTGCCTCCTGCAGGGTCAGACCTTGCAAAAGCTCATTTAAATAGCGGGCATACGTATCAAGGTCTGCCTGCGCTATATCTTCTTCCACCTCGACGATCTTATTCTGCACCACGCCGTTCTCAGAGACAAAAATGACCAGGATCCGATTCCTGCTGACATTGATAAACTCAATAAGCTTGAAGACGGTATAAATGAATTTCGGAATTACCACCACGCTGATATTTTTTGAAATGGCGGAAAGTATCTGCGAAGTCTCTTTCAGTAAATCGGTAAGCTCGCCCTCGGTGTAGGTATAGTGCTGCCGGATCCGCTCCTTCTCGGCCCGGGAGAGGTTGCGCACCTCCAGGATACTGTCCACATAAAAACGCAGCGCCTTTTCCGTGGGCACCCTGCCGGCAGAAACATGCGGCTGCAGCAGATAGCCCATCTCTTCAAGCTCACCCATCACGTTTCTCAGCGTCGCCGGGCTCAAGTCTATGCCGCCCTTGCGTGCCAGCGTCTGCGAGCCCACCGGGAATCCGGTATGGATGTACTCATCAATCAGGTCGTGCAGAATCTTCCTGGTGCGGTCGCCGATTT
>Ga0031655_10001077_pt1 | contig 16529 bp, 17 predicted proteins | sample FrelakmetHBP12HB_FD_55187 | JGI IMG/M metagenome (GOLD analysis project Ga0031655, IMG submission 55187) | Freshwater lake sediment microbial communities from the University of Notre Dame, USA, for methane emissions studies -HBP12 HB | ecosystem: Environmental > Aquatic > Freshwater > Lake >... | reverse complement strand
TTGATGCAGCCATGACTGTGGGGATGGCCAAAGTCATTATGCCAGTAAGTGCCATGCATGGCTGCCCCACTGTCGGTAAAGTACGAATCCCAAGGAACACCGGGCAGGTCGAATACCGTCGTGTCGTCCGACCCACCGGTCATGTGATAAGTGGGGCGTTTATGGAAGGTACGGAACCAGCCTGTTGGAGATTCGTAATGGAGCTTACCAGTTGCCACACGTGCAGCATAGACAGGCACATTTGACTCAAAAGCCAATAGGAATTGGCGGTCCAGGGTTATTTCAATGTGTTTTTCGCCTTCCGACACCTGGGGGGATAGCGGGGCAAGTTCTGCAGCCGGGATGATGCGCATCCACTCCGGGCGGGTATAGTAATAAGAATTGTACAAATTATCGTAAGCTTTATACCACAGGCTGCCATCCCGCTGATCCACCACCAGTGCATTGATCCAATGGGTTGTCGCATAATATAGGCGCGGTCCCGGGCTTGGGCTGCGGTTGATCGCCCAAACTGAATCAGCATAAGAGATGGTAATTTCCCCCAAGATACCCGTTTCAGGTATCCCGGTAACGACACTATTCAATACCGTGCTGACCGGCTGGACCCCGCCCGAATAGACAAAACCCTCGGTTCCGAGCCGGTACCAGGTGCGGTTGTAATCGCCGTCCGCCCCGCCAAACACCGACTCGCTGATCTCCAGGAGGGTGTCGCGCGGATATGATCTCACCTTAACCCCGCTGAAAGAGGGGGCATCGCGGACAATCAAGCTGAAATAGACCACCCGTCCCTGCGCGGATGAAGGTGCAGCCATTGCTTTCTGGAGTTTAAGGTCAGCAATGAACAGGGCAAGCAAGCTTGCTCCGCTCATTTTTAGAAACTCGCGTCTGGAGAGAGTACCAACAGGCATATAACATTTTGCGGGGGNTNANCCCCCGCATTCCGCCTTTCTACCTTCTAGGTGGAGAGATTATTCCAATCAGCCAGGGTCTAATAATGGATATTAACCAGTGTTCCCACGGACGCCCAGTAAAACATCCATTTGGCATCCGGCGTGTACATATTAACGCAGCCATGGCTCATGGGATGACCAAAATTATGATGCCAGTAAGTACCATGGATGCCATAACCCTTATAAAAATACATTGTATAGGGTACNTCCGGNAGATAATAACCATCTCCCGCCATCAGGGTGGAGATCAGCTTAATNTAAATATGATACTGACCAGTCACCGTCGGGAAAGCCGGCACACCNGTGGAGACCAGGAAACTCGCCACGACAGTATCACCTTCATAAGCATACAGCATCTGCTGTGACAGGTCCACATCGATCCAACGTACACCGCCATTATCCGGATAGNCGTAGGGTAAATCGGTCGGAACGGGTATGGGGGTATCGGTCGGTTGAGGCGTATTGGTGGGGACGGGTGTTTCCGTCGGGGTANAAGTCTCCGTCGGTGTCGGAGTCAGGGTAAAAGTGGGGGTGGGAGTAAAAGTATCNGTCGGCGTGTTGGTGGGGGTGAAAGTGGGCGTGTAAGTTGGCTTTTCCACCTGAGCAGGTGCTCCGAAAACCAAGGCGGGGGACTGAGCAACATGCAACAAGGCGCGCACCGGCAAAGCATTCCCCGGTAAGAACGCCCACGCTGCCGTAGCACAAACCACCAGGACGACCAATGCCAGGAACGACCAACGATATTTCACCAGAGAATCTGACAGGTTGGGTATGGGTGCTGGTGTTAGCCTGGGAACTGTCAGAGGTAGCTTACGAACTTGTGTAGGCTGGGTTGCCGGTTCTATCTTTGCAGTGGGTTGAGTCGCTCCGGTGTAAACCGCACGCATGGGGCGCGTATCAGGCAGGGAACCCGATTGCAACGGTTTCGCGGGTGGTTCTTTCCGCAAGCGCTCAACCGCCCAATGCATTCCCTTGCGAGCACGTATGCTGGTCGGGTTTATCTTCAGCGCCCGTTCCAGGTATCTCACACTGGTTTGCGGGCTTGCAAGGGCTGCAAGGATCAGCCAGGGTTCTTCCAAATCCGGGGACAGAGCAGCGGCAGATTCTGCCATGCGCCGGGCAGCCAGACGGTCACCCCGCTGTATGGCTTGCCGGGCATTCAAAAGCATTTGCTGAGCAGTCTCCGGGTCCAGTTTCATGGCGTCGGTACAAGTGTAGGCTGGATACTTTCGCTTCTCACAAAGCAAAGCACACCTGCCGTGATTCCATCAGCCACCACATCAGGGTGGTTCACCAGCAGGTCGCGATCCAGGTAGAGGAAGCCAGTCTCAATGATGGCGGCAGTTGTTGAAGGGTCAATCACCCTGAATGCGTGATAATCGGTCATATCTTCAGTAATACTACCGCTATGATTTTGAAGGCCGGTAATTTTGCTGTAGCGATTATTCAGGCAGGCGGTGAGGCGTTCAGCCAAATCCTGATCGTGACTATAGGTGGAAGCAGCAACTTTGAACCCAGTCGCTTGGGCATCNATCACATCGCAGGTGTCGCTGTGAATGGAAAGGAGCAGGGCAGCCTGGTAACCATCCAGNCGGGGATCAAATTCCTGCAGCAAGTCNATGTTATAACCGTTGGCTTCGAGTTTTTGCCGTACGAGGGAGGCGATGGCAAGGTTGACATCATGCTCGTTNGTGCCATCCGGGCAGACTGCGCCTGAATCGCTCCCATTCCCCCAGTGGCCCGAGACAATTCCAATGCGCAGAGGCTTTAAACTTGTCGGGACACTCCCAATGCTGCCAGGAACAGGTGTCAGTATTCCCGAAATGACGGACCCAAAATTAACGGAAAACATTTTCGGGGAGAAACCTGTAAAAAGGGTTGCCAGAAGAAACGCAACACTGAATGCGGTCTGCAGGATGCGACCGGGANGGACATCGCCGCCTNGGCGGGGTCGATGGGATGAGGTCGAATGAGCCATATTTACACAATAGTACCTTATTTTGGTTTAAATGAGCAAGGATTTTCGGAGTAAATTGGGTGTAATAATGACCCAATTTAGGCTACTTTCCTATACAAATATTCGGGCTATAATCAATCCTGCCCGGAGTTACTCCAGCATGAGATTCCTTATTTTCATTATCATCCATGGTGTTCACCTTAATGACAGAGCATTTTATGAGTAATTTATGAGTAAGATGAGCAACAGGGTTGCTGTTTCGACACCCAGGCTAGAGCCTTTTCCCGGAGTAAACATGCCTGAATACATTTATATCATCCACCCATTTCGCCACGGCTTTTTCGAGTCGCCCACCCCGCAGGAAGCAATCATCCTGGAAGAACATTTCCAGTATCTCCAAAGTGCAGCCAAAGCCGGAACGGTCCTGCTGGCCGGGCCCTGCACGGATGACACCTTTGGTTTGGTCATCTTCCGTGCTACGAACGATGATGCAGCCAATACTTTCATGTTCAATGACCCTTCCATCAAGCAAAATGTGATGGTAGCGGAATTACATCCCATGTGTGTCTCGGTCAGAGGACAATGACCATTTACCCCGTAACCGCCCTGCGCACTCTTGCGCTCGTTACCCAGAACCTGCATATTACCAACGGCTGCGAACCGAAACCCACGGCAGAAATCTTATACCACCTGGTTGACCGGATCGGTTGCGTCCAGATCGATACCCTTCACATGGTCCGCCGCAGCCAGTACATCGTTCCATGGAGTCGGTTGGGAACCTATGATCCAGACGATTTCGATTCACAGGCAGCCACTGATGAGCGGCGCCTGTTCGAGGGGTTGCAACACGCCGCATGCATCATCCCGTTGAACGAGTATCGCTATCAATTGCCTCGCCAGCGCAGGGTGCGCGAAGAGCCTTCGAAGAACTCGCACGTGTGGCTCTCCGATCAGAATGCTGCCCTGGTCCAATCCGTCCTGGAGCGCATCCGCCAGGAGGGCGCCCTCCGTACCAGCGATTTTGAAGGCGACGGCCACAAGCGTAACAGCTGGTGGGATTGGAAACCCGCCAAGCACGCGCTTGAACATCTCTATGCACAGGGGGACCTGATGATCGCCGGGCGCACCAAGTTCCAACGCTATTACGACCTAACGGAACGCGTGCTGCCAAAATGGGTCGATACGACCGAACCGTCCCCCGCCGAACGAGACCGATTTTGGGTGGAACGCGGAGCGAAAGCGCTGGGTACTTGCCTGCCACGCCATGCGGGGGACTACACCTGGATGGGAGTCAGCAAGTCGCGCCCCGCTGTGGAAGCGCTGGTCAAGGACAGCACCCTGATCCCCATTCAGGGCCGCCTGTTCAACGGCAAGATCGCTGATCTTGTCATCCATCGCGATAACCTGCCGATACTGGAACAGGCCTCTGATGGGGCTCTAAAAGTGTTACGGACGACATTCCTGAGCCCATTCGATAATCTGTTTTGGGCTGCCCACCGGGATGAAATGCTCTGGGGCTTCCACCAGTCATTGGAATGCTACCTTCCGGCCCCCAAGCGGGTCTACGGGTACTTCTGCCTGCCAATTCTACACAAGGACCGCCNGGTCGGTCGCTTTGACCCGAAACTCGAACGGAAAACCGGGCTGCTGCGTATTAAAGCGCTCTNCCTCGAACCGNANTTCAANCCAGANGACGAACTGTTCNGGGACGTTGCGATTGCCATGCGCGATTTTTTGACTTTCCATAAAGCAGCCAATATTATCATCGAGCGCAGCCAGCCAGCCACATTTGGGAAAAAAGTGATGAGCTTGTTATAAGAATACTGGTATAAATATATGATGTATCTCTGGATCATATCCNTTCCNCTGTGTGGAGAATAAAAATGAGCGACGAATCTGAAAAAATGACCAAATCCCNGTTGCTCGAATCAATACGGGAAGAGCACANCTTGTTGGAAATGACTCTCGCGCGCCTGACCCATGACCAGATGCTTTTACCCGGCGTGGAAGGCGTATGGAGTATAAAGGATGTCCTGGCCCACATCTCGGCATGGGAAAGGCGCATGATCAGTTGGACCGGCAGCCATTTACGCGGTGAAGAGCCCGCAGTTCCCCTGCCTTGGGATGTGGATCGGATGAATGCTGAAACCTACGCACAGGTCAAGGATAAGCCCCTTGCTGATGTGCTGGAGGAATTCCGTGAGTCATACTGGGATTCTCTCTCTCTGGCTGAAAGCATAAGCGAAGAACAATACCAGACCAACTATGCTGATACCTGGCCCATGGGCCCCCTGTGGACCGGTATAGCCGCGAATATGAACTGGCACTACAAAGAGCATCGCATGGATATCCAGAAATGGCTTGCTTCCCAAAAACAGGAGCGCTGACATACCCACCCACCCGCTCCTAGCCNTGGCACGTTCAGCCGGCAATCCCGTCATCGGGACCGAAACGGCCACCTTTCTNTGGCAGGGCAAGACCGCCCCGCGTCTATTGGACGACCTGCACAACTGGGAAGAGTCCCCCCAGATACTAANGCGCATCGGATCAGAATTATGGTCATTTTCGATGCCCATTGCCCCGGATGGCTATCTTGAATATGCCTTCCTCGATCCCAAGACCGGTGAGCGAATCCCTGACCCACTCAACCCGAACCAGGTTTGGAACGGGGTTAACGCTTTTAATCACTATTTCTATATGCCACAGGCCGGGTCAAGCCCTCTCATCCAACCAGTCAAATTGGCGATGAAGGGAACGGTCACCCGTCACCAGGTTCCGACCCATGAATATGCAATCGGTTTGAACCGAACCGTATACCTTTACCACCCCCCGGTTAAGACTCCCGTTCCATTGGTGGTTGTTTATGACGGCCCAGATTATCTTAAGCGGGCCAAGTTGAACAGTATTGTGGACAATTTGATCACTGCAAAGCGGATCCAACCGATTGCCATGGCAATGGTGGGAAACGGTGGTCCAGCGCGTACCCTGGAGTATTCCTGCTCCGAGGCCACCCTGGGGTTAGTGTTCGAATGTGTCATCCCGCTGGCGCAGGAACATCTCACCCTCACGCCGCCTGGAGGAGAGCCTTACGGCATTCTGGGGGCTTCGATGGGTGGACTCATGGCCCTCTATACCGGAATGCGTCTGCCCCGTGTGTTTGGCAAAGTCTTGAGCCAATCGGGAGCGTTCACCCTTTCGGAGCGCGATATGGTGGTCGAGGATCTGGTTAAATTCGTTCCGCCTCCCGATATTGACATCTGGATGGATGCTGGGCGTTATGAATGGTTGTTGGATGGCAACCGCCAGATGTATTCCCTGCTTAAAGAAAAACGTTATAAGGTTAAATACCGTGAATTCTCCGGCGGCCACAATTACACAGCCTGGCGTGACGATATCTGGCGCGGGCTGGAAACCCTGTTCCGCTGATAATTATTAAGCAGTAATTACAAGCGAGATGTCATACCAGCCATGGAACTATAAATTGCATTTACACTCATCGGAAAACACTTTTCAGAGATAATCATTATGCTCCTTGCCACCCTCTGTTACATCAAACTTAATAGCCACACGTTGATGATCCACCGCATCAAGCGGCCGGATGATATACACGCAGGCAAATGGAATGGCCTGGGCGGTAAATTCGAGCCGGGCGAATCACCCGAGGAATGTGTCATCCGGGAAGTACGTGAGGAATCGGGGTTGGTAATTGTCAACCCTCGCCTCCACGGGCTGCTGATGTTCCCCGGTTTCAAGGGTAATGATTGGTATGTCTTCGTTTTTACTGCAAACGAATTCTCCGGAGACCTTCAAGAGAATGAAGAAGGCTACCTCCAATGGATTCCCGATGGCGAACTGACATCCCTGCCCTTGTGGCCCAGCGATACAATCTTCCTCCCCTGGCTGCGGGAACGTGGATTTTTCTCGGCAAAATTTATCTATGACGGGGATCAATACCTGAACCACACGGTGACATTCTATCCCCACTCACCGCTTTAAGGTGTTTGACACCATTTTCCTATTTATTTGACTAATCGATATTCCTGATCGTACTTATTAATTTAAGGAAGGCTTTTACTATGGCCGGGTCAAACTGTTTCCCAGCCTGGTCTTTAATTTGTTCCAAAGCCTGTTCTTTTGTCAAGGCGGCCCGATAAGGGTGGGAGTTGGTAAGTGCATCGTACACGTGCACTATACTGAAAATGCGTGCCATTACCGGGATTTGATCACCTTTTAAACCCTCCGGATATCCACTTCCGTCCCATTTTTCAAGGTGATAATGAGGAATATCCAGGGCTGTTGACAGGTACTTGATTGGGGAAAGTAGTTGGTAGGCAAGTTTGGGCTGCTGGCGAACAACACTCCATTCTTCTTCTGTAAGCGGCCCTGGTTTCTGCAGGATAGCTTCAGGAATGCAAATCTTACCAATATCATGCAGTTTGGCACCGCGTTGAACCTGCAGAATCTCCTTTTCTTCCATACCCATCGCGCCAGCCAGCTCCGTTGCCAGCCTGACCACCCGTGAAGTATGTTTTTGGGTCTCCCGCCCGCTCAATTCCAAGGCTTGCGACCAGCTTTCAATGACTGCGTCGTATGCCAGGGTTAATTCAGTATTTGCCCGCTGGAAACTCTGAAACAGTGTGGCGCTTTCAATGGCAACCGCAGCCTGACTGGCCAGCATGTTCAAGAATTCCAACCAGTCATCTAAATACATGCTTCGCAACAATCTGATAAAATTTATCTTGAATAATGCTAAAAAAATGAATTTTCCTGGAATCCTCCTCGTAAGTCGTCTTATTTTCAGAGCGTTGGCAGTATAATCGGGGAAACATGTCCATATTAACCGATAAACGAATTCTGCTCGGTATTACCGGGTCCATAGCTGCCTATAAAGCCGCCGACCTGGCGTCAAAATTAACCCAAGCCGGTTCCCAAGTGGATACGATAATCACTCCCGCCGGGGAAAAATTCATTTCCCCCCTGACGATTCAATCTGTCACTGGACGGAAGGCTTTTACCGATGCCGACTTATGGGGCGGCGAAGCCCACGTGCTGCATGTGGGTCTCGGTCAAAGCGCCAACCTGCTGGTGGTCGCTCCATGCACCGCCAACACTCTCGCAAAACTGGCTCACGGTATTGCAGACAACCTGCTCACCATTACCGCCCTAGCAGCCCGCTGCCCCTTGCTTGTTGCACCTGCGATGGATGTAGGTATTTACACTCATCCCGCCACCCAAGAAAACATCCGCATTCTCAGTGACCGGGGGGTTGTTTTTGCCGGTCCTGAAGAAGGCCGCATGGCTTCCGGTCTGGTTGGCAAAGGCCGTTTCCTAGAACCCACTGAACTGCTCGGACACATCCGCCTGCTACTGGGACGAAACGGTCCACTATTTGGGAAGAAAATCGTCGTCACGGCTGGCGGCACGCAGGAACCGCTCGACCCGGTTCGGGTGCTGAGCAATCGATCCTCCGGGAAACAGGGTTACGCCCTGGCCCAAGCAGCCATCGATACGGGCGCAACCGTTGTACTGGTGACGGCGCCAACGGCCCTGACCCCTCCAGTGGGGGTTAAAATCATCCCGGTTGCCACCTCCCAGCAGATGCTGGAGGCCGTGTTGGCTGAATCGGCCGATGCTGAAGGGCTCATTATGGCCGCTGCGGTTGCTGATTTCCGTCCAAGGCTGGTCGCAGAAAACAAGCTTAAGAAACGTGACGGGATTCCGCAAATTGACCTGGAAGCCGCACCGGATGTACTCATGGCAGTAGCAGGTCTTGGACCCAGCAAACCGAAGGTTGTGGTTGGGTTTGCCGCCGAAAGCCGCGACCTGCTGGAAAATGCCATGTCCAAGCTCACCTCCAAAGATCTCGATATGATTGTAGCCAATGACATATCCAGCCCGGAGGCAGGTTTTGGCGTTGACACAAACCAAATCACCCTCCTTTTCCGGGACGGGTCGCAAGTACCCCTGACACTGATGAGCAAGTCTGAGGCGGCTGAAACCATCATTGCCCATATGGCAGTGCTCCTGGAGAGCAAATGACAAAAATACTAGTGATTTCCGATGTTCACGGCAACCTGACCGCCTTGGATACCGTTCTTTCTGCTGCAGGGAATGTGAACGAGACCTGGTGCCTGGGTGATGTGGTCGGTTACGGCCCACAACCCAACGAGTGTATTGAACGCATCCAGTCCCTCACCAACCTCACGTGTATGATGGGCAACCACGATATTGCCATCGTCGGTGACGTTGCGCTGGAGACTTTCAATTCTGACGCCAAAAAGGCGCTGCTTTGGCAGAGAACAATCCTCACTGATTCAAGCAAGGCTTTCCTGGGATCCCTTTCCAGGGTTGTGGTGGTCCATGGCGATGTCACCCTGGCTCACGGTAGCCCGCGCGATCCGATCTGGGAGTACGTGATGAACACGCTGGTAGCCCGCATCAACCTTGCCTACTTCACCACACCCTGGTGTTTTGTGGGTCACTCCCATTTCCAGGCAGTATTTCAATTTCATGCCGACAATAACGATCTTTCCATCGAGGTTCCTCGCCCGGATGAATGCTACGAACTCAAGGAACGTGCCATCCTGAACCCTGGTTCGGTGGGTCAGCCGCGCGACCGTGATTCGCGCGCCGCATACGCCATCTTTGATCCGGAAATGCACACCTGGGTACCTCACCGCGTTGAATACGATATCAAGTCGGTCCAGAAGATGATTCTGAGTGCCGGCCTCCCTTCCCGCCATGCGGAACGTCTCGCGGGAGGCTGGTAATAACTGCCTAAATTATAAATAGAGAAGGCACCAGGAAAAAACCTGGTGCCTTCGTCATTTTGAGGTCACCCCTATTCCGAAATGGAACAATTACGAGCGGGCAGGCGTCTAAAGGTCAACCTGATCAAATACCCATCTGTCTTGAGGAGATACCCATGAAAAAGAAAAACGCCTTAATACCTTTTGGACTTGCTCTGATCCTCCTTTTGTCTGCATGTGCGGCAAAATCTTTAGCCACACAATCGCCAGGTTTGTATGCTCCCTATGGAAGCTCCCCATCCAATGAAAATGCACCTGCCCCAACATCGGCTCCCGCATTTCTGGATACCAGCAAAGGCGCGAATGGCGCAAGTGCTCCTTCCGCGCCCGCCCAGGACCGGTTGGTTATCATGAACGCTGACCTGACCATTGTCATTCCCGACCCGCAGGCCAAGCTGCAAGCCATTTCCCAGATGGCTGTAAACCTGGGTGGCTTCGTGGTCACGATGAACATGGATCAGACCACAATGCAGAACGGTCAAACCGCTCCAGAGGGCTCCATCTCCGTTCGCATCCCTTCGGGTAAACTCAATGACGCCCTTAACCAGATCATGGCGGATGCAGTCGAAGTGCGCAATAAGTCCCAAACCGGACAGGATGTGACCCAGCAGTACGTGGATCTGCAATCCCAGTTGGACGCCCTTCAAGCCGCTGAGACCCAGTTGACCACGATCATGGCGAACGCCACCAAGACCCAGGATGTGCTGGATGTTTTCAGCCAGCTGGAATCCTATCGCCAGCAAATCGATGTCATCAAGGGGCAGATGCAGTACTACCAGCAGGCTTCCACCTATTCACTCATCAATGTAACCCTCATCGCAGAAAAAACTATCCAGCCGATCGAGATCGGCGGTTGGAAACCCGAGGGTGTCGCCCGGGATGCCATTCAATCATTGATCAAGTTCTGGCAGGGTTTCGTCAATTTCCTCATCAATCTCTTCCTACTTGTCCTGCCAATCCTGATCACTACCCTGGGTCCCATCGCCCTGATCATCTGGGGCATCATTGCACTGGTCAAACATAACAGAAAGAAGAAAGCCCAAGCTGCCAAACAATAAGGCAGGTTGCTTAACCAAGATAAAGAAAGGACTGGCAGGTTACCCCAAAACCTGCCAGTCCTTTTATAATCAGGGGATGGAAAAATTCATTCAAGTTTCCCGGGAATTATTCGATCTTCACCTGACCAATCGCCAAGTAGCAGCTTTTGCCACTTATGAACGTGAACTGCTGGAATGGAACAATAAGTTCAACCTGACCGCGATCCGGGAGCCGGAGGACATCCGCATAAAACACTTCCTGGACTCCCTTTCCTGCACGCTGGCCTGGAAGGAAAAACCACCCCGTCGACTCATCGATGTGGGCACCGGTGCCGGCTTTCCGGGAATCTCCCTCAAGATCTTATATCCGTCCTTGCGGTTGACCCTGGTCGAATCGGTTGGGAAGAAAGCCAATTTCTGCCGTCATATGGTCGAGATACTTAAACTGGATGCCACGGAAGTGATCACTGCTCGAGCTGAGGATGTGGGGCAAATGGCTGCCCATCGTGAAGCTTATGACTGGGCCGTGGCGCGTGCCGTGGCAGATCTGCCGGCCCTGGCGGAATATTTACTCCCCCTGGTTCAGGTTGGCGGGTCAATGCTGGCCCAAAAAGGGTCGAGTGCAGCCGCCGAGGTCCACAAAGCCGGAAATGCATTCAAGATACTGGGAGGGGTCTTACGGCAGCTATTGCCCGTCACCCTGCCGGGAGTGGCTGACGAACGTTACCTGGTGGTGGTAGATAAGGTCGCTGCCACACCAAAGAACTACCCGCGTAAGCCGGGCATCCCGATTAAAAAGCCGTTATAACGCACAGATCAAGCGTATGGCGTGACTTGTTTGATTAGCAATTCTTTTCGTCGACAATCCTCATTTCGTCAGTCTTGTTGGGGATCATACAAAGGAATTCGAAATTCTCCTTCCCCACATTATGGTACCAATGCGGTACGCCTTCGGGAATAAAGAGTACATCCCCCGCGTTGACCTCGAACTCCTCGCCATTGATACCGATTCTGGCATGTCCTCTCAAAACGTATTGTTCATGTTCGACAGTGTTGGTGTGTTTGGGAATCCCGCCACCGGGTTCCATTACAAAGCGCCGCATGGCGAAATTCGGTCCCTCTTGCGAGGAAATGAGCACCTGGATGGTCGTCTTATCTCCTGCTTTAACATTTTGTGCTTCTACATCCTTGGTATGTTTTACAGACATGGGTCCTCCAAAATTGACGCTCTCCCTGGCGGGAAGGTTTATATTTCCTGCACTTTTCCGGATTCCACCTGCCAAACTTTGGTCTTCTCAATGAAACCCGGGGAAAATAATTTCAGATCTGTCGTCGTTAGCAACGCCTGGTCGATGTTCTCCAGGTAGGCCAGCAAGTCCGCGCGGTGCTGGATATCCAATTCGGCCAGCACTTCGTCCAGCAGCAAGACCGGGCACTGACCGGTCTTGGATTTCATCCATTCGATCTCAGCCAATTTGAGCGCCAGCAACGCCGTGCGGATCTGGCCACGCGAACCGTAATCGCCCAGGTCGATGCCACCCGCCAGAAAGCGCAATTCGTCGCGGTGCGGACCTATGGTTGTTACCCCCCGANTGATCTCTTCGGCGCGGTTCCCTTTCAACGCAGCGGCAAATCCCTGGCGAATTTCATCTTCACTGATCCCATTTCGTTGGACNGCAGTGGTCAACCGTAAAGCCATCTGACCTTCCGGNGTGGGTAGCGGATCATAGGCAGGCAGATANTGAACCCGCAGCACTTCCGTACCATGGGTCAGGTCATGATGTATTCGGGCTGCCAGTTTCTCGATCTCTTGTATTGCTTCGATCCGCCGGAAGAGGATTGTCGCGCCGGTGCGGGTGAGGGTCTCATCCCAGAAATCCAGTTGGCTCAGGTCACCGCCGCGCTCGCACAGCAGTTTGAGTAAGGCATTTCGTTGGCTCAAAGTATCGCCGTACTCGCTTAATAACCGGGCGTAGCCTGGGATTGTTTGCGACAATGCCAGGTTTAAATAGCGGCGACGCTCTTCGGGACCTCCTTCGATGATCTGCACCATTTGAGGGACAAAGATAACTGCGTTGAAATACCCAATGACTTCTGCCATTGACCGCTTCACACCATCAAGCAGGATCTCCTTCCGCAAACGCTGACCAGTGGCGCCCACTCCTTCGATTACCAATCTTATTTCGAGCCGGTGCTTTGCCGTCCCGCGCACATACTCGGCTGTCAGTCTGCCCACTGCCAGTTCCTTCTTTGCTTCAATAAAATTGACCAACTGCCGGTCTGTATGAGTTTGAAAGGAGGTGAAGGCTGCCAGGAAATAAATCGCCTCCAGAATACTGGTCTTACCCTGGGCATTGCTACCGGTGAGCAAAACAACCCGCCGGGGGATGTCCATATCCAGGCGGGCAAAACTTCGAAAGTTGGTGAGTGAAAGGTGGGTGAGGTGCATTGATTCGCACGGATGGGAATAATTGTAAGCGGTTACACGTCCAACCGAGCCTCTTCCGGCTCAGGCTTCCAAACCTTTGTGGCGCGGTCGGTAAAAACAATGCCGTCCACGTGGTCGATCTCGTGCTGGAAGATGCGCGCCATCCAGCCCCTGGCCTTGATCTTGACTGGTTGCCCATGGCGGTTGAGTCCTTTTACGGTGACCGCCAGGGCCCGTTCCACCTCGCCATGCAAGCCGGGGATGGAAAGGCATCCTTCGATGCCCATCTCGACCTCTTCCGATTTCTCTTTCAGTTCCGGATTGATAAGCACAAAGAGCTTCTTGGGGGCGTCTTCGATCTCATCGTCTTCAGGGTACTCCACAACAATGAGACGATCAGATATGCCCACCTGGGGAGCTGCCAGACCCACTCCAGGCGCTTCACGCATGGTATCGATCATGTCGTCTATCAAAGTCTGTAATTCTGAATCAAACCTGATGATCGGTCGGGCTTTCCGCCTCAGGATGGGGTCGGGGAGGGTAACGATTTTCCGTATAGTCATGGTTCATCTACCGTTAATTTGGAATATTGGCGGGCCTATTGTACCTTATTGTTATTTTCTTTGCCTGTCCTTTGTGCAGCCTGCTCTTTGCGCATTTCTTCGGACGAGCGATGGTAGCTGACAAACCAGTCTGCCACGCGATCGCGTTCTGCTTCAGTCTCCATCTTTTTCTTCTGTTCGACACGTGCCAGCCGGCGGCGGTCAATATCCTGCTGGACGGAGGCAGGGTCCATAACGTCATAAAAGTCCAATTTCGAACCACCGACAGTAATCAGGACGTCTCCATAATTCCACATGACCTGCAGGATGCCAATCCGCTGAGAGGCTGTGGTCAATATGTTATCCAGCGGGGCCGCCTTGCGTTCCTCCCTGCCCAGCGGCGTTTTATTTACATCCAGGATCTGGTCCTCAGTCACCTGGTAAATATCATTGCTCCAGTCAATATACTGGTAAAGCCACCAAAGAAAGAGGGGGATGAGCACCACTCCCACAATCGTGAGGATCGGTCTATCGACAAGGCCGGAATCCGGATAATTGATCCAATCGATCCCCCGCCAGATGAGGACTCCCAGGCCGGTGACAAAGAGGACAGTCGGCTGCCAGACATTTTCCACCAGTACGATCCAATGCTTTCGATAAGTAATGGTGTTGCCGACCTCGTATCGCATTTTAAATAGATTCGAAATGCCATCGCCAGGGCAGAAGGTTTATAGGGTGATTCAGCAATCAGATTGGAGGTCTTTTCCGGGGGAAGCTCCTGGTCAGCTGGCAAACCAAGCTTTTGCCGGATGGTTTGCTTCATGGCATTTATTTCCACATTACGCGAGCGTGCTTTTGCACGGCTCCATTGCTCCTCAACCAGTGCCCCGGCCTGGTTGGGATGAGAGACATGGTGGAAGATGATCTTTCCTACAAATGTGCGGATGATCACATCGCCATAATCCATCCAACGGCCGAATTGGTCAGTCTGAACACCAACCGAGAGTACCGTACTCAACGGGGCTTCCTGGCGGCTGTCATAGATCCCGATCACTTTTTCAAGCCAGATGACCCGTTGGTTGGTTACGATGTAATAATCATTCCCCCAGTCGATCCAATCCCAAATAATGACTCCTATGATGAAAAGAAAAACGATCCCGGCGGTGATCATTGCGACCGTAGATAGAAAACGCGAAATTGATGCCCCACTCAATGAAACCAACACCAGGAGGGCAACCGGAACGATCATGACGATGACTGGCATTGTCAACNTTTGCCAGAGCAAAATCTGGTGCTTGCGCGCCAGGAAATAGATCATTTCTTCCGGTTCCAACCATTTGAAACGTTTCTGCCGCGCCAGGTGCTGGCTGGCAATTGCCACTTCAAAATTGATCTTGAGTTTGGGGGCTTGTTTTAACAATTCACGGAATTTATCGCGCGTCAGTGAAAGCAGAATTGTCTCTTCCTGGGCTGTGACCATNTCAAAACGGGGTTGGCCGCTCAACAAAGTTTCTTCACCAAAATAGTCCCCTGGTACCAGNGTACCTGCCAGTTTTTGTTTATTCTTTTGGGTTACGCAAATTTCACCACTGTATATCAGAAAAAACCGGTCCCCGCTGCCCCCTGGCTCCATGATAGCTTTCCCGGCAGCGAAGGTCTCCTCCTGCAGCTCACCGGCGATGGCGCTGATCTGATCATCAGCCATACCATGGAACAGGTGGATTTTCTTTAAGAATGCGATCCGCTGCGGAGATTCGATGTCCATGGATTTATTCTAGCATAAATTGAGCAGGTGGCACATAAAATTGGTCCGGGTGATCACGTTNTTGTTTTACCGATCTCCTATCACTGCATCCATTGACAATCCTTCCCTTTTGGAGAATAAATTTACAGCAATCGAATGGCGATTTATAGAGATGACGGAAATAGAGCCTACCTGTCACTTCTGGTACAATCAGACCATGAAAAAATGGCAATTCTGGGTCGGTGTACTCATCAGCGCAGTTTTCCTGTGGTGGGCGGTACGTAAATTAAACCTGGGGGATTTTTGGAAAGCTATCTCCCACGCAAACTACTGGTGGATCCTGCCGGGTGTCGCCATATATTTTATTGCGGTTTGGGCGCGCGCCTGGCGCTGGCACTACCTGCTCAATCCGATCAAACCAATCAAAACACGGGTCATGTTCCCCATCACATGCATCGGTTACATGGGCAACAATATATACCCGGCGCGCGCCGGAGAAGTGCTGCGAGCGGTGGTGCTGAGACGCAGGGAAGGTGTGCCGATTTCAGCTTCACTGGCCACCATCATCGTGGAACGCATCTTCGACGGGGTGGTAATGCTGGCTTTTGTCTTTGTCAACTTGACTCAACTTGCTAAACTGGCAGACGTGTCCATCCCGATTTGGAGATGGAATATCACGATCACCGACCTGGCTATCGGGGGCAGCGCGGCGTTCTTTGGAGCGCTGGTCCTTTTCCTCCTGGCAGCCATGTTTCCAAAGGTGACATCCCGTTTCGGCCAGTGGTTCATTGACCGCTTGCTGCCTGATCGTATCCGTCTAAAAACCAGTGGCATTATGAACAAATTCCTGGACGGGCTGGAATCTCTGCGTTCTCCAGCAAACGTACTGATGGTGTTTCTTACCTCGGTTATCATCTGGTTACTCGAGACGGTCAAATACTGGTTCGTAATGCATGCCTTTAGTTTCAACGCCAGTTTCTTCACATTGATGTTAATGAACGGTGTGGTCAACCTGGCAACCACCCTACCAGGCGCACCCGGTTACATTGGCACGTTTGACCT
>Ga0031655_10001076_pt1 | contig 16538 bp, 8 predicted proteins | sample FrelakmetHBP12HB_FD_55187 | JGI IMG/M metagenome (GOLD analysis project Ga0031655, IMG submission 55187) | Freshwater lake sediment microbial communities from the University of Notre Dame, USA, for methane emissions studies -HBP12 HB | ecosystem: Environmental > Aquatic > Freshwater > Lake >... | reverse complement strand
CCCCATGAACTCATTCTTCGCCATGTTCCGCAGGGAAAGCTTGAGCGCATTATCCCCGCCATAGTCCACAGCCTCCGTGATGTCCGCATAGAAGCTGTGGCCGTTGCCATCGAGCTTGAGCAGCCCACCCAGGTCCCTGGAGTTGATCGTGACGTTGACATCGCTGACTCGCTGCAGGGTAAAGGGAATCACCAGCCACAGGCGGTTGGGCCGGCAGCAGGTGAAATTGTGATAGGGCGACACGCCGCCGCGGGCCTGCCAATCGGCTATCCGGCCGCCTATTTCGCCAAAGTTTCCTGGCTTGGCCTTTTCCAGGAGTTGGGGGACATCCTTATTGAGTGTGAACTTTGCGCTGATCTCCAGGGAGTCCTGGCGCTGTTCATTGGGGAAAGTGAAGACGCTGCCATCGGGCTTTGTCCAGTGGTCCAGTTCCCGGACAAGGGCATCTCCCGCAAACTGCACGGTCAGGCGGATTTCCTTGTCGGCCCGGGCAAACGGCTGCTCGACACCATTGACCGTGACCTGCTTCACGGAGGCCGGCCTGGTGAGACGGATCCCCAGGGAGCAAACCAGCCCCGGCTTCCCGCGCACGCCCGTGATGCCCAGGCGCTCTCCGTCAAGCCCGACCCGGCCGGCCAGGCCAACCAGCACAGGCCCTTTGGCCTCCGCCGCGCGCCTCAACTCCAGCAACCTGCAGGAATTGGCCGGCACGGTCAGGCGCGCGTGGTGGCCCAGGGCAAACAGCGAGTGCCCCTCGTTATCCAGCACGATCATGCCGGCCTCCGCCGGATAGAGCTCGACAAGCTCGTAGAAGCCCTTTTCCTGCAGGTTGATCTCGTCGCCCACTTCAAAGGTGATCTCCGACGGGCGCGGATTGCCGTTGAAGAGAAAAATAAAGCCGTGATCGCGCTTGATGCGCGCGTAGCCGTCGACCGCCCCCGGTTGAACCTGCTCGCCAAACGGTTCGGTATATTGGACGTACTCGAAGTTCGCCTTGGCCCACGCGGTCCACTTCCGATAGAACTCCTTGTAGCCGGGCAGGATGTCGCTTTCGTAGGGAAGGATGGCGGGCATGATCGAACCGCTCACGGCCAAGGCCGACATCAAGCTATATTGCCAACCATAGTAGTCGCAGGCCTTGACCAGTTCCCGGTCCCAGCATCCCTCGCTCATGCGGCCCACGAGGGGATGCCCGATGACCGTGGGAAGAAAGCGAAAACGCATGGACCAGTAGTTCTGAAAACGCAGCCCGTCGGCGTTCTGCCGGTCGTCGCTGATCTGGGTGTGATGCGTGGAAACGCAGGCGGTTTGCTCGTTGTACACCTCGTGTCCGTCGACATCCTTCAGCCCCCACAGACCAAACTGCTTGGTGCCGTAGAACGCCTGGATGAACAGCCCGGGATTGTCCGCCTTCAGGCGGCTCCCCAGTTCCATGCAGCGCCGCCAGCCTTTGTAGGCACCCATCCCGGCGATGTGACCGTGCGTCTCGTCATAGCAGTTCATCGCCGAACCGCGGCTCGGATCCCAGTTCCAATTGCTCAATTTGTACTTCTTGATCGTGTTGTCGTGGACTTTCAACCACCACTGGTAGAAATCATCGCAGCCGATGCAGTAGTCCGGAGCGCGCCGGCCCGCCGCATCACTCTTCGTCCATTCCGGTTTGTCAGGCCTGCAGTTCAAATCCACGTTAGGGTAGAAGAAACCGTATGAAATCCCCTTGCTTGTGGCATAGTCGGCAATCTGCCTCGCGGTTGCAGTTTTCTCCTCGGGAAGCAGTTCCCAGTAATCTCTTGCCGCATGGGGTTTCCTATCGGGCGAGAGCGGACAGAAGTAGTTATTGAAGATGATCATATCCCCTCCGATGTCCGCGAAGGTGTCGATCGCCTTTGTGAAATACAGCTTGTCTGCGTCGTTCTTCGGCATCATGGGCAAGGGATGGAAGAACTGGTAGTTTATATTGAGGAAGCCTTTCTGGGCGGGCGACAGGTAATCGAGGGCGAAAGCGCGCATGGCCCGGCTTTCGTTGCGATCGATCGGTATGTACCCCGAACCGTTGGGGAACCGGAACGGCCGGTCGCTGTCCTCGATCATCACCCCGGACTTCTTATAGACGCCCATGAACTGGGGTTCGCTCTCATAGCCTTCACCCGCCTTAAGGATCAGACCGGGCTCGAAGCTCAGCGCGACACCCCTCTCGTTCAGGTCGGCCTTGTAGAAGGGGTTCTCCATGCCGGTGAAGAGTCCGCCATTCGCGTAGCGGATGAACTCAACGGTGGGCGCCTGCCAGAAGGTCAGATAATGAATCGTTTCGTTGGCCGGCTTGGTGAAGATGGCCTTGCCCATCCGCAGGTTCTTCAGCCTGAGCGGAACGCCGTTAGTGATCTTCAATGCGCGGCGGAAGAAACCGTTCGCGCTTCCCATTGCATACACGAGATCAACGCCGACCTTGCCTTTGGGGGGCTGGTCGAAATCGAATTGATAGACTACGCGACCACTCTCTTCTCGGACCTTGGCCGGCTTGGTGTCCCTGTTGGAAAAGAGTCTTAGGTCTGTATCCAGCTCGAACCCGTCGGACTCAAAGGCATACGTCTCCGATGCCAGCTTATTCTGCACGGAAAGCAGTTTACCCGTATCCGAAATACGGATCTCCAGTTTGTCATTGGCTAACTGAAGGCTGGCAGCCTCCGCCCCTGATGCAGTAAGACTCATGACCACCAAGAGTATCACCATACCAGACCATTGGCTAAGGTGCCGGGCATGCTGCCAAAGCCCTTTTTGTCCCGGTCGAACCCCGGCCGGAGGAACGACCGCTCCCAATAGCACACTTGTATTCATCCTCAGAAAGTTTCTCCGCATCATGTTCTCCTCTGATGATCTCTGCCTCGCGCTCCTGCTCCGGCCTCCGTTAAGCACCTATAGTCCAGATGGACTTCAACTCATGAATATCGAGTTTTTCAATCACGACACCGCCGCCTTGGACACCGAACTCGAATGACTTGTCGTCCAGCGGGAAAGTGCAGCGGACGGGCGAGTAGAAACGGCCGTCGGCCGTAAAAATCTCGATAAAGAGCGTGTCGATCAGGATCCGGATCTGAATCTTACCGTCGACCAACACCAAGGGCGCGGTGATCTGATGTCGCTCTTGTGATTCGAAGAATCGCATCTGCATTTTCTGAAGGTCGAACAGGATGTCGCGGCCGAATACATGGAGGTTGAATGCCTTTGCACCGGCCGGGATGATCTCGGCGTCGATATCGAAAGCTCGGCCCTGGACCTGTGGACGCAGGGGTTGGCCTGGGGCGAGCTTTAGGCCTTTTGGGATGCGGACGCTCCGTTGATACAGATTCTTAATCTCGGGAACCGGATACTTGTACATTTCGCTGTTGCCGCCCTCAACCGTGCGCGATGTCAAATCCAGCGGAAAGGTCAGCATGCCGACCGGGAGGCCGAAGTCGTACACACCGGCCTTTGCGATCCACACTTTGCGGCCATTCGGCACGTCATTGAATACCTGCGACGCATAGTAGCTGCCGTCGGTATGGGCAAAGCCCATCGTGCCCGTCTGCGGCGTGAACTTGGCGCCGTCGAACGAGCCGATCACATAATTGCAGTTGGCGCCGAAAAAGACCCATTTCTTGTTCGTCCCATCGCCGTTTACCGGCAGTTCAAACAGGTCTGGACATTCGTGGAATCCGTGGATCTCGCTCCGCTTTTCCCAGTGCTTTAGATCCTTCGAGGTGAGTACGTGGTAGACATTGGCGTGGATATACAGAATCATCACCCAGTGCTTGCCCGGCTCGTACCACAAGACCTTGGGGTCGCGGTTGTCGCGGTCGATGTTGGGAATGATGGGGTTGTCCTTGTACTTGGTCCAGGTCCGGCCACGATCATTGCTGTAAGCCAGGTTGATCGTTGCCGTCTTCCCGGAAGGCATCCAAGGAGCACAGGCAGCGCTTGCCGTATAGAACGTCACTAGTGGCGATTCCTGGCCGGTCTTGAAACCCGCAGTGTTGTTCGTGTCGGCGACGGCCGAGCCGGACCATTGGGCCCCGTCGCGGTCGGGCCAGAAGTAGAGCGGTAACTCTTCCCAGTGGACCAGATCACGGCCGACCGCATGCCCCCAGGTCCAGTTACAGTGAAGTTCTGGCGGCATACAGTCAAACGGCAGGGTCTGGTAACCGAGGTGGTATTCTCCGTTGTAATAGACTAGCCCGTTGGCGTCACTGGCGATGCCGTAACGCGGCGTGTAGTGGAAGCGCGGGCGGATCGGTTCGCTGTAGATCTTCCCGCCGTCGGTCATCTCTTTCGACGGAACGAGCAGATCGACGATCGCCTCCGACGTCGGCTTGACCCCGTCGAGATTTTCGATTTGCAGCACGGCCTTTTGGCCCAAGTGAGGCGTCAAATCGACCGGCACCCAAATTTGGGGATTCTTCGGATCGAACGGGACCATGTGCGCCATGATCATCTTTCCATCGACGAAGACCCTCATCTCCCGAAACGGCGCGTTCTTGTTGATTGGAAAGTTCAGCCACCGTTTGTCCAACACAAGTCTTCGTTCGACATACTCGACGTCCGGCACCAGCTTCTTGTCGGTCTGGTAGAATGTGTCGGCCAGGATGTGGCCCCCCTGGGAGTTATCCACAATCTCCAAATGAACCTTCTCGCCGAGGTAGTCAGAAACGTCGAAGTAGTCTTTGCGGAGTTCGTCCGAAATCCCTCGTTTCACCTTCATCATCCGCGTCGGACTGTTACGGATTATTGACCCTTTGTGGACTAGCTGAACCCCGACGTAGTCCGGATCGCTGGTGAAATTGAACGGCCGGTCGCTGCCGCCGACGCGAAAGACAATATACTTGCGTGCGACGGTGAACTCGGGCGAAATCAGCTTGCCGGTTGGGGCGTCGCCCCGAAAGAAACTGTTCGCCAGCCCTTTACCATCGAATCCGGAACCGACGCCCTGCTTTTCCCGTGCGCCCTGGGCCGGGGCCGGGCCGAACGCCTCACCCTCGACCTTCCAGTCACCCCAGTCGGGGCCTTCGAAGTCGTTGATGAGGATATCGCCCCCTTCGCCCGCAAGTGCGCGAGAAGCGAGCGCCACGCAAAATAGTCCCGCAAACAAGAAGGTCGTACACTTCATGGGAATGTTCGTCTGTTGGTTGTGCGTTAATCCGATCTACAACGCCGCCAGGATTGCGTTCACAGTCCTTCCTTGAGCATCAGGTAATCAATGCCAATCAGGGAGTTGCTGGAATTTGGATTCTTCCCATGATAGCGGATTTTCAGGAGGTGCTTCCCTTGGGTTAGCTTCGCCGGCTTGAGTTTGAAGAGCATGGGTGGTTGAAGCTTTGGGTCGAAGAGGTCGATCGCTGCACTCGCTGGACCATCGTCTAGTTGAAAACTGAACATACCATAGTCCTGGGCCTTGGATAGGCGTAGTTCCAGTGCGTAGGTTCCTACTTTATCCACCGGCACTTTCAGCACAAGCTGGTCGCCCTCGTCGATGAGCTCGTGCCGGGTGCGAAGATGGCCGTCATGGCGGAGCCGTCGACAAGGCTGCCCTTGATGACCACCACATCCAATCAGTAGTTCGCCGTCACGGCGACCGTGCCGGTCAAGCCCTTTAGTTCGATCGTTTCCTTGCCCTTGTCGAACGCCGCCCACTCTTTTCCGTTGACGGTCACGCTCTTGATCGGCGCTGCCTTGGGATGGCGGAAACGCAGCAGCACAGACTTGGGCGGATTGCGCGAGGGCATCTTCACCGTGGCCGTGATTTTGCCGTGGTCCGCGTCGGAGACAATCTCATAGTCCAGCGTGCCGAAGTGCGTCGGCGCGTTCTTCACGCTGATCTTTTGGCCTTGCAGGAACCAGACTCGCGGCGTGGCCCGCGCCAGCCACAGATTCCGGCCGTCTTCCATGACCAGCAGGTTGCGGAAGCGATAGAGGAAGGCGGCACCCTCGAAGATCTTGTCGGGCGGACCGGCAAAGACATGTTCGTTGAAGACATATCCATCGTTGGGAACGATATGGATGGCATAGCTGTTAAAAAAGGTGCGCAGGAAGGCCGGGATGTCATCGCCATCCAAATGGGCCTCCGCTGTTTTCTGGATTCCGACCTGATGCTGCCAACCGCCAAGAAACCACGGGGCGGAACCGGTACGCGGATTATCCACCAGCAAGCGGTCTTCCAACACATCGAGATATCCCTGAACACGCACATCGTCGGTCGATAACAGTTTTGCCGTGCTTATCAGGGGTGTGGCCGACAGGTCGGTCTCAAAGGTCAGCGGCCCCCAATGGGCCCCGGATCCGTCCCGTTGCCATCCCCAGGCCCCGGTGCCCAGTCCGCGCATGTAGCAGCCGAACGGAATCACGGAGTGGTATGTGCCGTCGCGCACCTGAACGACCGGCGACAGCGCGATGGAGCGCTCCGCTGCTGTTAGAAGATCCTTGCGATAGGCCTCCGACTCGGCCGCGAGTTTGGCGCCCTGGTCGGGATCGATTTCGCTGAGCGTCGCCGCCCAACGCGACACCGAGGCGCAATAATAGGCCTCGCTCCAATACCATTGCAGGAACAGTCCGCCGCTGTCCGGAGTCGCCTGGTGCGCCGGTTGGAGGCCTTTGCACCAGAGACGCTCGCCGCCGGGAATCGAGTCCGCAAGGAAGCGGCGTTGACGCAGCATCCATTCGGCATTGGCCTGAATGCGGGGCGCGGAGGCTTTGAGCCACTCGCGGTCGCCGGTCACCCGATAGTGTTCTGTTAGGGCCCAGCCGATACAACCAGGCCCATAGGCGTGGACGCCATCCATGTGGCCGCCGGCACCCGGAGCGCCTTCCGCCAAGGTGAGGCAGCCCATGCCATCGGAAAAGAGCCCGGTCGGCCGATCCGGCAACGAGCCGGGGTGCTGGCCGTCCCGGCCCGGTTCCACCCTTGGCTGCATCGGCAGGGAGACCCACTGGTCGAATCCGTCTTCGGCAGCCTTGTGCGCGCCCATCACGTCCAGCGCCGCGAGGATGATATAGGTCTCGGCGGCGAGAATGCCGTAGGGATAATCGTTGAACCACAAACGCCCGTTCTTCGGATTCTTCCCGATGTGCCGCAGCAGGTGCCAGGCGCCCAGGTTCCATTGGGCCGTTAGACGTTCCGACGGCACCTGCACCTGCATCGGCGGCTTCGATCCCACCGGGGGCTTGGGATGGGGCGGGAGGCTGGCGACCTCCCGACGCTGTATTCCTGTGACGGCGCCCTCCCAGGTCTGCTCCTCGCGGGCCCGGGTCTGTTGGCGAATGGTGCTCAGTTTGCGGGTTTGGAGTTCCTGGATGAACTCCCGCGCGCTGGCGGCCTGCGAGGCCAGCACTACGGGCGGTTGCGCGGGGCTTGGCGGAGTCGTTGCCGATGGTTCGGAGTAGAAATGCCACACGCCGGCATTCCCTTGGCCGTCCGCATGGGGATTGCCGGCATGCAGCGTGGCCACCACGTCTTTCGTTAGATCCCAGGCCCGGCCCTGTCCGCCGACCTCGGTGATCACGAGCCCGAGGATCGTCGTGTCGCCGTAGTGTTTGCCTTTGCGGCCGACGACCAGGGATATCCAGTCGTTAGGATCCACGGCGATTTCATCCGGTTTCCGCGCGTCGGCGTCGGCAGGGATCATCTGCGAACCGGTTCCATCCGTCGCGCCATGGGCCAGGCTCTCACGGCCCGTGCGGGTTTCCCTAACAATCCACCACTCGATGCCGTCGCCACCGTTTTGCGCGTGGGCGACGCTGGCCTTGACCGTCACCAGTCCCTTGATAGGACTGCGCCAACCGGCGGCCACATCGCAGTCAGCCCCGGGATGCATGGCCAGACTCCTGGCCGGGACGGTGATGCCCCCCACGGAAACCGTTTTGTCGGCCGGATTGCCGCCGAACCACGGGCACTCGTCGCTGCCCCACCCCACCAGGTCCGCGCTACCGGCAATGGAAGTCATTTTCGTCGTCAGCGGAATCCGCGGAGAACGCAACTCCGATGTGGGTTTGGATGCCGGCTCCAAAGTGCGACGTACAAAGCAGCCATACTCCGGCGCGAGGATCGGCCCGTTTTCCAGGTCCGCCGCCAGGAACGAGAAGTTGCCCGCCTTGGTCCATAGGGTAACGATGGTCCGCGCCACGTCGTCCCTCTGACTGGTGAATGGCTGTACTTTCCGCCACTGGGAAGTACCCATGTACAGCAGGTCGAACTTCATGCCACGGCGGGCGGCACTCTTGCCGGCCGAACGCCATGCCCCCGCGCCCGCCACTGTAGTTCGACGATCGCCCGCGAGCGGGCGCAGCCCGGCCACCCTGCCGTCATAGATTTCGATTCGTCCGCCGTAATCCTTCTCGGCGGTAGTCTTGTCGAATCCCCACTCGATCTCGACCGTCATCTTCTTCCAGGCATCCGCCACCAACACCCGCACCTGCGGCACGTCGTAGTCGGCGGCGGTCTTTGCGCCGCTGACGCTGATCACCATCCCGCACGTGGCAACCGGCAGATCATAAAGATAGGTGTTTCCATCGCCGGACACGACCGGCTTGACGGGCTTCTGCGCGGCTAACAGGTTGTTCCACCACGAACTGGCGCTGCCCTGGTTGTCCAACGTTGTGATAGTCAACTCCTCGGGCACGGGCCGGCGCTTGGCATCAGCAGCCCAACTCAACTCCAGTTTTTTCACCGGGCGGATTTCCTCCCACAGCAGCGCGCACAGGACCCGTCTGACGGCGGGCGCACTGGTGTCGGCCGGCTTGTTCAACGGTTGCCCGGCGAACCGCATCACGGCCAGCCAACTCTCCGGCTGGTTCTGCTCGGCCTTTCGGTCCGCCCGGTATTGATAGGCGCTTGAAGCAATATCGGCCGGTTGGCCCACAAGTTTGGCCATGGCCTGCGCCCCGCTATCCGCCGCAGTTGCGCGCCAGGCAGAGGCGGGTTGCAGAACCAACAAGACAACGCCCGCCAGCGCGGTCACTCCCACATGTGTCGAACGAAAGATCATGTTCCCAACGCCTCAATGGCATAAACACTGTACGAATAGGCTGTACCGACTATAGCGGTTGTCTTTGCCGTACTGGTTATTGTAGGTGAAGAGATGGGGAAGAGATGGTTACCGTTACCGTTTTACAGCTGGTGTTGTTCACGTTATCGGAAACGTAACAGGTAGCAGTGTAAGTTCCAACTTTTGAGTAAGTGTGGGATACATTTGCATTTCCGCTTATGTCAAAAGAAAGATCACCAAAAAACCATTGATATGTTTTAATGCCATCGCCATCTGAAGCTGAGGCCGTGAAACTAACCGTTTGGCCGCTTGGAGTTCCAGCTGAAGCCGATAAAACCGGAGAACTGTTCCCAGACGGAGGCCGCTGTTCCAATATCGTCATTTTCGTCGCTCCCTGGTCCGGGATATTCCAGGTTGTTCCGCTAATACTTCCGCCGTTTGCGGCAAGGACAATTTTGGCATTGTCAAGCGTTGTATTGACCCATTGATTGAATGAAAAGTGATTATAAGGCATTGCCTTGTCCATATTAAGCGATGAATAAAATTTAGAAGGAATCGCATTAAAACCTATAAAAGTACCCACAAGGCCTCCGGTCGTAGAAGCCGTGCAATCGTCATCATCACCGCAACGTATGGCAATATACATGGAATTTTCCAAGTTTCCATTTCCATAAAGAAGTCCAATGGCTACAAACCCTAAATCCATTGAAGCACATGCCCAATGATTATGTGCGGGATATTTGTTGCGTAAACTAGCGAAATTTTGATCATAGGTTTGGCCCGCATTTTTCCAGGCTATAACATCGTCAAACATTTTCCTGGTCAAACAATCTGCTGGAATAGAATAACGCCCTGCATCGAATATTTCAGTAACATTAGTTGCGGTAAACGCTTTAGACTGCATTGCGGCAACAGCTATTCCACCATAGACCGATTCACCATAACCTATTACATGGCCGGCACGCCAGGCAATGTCAATTGCCGAGTTGACCTGGACGGGGCATACCATTCCACACCAATCGGCTTCTATCCAAAAATCAAGTTGATCCGCTGCGCCTTCATTATTTTTGTAGCTTCCGCAGTCAGGTGGGTTCATACCTTTTTGTAAATTATTACGTGCATTTAGATTTATGCCCCACAATGTGGGAGTGGACTTTTTCCAATAATCACCATATTGATACCAATCGCAATAAGCCCCTTTATCTCTTATCGCTTCTAAAAATGGGGTCAGACCGTAAATATCGTCCTGTGAGTTCTGATTGTTAATCATGCTCGGTGTCCATGCCGCTATTGCACTGGCGGGGACCTCTTTGGCTGAATATTTACCTTCGATAGGTTCTCCCCAATCAACTCCAGCCAACTTCCCCAAACAACCGCCTTTGATCTTATTTAATATTGTAGCCTCACTTAAAGTTGTCTGCGTTAAACCTGTTGCTGCCATACCAACAACAAAAAGACCACCCAGAGACAATTTGAGACACGGCATACCAATTCTCCCTTTAAATTGATAAGAAATCGCTTTTGCCAAGATGTTGCAACTGCCTGTCGAGAACGACATAAAGGTTCCCCCTATAATCACAACAATCCGCAATTGGCGAATGGCGAGACGTAACCCTTCTGGCCTCCGAATCGGCCTGATGTGGCCGACGCACGTAAGCTGGACTGCCGCTAGCCGAAAACGGTCCTTTGATATGAACACCAAGAAACGTTTGAGTATATGGGACACCCACTCACTTCGCCGAGGGTTGAGGTGGCTTCTCCACCTCCGACAACTTCAAAACTCGTTCCGTGGTCGGAAACATCGACACCCGGAACTTGGTGCAGCCGTAAGGAATCAGCGTGATTCTCTTGGGCAGCCCGGGACTGGCGATCGGTGCGGATGGCAGCGGGCACTGTGGCGAGGGGGTCCAGTCGCAAACCACGGCGTTGGCTTGCAGTTTCAACGGGGATGCCAGCGGCCAGTCCCATTTAGCCGGCATCGCCCCACGTTCCACGGTGACGTCGCTGCCCAATTCCCTACCCTGCACGTCCAAGGCGTAATTCCATTTGGCGGCCGGGTCGGGCGTGTTCGCGTCTTTGGTATCGGCAATCGGCAACGCAAACAGGAGCGGGCCGTAAGAGACCGAGGTGTAGGGCGCGCCCTGCGCGTTGCTGTCGCGGCCGGTCTGCACACTCACCGACATGGGAAACCGCAAACGTATCGCATCGCCTGCTTTCCAGATCCGCTGGAGGCGCACGAAGCCCTTGGTGTCGGGCACTGCGGAAACGGCCGAGCCGTTCACGCTCAGCTCGGGATTCTTGCACCAGCCGGGGATGCGGAAAGAAAGCGGGAACGCAGCCTCGCGCGCCGGGTTCACGGCCATCTCGATGACCTCGCTGAAGGGATAGTCGGTCCGGCAGACGATCTCGACGGGCACGCGGTCGCCTGCGAGGGCAGACAGCTTGCAAGGGCCATAGTGCGTGGCCACCAGCCCGTTGTCGTAGGTGGCCATCCACATGTGCGTCACGTAGTTGGGCAGGATGCGGTTCAGCGCGGCCGTACAGCACAAGGTTTTGTGCTTACGTTGGAACGTACACTGGTCGGCGGGGGGCAGCGACCTGTCGGCCATGCGGTTGGGTGACTGAAAATAGACATGTGTCTTGAAATCACGTGAGACAGTCGCCGGACCGGCGTTGAAGAACGCCCGCTCGACACGATCGGCCATGGCACCTTGCCCGCTGATGCCCAGCAGCACGGTTTGAGTCCAGATGTAACCTGCCACGTCGCAAGTTTCTGTTGACCGGAACGCTCCGGTGGGACCATATACTTCGTCGAACACGGGCACGCCGTAGGGCTGCATGCAATCCCGTTCGACGAGCCGGTACCATCCGACGACTGCGTCGAGAAATTCCCGTTTGCCCGTCCAAAGATACCCCAGGGCCCAGCAAGCCGTGCTCTCGCTGAAATGCACGCCATGGTCGGCCACCTCGGCACCGGGTTTATCGTTGGGCAACCTTCGATAGCGCCGGGTGACCGGCGGCCAGCGGCCGTTTTCGTGGGTTTTGCTGAAGAACTCCGTGAGGGCTTGCCCGATCTTCTTGTTTCCGGTCCAGAGCCAAGTCTGATAGGCGGGCCAGATGTTCGAGATACCCCAGCCCTCGGCTGCGGCCCAGGCCGTACTGTTGCTGTAGGCGGATTCCAGGGTCCGCAACGCACGCGGGTCAGCAGAGCCTGCGTAGTATCCCGCCAACGCCCGACCAAACAGCCCGTTGGACCAGATCGGCCATTCGGCCTCACCGTACATCCTGCCCTCGACGACCGCCCTGAGGTCCTCGGGCTTATTCTTGTTCAGCCACCAGTTGAAGAGGATGCCGTTGTCGTTCATGTTGTTGATGACGACGTTCAAGCGAGTCTTGGCCTGATTGATGAGCGAGTCGTCGTGCATGGCAAAGCCCAGCCGTGCCAGTCCGTCGAACCAGTACCCGCCGCCTTCATAGGGCCAACCGCCTTTTTGCCAGAACAACCGGTCTCCGGTCATCTTGTAGTCGCTTGCCCAGGCCTGGCGAAACGCGGGATCGACCTCATCCATGTGCCCCGTATATCCATCCTTGGCGGCCAGGCACCAGTCGCGGAGCCAGCCTGCGGGCTCGACCGCGCCGGGCGGCAAGGGCATCAGTGCCGGGCGTGTCGGCCGCTCGAAAGGCCGTTCGTAGTTCACTGCTTGCGGCTTGGGCGTCCGCGGCTCTGCGGCCGAAACCAAAGCGCAGGCGAACAGAAGGCCCGCAAAAGCAGGCAGGCCGGAAAGGAATCGGTTGTTAGGCTTCATTGCTGTTCTCGCTAAAACATTGAGTGATAGGAAATTGCTTTTTTCCAACGACCTGGCCCTGGTCATAGCCCGAGGCGTCTGGATCAGAAGGTGGTAGTGATTGCCTAACAGGCAGTAAACATGGACTTCAACGCCATACCGATTGCTCATCTCTTCAAGCAGCTCAAGAACGTGCTCATGGTCGCGGTCGTCTTCGAAGATGGCCATCCTCTCGATCCCGCGAGCGGTCACATGGTACCACCCATCCTTGACATCAACTCTTAGTGGCCTTGCCATGACCGCTGTGTACCACACCATCACCAACCATTACAAGCCGCAATTGGCGAATGGCGAGACGTGACCCTTCTCGCCTACTGGGCCAAGCGCTCCAGATCCTCACGCTCATCCTGCAGCACCCGCCGGCTGCGGTGCACGTGGAATCCGGAGTGCACCCACCCGCGCAGCATCTGGGCACGCTCAGGCGGCAGCAGGTCCTTTTCGACCAGAAACGTGATCATCCGCGCCCGGAACAACTCCTCCAGGGGCTTGAAGGCCAGGAGATACTCGTGTTTACAGTTATCGCACCGGCCGCGGGCGAAGCCCTGTTCCAGTTTGCCGCCCTTCGACTCCGCTCAGGGACTTCGTCAGTCCATGAACTTGTTCACGACCTCGGTGATGACCCGCCTTCGCCAAGGCTGCGGCGAGGCAAGTCGGCCGCAGGTACCCGTAGCGGGGCTGGTAGCGCTCCTCGTAGGTGGCTAGAAACGTGTCAAAATGCGCTGACAGGCATTTCCAGAGCGGCGAGGCCTTGGGCTGTCTGGCACGGTATACTTGTACAACCATGCCACCCAGTGTATATAAGGGGGTGTGTCATCTAACGGCACACCCCCTGAGAAAGTTGGAGAAAAGTGAAGGCAAGCTCACGGCCCCAGTATTACCGCATCAGGCGCGTGGTTCAGATGGTCCGGGAGGGCTCTGCCGACGGAAAACCGCCTAATAGCACCGACTTTATGGCCGAATTCGGCGTATCCCGGCGCACTGTGGCGAGGGATCTCGACTTCCTGCGCGACGAGGAGCGGGCACCGCTGGAGTATGATGACGCCCGGCATGGGTTCCGGCTAGTGGACTCCTTCGATAGCAATTTTGACTTCGCGGGTTCCGGTTGGCAGTGCGACGTCGCCTTTGGCCGCGGCGGTAAGCGCCTTGCCATCGGCGGTGAAAGTGGCTTTGAGTTCGGCCGGCCAGCGCAGCACGAAACCCGCGGGCGGCTTGGCTTGAGCGTCAAGCGTCAGCGTGGCTTCGCGGGCCGCGGCCGTGTAATGAAGATTGAGCGGGCCGAAAAATGTGGGCAGGTTTTCGATGTGTAACGCCGGCGTCTCGCCGGCACGTGCAGGCAGGACGCCTGCGCTACAAAACCACGCCGGCGGGATGCCGCCAAGGAGCACCAGCCGGTTGCCGTCCTCGAAGGCGAGGCTGTCGCGGAGCAGCAAGGTCACTTCAGCAATGGCCCAGCCGTGCGGCATGGCGCGGGTCTTCTTCCAGCGCGTGCGCAGTGGCGCGGCCCAGCCGCCATCGTTGCTCGCGCCCGTTTCATCGAACGCGTACCAGCCCTGCATTTGCGGATGGTTCAGATGCAAATCAAGTGTCGCGTGGCCGGCTTCGCGATTGCCCGCCAGCAAGCCTTGGTGCGCGGTGGCCGGGCCAAAATAAGGCCAGCCTTGGATGGCTACCTGGCCGATGCCGCGGAACTGCTCGAAAGCCTTGCCCTTGTCGAGCGGGTAAAGCCGGCAGGGCCAGAGCACGCTGTAGCTACCGTAGCCGCTGCGCAGCTTCGCGCCGAATTTTTGATCGTAGTCCTGCATCAGTTGTTCGGCGAGTGCGCTCCAGGTTGCAGTCTCGCCGGCCTCGCCCGCCGCCGCACAGAGCAGCGCCGCGGCGCGCAGGCCGGCAACATCGTAGGCCTCGGTGTAGTTCGGGTTGAAGCCGTCGCAGGCGCCGGCTTTGAGTTCTTTGCGGCGCTCGGCGGGCACGGCGTCGCCGCATTCGAGCCCGTCCATCTCCACCCAGTGCGGCGGCGGCGTGGTGCGGCAATAGCGGATCAGCGCGGCGAGTGTTTTCACGCTGGGCAGGATGTGCTTGAGCCAATCCCGGTCGCGCGTGTACTGCCAGTGCTGGGCCGTGACCCAGAGAATCTGCCCGGGATTGTCCGCTTCGGGATACGGCCGGCCGTTGAAAGGATGGGCATAGAGGTAATCAATGGCGCGCGCGGCAAGCGCGTTCATGCCGGCTTGTTGCAGCACTTCGGTGTTGTACATGCCGTCGCGGTTGTACGTCGTGTAGTTGATCACCGCCACGTCCGGCGCGTCCTCATTTAAGTTCATGGCGATGTGTTCGGCGATGGCTGTGAACGCCTCGCTCCAGCGCCGGTCTGGCAGCACCAGCCGCGTCTTGCCCGCGAGCCCGCGCCAGTATTCCGTGGCTTTGGCGAAGACTTCCTTGGCGTCTAAGCCCCGGCACCATGCTGCGCCAGGGTCGGGCTGAAGCTGCCCGCCTGCGGCTGCGTTATAGACTGCGGTTTCCTTGAAGTTGTTGCTGCCGTGCGGGTCCCACTGGTGCCCGACTGCGCGCCGCCCGGCCAGCACCGGGCAGAACACCGCCACGGCCGCGCGGCCGTCAGCGGGCAATTCGAGATCGAAACGCAGCGCGCCGGAGCAATTGCCGTCGGGCGTTGCGGCCTGAGTTTTCTCCGGGACGTTGCCGGCCAACGCGAGCGCGCCGACGTTGTCGGCATCGGAGACGCCGGCAGCCTGGGGCTTCGGAACGGCCACCACTGCGGTGTGGCCGTCCACGAGCAGCGCGTCGCCGCCGTCAACGGACATGGCTTTGACGGGCCAGCCCGCGGGACCAAGCGCACGCAGTGCCACGAAAAGCGCCAGCTTTCGGGGTGCGGCGGCGGGATTAGTCAGTTCAATGCGCTGCGCCACCAGTTGAATCTCGCCGGCCGGAGAAGCGCACTGCAACTGGCAGACCTCGCTGCGCACTTTCGCGCCACCGGCATTCCATTCCGACCACGGGATCAGCAGGCCGCCTGACGCCAGGCCGTGGGTGCAACCGCTGTCCGGCTGCGTGGCGGCGTAGAGTTTGCCGTCAGCGTCGCGCACCCAGGCGTAGACGCCGAACGTCGCGAAGCCCGGCGAAAAACAGCCCTCGGCTTCGACGAAGGTTTTGAGCGTGTCAACACTATTGGGGATGCCGATGGGGATGTGGGATTGCGCCCCCGGGTCCAGGTCCTCGACTGTGGCGGCCTGGAGAGTGCAAATCGCGAAGATGAGGAAGAGGAGGTATTGAAGCATGGGCGTATCTCCGGCGCGTGTGCGGCACAAGTTGATAAGAAATCGCTTTTCTGACGGTACGGGCACACGCCCGGTTGGACCGGCATGAAGAGGCGTTTTCATGGTGGTAAGGTGTCAGAATGGAGCTTGAAGTGCAAGCACGCTGTTGAATTGTGCCGTCGGCCGTGCGGGGCATCTGCCTGTGCGTGTCCGCACGCAGACAGGCGCCCCGCACGGCCGAAAAGCGGCGTTTCTCCCGCTCGAATGTGGAAAAGAAGACAGACCCGCCCTATCGCCTCGTGGCTTGTCTACTCGTTGGCGTATTTCATGACGGGTTCGGTGTCGTAGTCCGGGAACGGATCATCAAGCCACGGCTCGACCTGTCGCGCCGTAGCTTCCGAGCGAAGGCG
>Ga0031655_10001072_pt1 | contig 16579 bp, 13 predicted proteins | sample FrelakmetHBP12HB_FD_55187 | JGI IMG/M metagenome (GOLD analysis project Ga0031655, IMG submission 55187) | Freshwater lake sediment microbial communities from the University of Notre Dame, USA, for methane emissions studies -HBP12 HB | ecosystem: Environmental > Aquatic > Freshwater > Lake >... | reverse complement strand
GTGAACGCTTAAAAGTGGCAATGAAAATGGGCGGTGACATTTCGGGCAAATACCGCCACCATAAACCCCATAATTACGTTCTGAACCCAATGGCAAACTACCGTGTTTTCCACGGTTGGCAAGAAAAGGTACCAGTGCTGACAGCAATACTGCCAGCAGGACGACACCCAAGATTGGCAGGATTGTCTTCAGTGAATTTTGTTTTTGAACAAAATTGCTTGAAATTACATTCGAATGGTATTCTATCCCACCGGAGGAATACCCAACCGCGGACAATTGGTGGATGCCAAAAGGATAATTATCCGTAGTAAACTGCAAATTAAAGGGTGCCTTGTTCACTTCACCTATCTTCGTAGTGCCAATATAGAACTCGACTCGCACCAGGTCNNTTGGACCNGTCACATGCATNGAGAATAAGCCTTCGATGTCNCCGTTNAATCCACCGTAACCAAAATCACGCGATAATCCCAGTTTCAACTCCTCGGTTTGAGCANAGGCCAANCCAACAACCATNAAACTGNAAAACAATATCAAAANAAGCCNAATCCATGTTTTCTTCATCTCACATCCTCATAATTTAATTATTTACTTCCANCGGGTCAAGATCAACTCACGCTGAAATACGCGGGTAGTCAGGTAAAGCATGATCACATCCAGGATCAGCATAACCACAGCCACNATGCTGATCAATTGTGCGTTCAACACAAATATACCTGCCACCTGACCGAAAAAACCCGCAAGAACCGGCAAAATCACAACCATCGAAATCTGCTCAGCTACACGCGGGTCATTAACACGAGAGGAGACCATCAACGCAAACGCTACTGCCAAAATAGCAATTAAAGGGCCTACGATGAAAATGGCTATAAGCCAGCGCAGATCCAGGAGGGCGGTAAGAAGTATTTTATTTGCCAGCATGATCCACGATCCTAGGGCAAATATACCAAAGGCACCATATGTGGCCAAGACCCCTGGAATGACCGCAGCCAGACTCTTTCCTAAAAGCAACTCCGTGGTTGAGATGGGTGTGGCTAAGAGTGGTTCCAGACTGTGGGTTGTCTTCTCTCCCACGATCGAATATGCTGCGATCGTAACCGGAATAGCCACTGGCACTAACATAAACAACATCATAAACTCGCTTACCAGGAAGATCTGCATGCAATCGGATCCAGTAGATCCGGTGGGACACATAGACTGTGTCATCTCAGATGGGAGTGTTGTGCCTGCAGATGTGGCAGGCGTTGAGCTGCGGAAGCTGTATAACACTCCAAGCGGAATGGCTGTCATCAGTAACGGTAGAAATATCACTGTAAAAATGACCAAGCGATTCTTAAATACTTCAGCCCACTCTTTTCGAATAATCGTCATTATTTTATTCATGATATAGCCTCAGGCAGCCTTGACCAGTTCAAGATAAACTTCTTCCAATGAATGGCGTAATTCGCCAACAAACTGAAGATCTGCGCCTGCACCAACCAGCGTGCGTACCACATCCGGATTTTGGGTTTCCGGGTTATCCAGATTTACAACCAGTTTATTATCTAAGACCTTGACCTCATGTACAAAAGAAAGTTCACGGATAGATCTTGCAAGGTTCTCATCTGCATTACGTAAATGAAAGACAACTTTTCGTCCGAAGACCGACTTGCGCAGGTTGGATGGAGTGTCTACCACCAATAAATGGGTCTTAAAAACCCCTACTCGATCGCATAAACGGTCTGCTTCATCCAGGTTGTGAGTACAAAGAAATATTGTACGGCCTTCTTTTTTTAATTCAGCAATGAAATCTCTTACCAGGTGTGCTGCCTCGGGGTCCAACCCCGCGGTGGGCTCATCTAAAAAAAGGATGCGTGGTTCGTGTAATAAGGTACGTGCAATCGCCAACTTTTGTTTCATCCCTTTTGAAAAAGTCCCGGCTGAGTCCAAACGCCGATCGTAAAGACCTAGCATTTTTAAATACCTGTCAATCTGTCNTTTCACATCTTTGACTTCATAAAGTTCAGCAAAAATTCGCANGTTGTATTCAGCAGATAAATTATCATACATCCCAGGAGTCTCGGTTAAAACACCAACTGCTCGACGGATCTCGGTATCCTGCGAGCCAACTTTGAACCCGGAAACCGTTGCTGTACCGCTGGTCGGACCAATAAGGCTGGTCAGCATACGTACTGTAGTCGTTTTCCCTGCACCATTTGGACCCAGAAAGCCAAACACCTCGCCTTCTGACACATTCAAGTTAAGGTCTTCAACAGCCAGGACCTCGCCAAATTTTTTTGTCAGGTTCTCAGTATGAATCATAATACCTCTTATTGGAAGCGTGTTTTATTCAGATTTTCTTCCGTTTCATCAACAGGTTTTGGGTTGAATTCTGGCACTAAAACTGGTTGAGAAATAATTTCCTCTACCTCAGGTTCGGGATTTCTTAGNAAAAANATTATGCCCACACTTACAATTGCAAAAAGCCCAATAATTCCCTCGATCTCGAGAGCNGGTAATTTCATCCCCGATGCCACTACTGCTANCCCGTCTGCGAGAGCATGATAAAGTACCGCAAGGCCTACCCACCAAATTTGTTTGCGTGTGAATGCCTGAAGTACCAACAATGAACAAGCCAGATGTAGCGGTATTGTAAACAAACGCTCCAAGGCTCCGAGCATTGTCATATACCAGGGTGCAGACCAGTAGGCTACAATTTGGGCGCGTGCGGCATCCAACTGACCAGCGGGCACAACTACAGACAGGTCTGCATACCGAAGGCCAACCATTTGTATATAGCCATAAAGTACCAATACACCTAGAATAATAGCCTCCAAACCCCCATGACCAGCGCCAGCCAGTAAACCCCTGCTCCATGAACGGGCCTCTTTGGCAATCCACCGATACATTGCATAGCGGGAAAGTTCCTCAAATAACCCTGCACTTAATCCAAGAAAAGCAGCACTGATCAAGGTTTGCGTCATGACAGGTAAAGCAATAAAACCAAATTGGTTAAAGATAGGACTTACCAGCGCATTAAAGGGGATGTGCAACACCTGTGAAAAAATGAATGTAGCGGCACCTATCCAGAAAAGACGCCAGCCTTGCTTAAATTTGCGCGTAAGATAGATTGTCAGCCCAATCGGTATGGCGATCATCAGGAAACCGTTCAAAAAATAGGTTAAATAATGAANATCCATTTTNTATCTCTTCCGATTTTTTACANNCTTGCAAACTAACTACCTTTGGTAATGATTCAACTTCCGGTACTANTAATATATATCGTACTTACTCATAGTATCATAAATACTTGAGTACTGTCATTGCGCGATAAGATAAATATCCACGATTTTAGGTGCGTCCAACGGTCAGCATGACATTATAATTGTTCAATGCGCAAATTATTCCTATTTCTAATGCTGCCGCTCCTCGTTCTGATGGTTTCTTATTCTCTACCCGCTGTCCGTGGTGAATCAATTTCCATTCCTGCGCTCTCGACGGCATCTGAAGTTATTGACGAAGTGAATGCTTTACGGGCAACATATGGATTGCCTGGATACCAGGAAAATTCCATCCTTATGAGCATCGCCCAGGGTCATGCTGAGTACATGGCTGCAATCAGCGTGTCTAATGTGCATACTGATGCGCAAGGATTATTGCCTTATCAGCGAGCCATCGCAGCGGGGTACAATGTCGCAGGCGACCTTAGCCAGGGTGGATTCTTTTCAGAAAATGTCGCTGGTGGAATTGGCATGACAGCAGATGAAGTCGTTCATTTATGGATGAGCGACAAGCCTCACCTGGATACAATGATCTCCTCCAATCTAGCGGATGTAGGGGCAGGTGTGGCTGTTGTTGGAAACACATACTATTATTGTCTGGATACCGGGCTGTCCACTGGCGGTACCCCTGTGGCGTATACTCCTCCTGCGCCTCGATATACCTCAGCACCAACTTTCATCCCTAACACGCCCAATGCTGATGGCTCAATTATTCATATTGTCCAACATGGCGATACAGCCCTTGGGATTGCCATTGCATATGGAATCTCTCTAGCAGATCTTAACAAGCTTAATAATCTGACAGATAAAACCATTATCTACCCAGGAAGCAAATTAATTATCCGTGCCGCCTATACTCCCACACCCACCCAGCCCACTGGAACTCCTACCGAACTTCCGACCATTACTGCATGGCCTACGTCTGCGCCAACATACACCGAAACTCCCCCATTCCCCACTGCCACACCCTCCCCCGGATTACCTGTTTCCGCGGCCCGAGATGCCGTTCTTACGATCGTCGTTGCAGCGCTTATCATTGCAGGGTTGATTGCACTTGTAGGGCGCAAACGAAATTAATGGGTTGCTATGATAACAAGACTGGCACAACTCTGTGCCAGTCTTGTTTTTTTACTTGGCTTTCCCCTGGGCAGCCACTGCTTCCGCTGCCTTACGGACTGTTTCTTCATCCGCCAGGTAGTAATGGGTAACAGGTCTCAGGTCTACATTGAGCTCATATACCAGCGGGATGCCAGTAGGAATGTTCAATTCAGGAATTTCCACATCCGAAATATTATCAAGGTACTTGACCATTGCACGAAGGCTGTTTCCATGCGCCGTAATGATCAAACGCTTGCCAGTTTTTATAACAGGCTCAAGCGTATTATGCCAATACGGAAGAACCCGCTCCAGAGTAATTTTCAGTGATTCTGCACTGGGGAGTTCTTTATTTGTCAAGTTGGCATAACGCGGGTCAAAACGTGGGTGGCGGGGATCATCCCATTCCAAGGAAGGCGGGGGAACATCATAGGAACGCCGCCAGAGCTTTACTTGTGCCTCACCGTATTCCTTGGCGGTTTCGGCTTTATTCAATCCTTGCAGCGCGCCATAATGACGCTCATTTAACTGCCAAGCGTTTACAACCGGTATCCACTCCAATCCCATCTCTTCCATGACAATCCAAAGAGTTTTAACCGCACGCCGAAGCACAGANGTATATGCCAAATCAAAAATATATTTGTTATCCAGCAGCAGTTGTCCAGCGGTATGCGCTTCCGTAATGCCCTGCTCGGTCAGACCGACATCTGTCCAACCGGTATAACGATTTTCAAGATTCCAGGTACTTTGACCATGTCGCAAGAGGACAAGCTTATAAATAGTTTTCATTATTTAACTCCAATTGAAACAAGAAACCGCCAGGCATCCCAAGACCTGGCGGTTTAGGTGATCTTCTTTTTCTAGTCTATAGCTTTTTCGGTATCGGGGTCGAACAGATGGCATTTATCCATATTGAAGGACACCTGGACTTTGTCACCGACATGGAAATCTGTTCGCGGGTCAACACGAGCAACGATGTTATTCGATCCCACTACCAGATACAGGAAGATTTCGTTTCCCATCAATTCGGTAACATCAACCTTGGCTTCCGCAGGTGCAGCATGGATGCCGGTTGGAACAAAAGCCGGTTGTAAATATCTTCCGGGCGGATACCAAACACCACCGGCTTATCCGCATGAGATTGGAATGTTTTATTCCGATCGGATGGCACTGGAACAGAAAAAGATCCCGCATCGACAACCAGGTTATCGCCATTCTTTCGTAAGGTTGCACTGAAGAAATTCATGGCGGGAGATCCAATAAAACCGGCTACAAACATATTATCCGGATGATCATAAAGAGTTTGCGGGGTATCCAACTGTTGGAGCATACCTTTATTGATCACCGCAATACGGCTGGCCATGGTCATTGCTTCCGTCTGGTCGTGAGTAACATAAATAAAGGTCGTCTGTAGTCGTAGATGTAATTTGGTGATTTCGGAACGCATTGCAATACGCAACTTGGCATCCAAGTTGGAGAGTGGTTCATCGAAGAGGAAGACCTTCGGCTCACGTACGATCGCCCGACCGACAGCCACACGCTGGCGCTGTCCACCGGAAAGTTGGCGAGGTTTTCGGGTGAGAAATTCACCAATACCCAGAATATCCGCCGCTTCCTGAACTCGGCGCTTGATTTCGTCTTTTGGTGTTTTGCGCAGTTTCAGGCCAAAAGCCAAGTTATCATAAACAGTCATATGTGGATATAGAGCATAGGACTGAAAGACCATTGCGATGTCCCGATCTTTTGGAGGGACTTCATTTACAACGCGATCAGATATTTTTATTTGACCTTTAGTGATTTCCTCCAGGCCGGCAAGCATTCTCAAGGCGGTTGTTTTTCCACAACCTGAAGGACCTACAAAAACTAGGAATTCCTTGTCAGCAATTTCCAAATTCAAATCATTCACAGCCACTACATTTCCGAATTCCTTGGTAACGTGATCGTACATTACACTAGCCATATCGGTCTCCTTTTCTTTCGAATATAGTGGTTTTATTATAGTGCACATATATGAAAGGAACAAGTAAAAATATCGCATTTTTCCATATTTCTTAGAAGAATTCTACTAATTCTTACAAGAAGAAGTAAAATTGATCTATGACTGATGATGTGACTCCAATCCGGCAGCAATATTTGGAAATCAAACGTCAATACCCCAACGCCATCCTTTTTTTTCGCCTGGGTGATTTTTATGAAACTTTTGACCAGGATGCCGAAACCACCGCGCGTGAATTGGACATCGTACTCACTTCCAGGCCGATCGGAAATGGCTTGCGCGCGCCATTGGCGGGCATTCCCTATCACGCTGTAGAAAATTACCTCGCCCGGTTGATTGACAAGGGATACCATGTGGCAATTTGCGAACAGGTCGGTGATCAACCCACCAAGGGTATCTTTCCACGGCGGGTCGTACGAGTAGTTACACCGGGGACAATCATTGAACCCGGCCTCCTGCCAGGTGATGCCAACAACTATCTTGCATCGATTGTGATTGATGACGGGCGCGCCGGTGTTGCATATGTGGACATTACCACGGGTGAATTTGCTGTCACCGAAATGGACATCTCCGATCCTTCGCCGGACAATTCTGGCCAAGCTTGGACTCCCCTTCGCGCAGAATTGAATCGCCTCCATCCTGCAGAAATTATTCATCCTGACAATATCATAATCCCCACCGGATTCCCGGGCCAAGTGACAGCCTGGACGCCCTGGCGTTTTGAACTTGGTAAATGTCAGGATACATTACTCTCTCATTTTGGTGCATCCACCCTGGATGGTTTTGGGTTGAAGATTCTACCCCTGGCTATCCGGGCAGCGGGCGGAATTCTCCAATATCTAAAAGAGACTGATGGGGCGGCCCTGTCTCTTCTATCCAGCCTGCGCGTGTACAGTTTAAACGAATTCATGACCCTTGATGCCACCACACGCCGCAACCTTGAGCTGACAGAAAGTTTGCGTGGTGATATTCATACTTCCTTACTCGGTATTCTTGACGCTACCGTCACTCCCATGGGGAAAAGACTAATGCGGCAATGTGTCAGTCAACCATTACTGGACGTGAATCGTATTCATGCAAGGCAGGAAAATATTGAGTTTTTCTATGCGCATCCTATGCTACGCGCAGATATTCGCTCCATTCTCAAACCCTTAGCTGACCTGGAACGTCTGGTCAATCGGATTCTTTCCAGCCATGCTCAACCACGCGACCTGATGACGCTCCAAGAAACATTAGTGCAGTTACCATTCGTGAACCAAACATTGAATAAAGAAGAAACCCATCGATTAACTCTTATACCAAAAATAAATGACTGCTCCAACGAACTTGCTTTGCTTCAATCCGCTATAAATGATGACCCGCCCGCGACCCTCCAGAATATTGGAGTCATCCGCCCAGGCTATTCAGCTGAATTAGATGGGGTCATTGAGGCGTCCCGTCACGCCAAAGAATGGATAAACAATCTCGAAACGGTTGAACGCCAGCGCACTGGCATCAGGACGCTTAAAGTTGGGTATAACAAGGTTTTTGGATATTACATCGAGATCTCACAAGGTCAAGCCAGCAATGCCCCATCGGATTACATACGTAAACAGACGCTGGTCAATGCCGAACGCTTCATCACCCCAGAAATGAAAGAGTACGAGATACTCGTATTGAATGCTGAAGAACGCATCCATGAGATTGAACAACGATTATTTCATGAAATTTGTATAATTCTTGCAAAATCCGCCCCAAGTCTATTGGAGACAGCCCATGCACTNGCTGAACTGGATGTGTACTCGGCATTGGCTGAGGTAGCCGCGCTGGGAGGGTATGTGCGGCCCGNTGTTCGAGATGATGAAACCCTGGAAATCATCGATGGTCGTCACCCGGTTGTCGAAAAAAGTCTGGAAAATGAGCGGTATNTTCCCAATGATGTTATTTTCGAAAAAGGCGAGATTATAAGGGTCATCACTGGACCAAATATGTCGGGAAAGTCCACGTATCTNCGACAAGCCGCGCTAATCGTATTAATGGCCCAGATGGGATCATTTGTTCCAGCANCTTCTGCAAAAGTTGGAATGGTAGATCGCATCTTTACCCGNATCGGTGCCCAGGATGAAATCCACGCCGGGCAATCCACATTCATGGTAGAGATGATCGAGACAGCCAATATCCTGCATCATGCCACATCGCGCTCCCTGCTCATACTGGATGAGATTGGGCGTGGNACCAGCACATATGATGGCGTTTCTATCGCCTGGGCGGTGGTCGAATATATTCACAATCATCCATCCCTGCGAGCCAAAACNCTGTTTGCCACCCATTACCATGAGCTGACTCAATTAGCAGACCTGCTTCCCGGCGTTCGTAATTACAATGTGGCTGTCACCGAAGCAGATGAGAAAGTAGTATTCCTGCACAAAATCGTTCCNGGTGGCGCAGACCGGTCATATGGCATCCATGTTGCGCAGCTAGCAGGTTTACCTCATCCGATCATTCAGAGAGCATCCGAAATACTGGTGGAATTGGAAAAATCATCAGGTCANGCTGTCCATATTCATCCGCAATCAGCTCAACAAGTCGCACTTTTTCCAGAAACAAATCCATTGCTGGATGAATTGAAATTGCTGGATGTAAATGGNATTTCCCCTATTGAGGCATTAAACAAATTATTTGAATGGCAAAGGCGTTATTTGGGACAAAAAAAGAACAAAGTTGACTGAACNTATACANATTTTAATTAANAAAANATCTCCCGGTANTTCTACCGGGAGATNTTTATAATATTGTTTGTTTATCCATCGACATTTTTAAGAATCGGCATTGGTGCCTTTGACCGAGAAATCGCCCAAATTGTTGCAGCCAATAAAACAACGGCGATACCAACAACGATAAAGTTGATTGAACCATCCGCGTTCTGTAGCGGGTATTTTACGATAATCGGTGCAGCCAGTAAACTAACCAGATTAGCTACTTTGATCATTGGATTAAGAGAAGGTCCAGCAGTATCCTTCAGTGGATCGCCAACTGTATCGCCTACCACGCTTGCTTTATGCCGTTCGGAACCTTTGCCAGTGTTCTCCACCAGGTTGCGCGGTTCGTCTTCAATAGATTTNTTNGCATTATCCCANGCACCGCCTGCATTNGACATGAACACCGCCAAAAGTTGCCCAGAGAGAATGATCCCCGCCAGGAAGCCACCCAAGGCCTCCACTTGCAAAACCAAACCGATCAACAACGGCATCAGCACTGAAATTGTCGCCAACGGTATGAGTTCCTTTTGCGCAGAAGCTGTGGATATACCTACGACTTCAGCATAATCGGGCTGTTTGGTTCCTTCCATAATACCAGGGATCTTGAATTGTCGGCGAACTTCCTCTACAATCTTGCCCGCGGCTCGGCTGACAGCTCGGATGGATAACGAAGAGAACAGCCATGGCAAAGCGCCACCCAACAACATTCCAATAAACACTTTTGTATCCGAGACACGGATGGCCTCCATAACNGTCTGCCCTAATTGTGTCTGGACGCGNCCCACNTCTGCAATATAGGAGCCAAACAAGGAAACTGCTGCAATCACTGCAGAAGCAATAGCAACNCCCTTGGTTATGGCNTTTGTAGTGTTTCCNACCGCGTCAAGGTCAGCCATTATCTGACGCGCTTTCCTGGTCTCATCATCGTTAATATCATGCCAGGCCATCTCTCCAATACCATTGGCATTATCTGAGATAGGGCCAAATGAATCCATGGCAACATTATTGCCTGTGTGACTGAGCATACCGATGCCAATCATGGCAATTGCATAAAGGACGTACTTGGCGCCATCTCCGTTATAAAGTAATAAGCCGATCGTAAAGGCGACAGCAATTACAACCAGTGCCCATACACTGGACTCCATGCCAACCGACATACCAGAAAGGATGGTGGTCGCAGCACCAGTATCAGTGGATTTGACAATCTCTTTGACTGGCGCTTTCTTCGTGGATGTAAAGTGAGAAGTAAGGGGGTTGAAAGCTACCGCCAGACCCACCCCAACCGCTGTCAAAGCAGCCAACCGCCAATCGTGGGCGTAGAAAAACGCCAGGAAAATCGACATAGTGACGGTAAAGACGCTGGATACTTCGTAAGAGCGGAACATTGCACCTTCCGCATCATGAGCACGCAGGAATTTTATAGGGAATTTCTCCCAGATGGGTACAGTAAAGGTACCCAGCATTGAACTGATAACCCCTATCGCCCGAATGATCAAAGGATAAACGATCCATTTCAAACTATGCGTCGGATCAATCGCAACCAAGGTAAGTCCGAGGATCAGACCGGAAACAATGGTTGTTTCGTAAGATTCAAAAATATCTGCTGCCATCCCAGCGCAGTCGCCAACATTATCACCGACNAGGTCAGCAATAACAGCNGCGTTGCGTGGGTCATCTTCAGGAATATCTTTCTCAACTTTGCCTACCAAATCCGCACCCACATCAGCAGCTTTTGTATAAATGCCACCACCCACACGCATGAAAAGGGCCAGTAAAGTCCCCCCAAAGCCAAAGCCCAGTAGNGCATCTGGAGCCGCTTTCCCGAATACGATGAAGATCAGCGTTCCACCGAGCAANCCAAGCCCGTCAGTGAGCATACCGGTGAAGGTACCAGCATAGTATGCTATTGAGAGGGCTTCATTAAATCCCCTTCTGGATGCCGACGCAACCCGAACATTCCCCTGTACCGCCATACGCATACCTAATTGCCCAACCATCAATGAAAAAGAGGCCCCCATGATAAAGGCAATGGTACGACCAAAAGCGATAACCAGCTTCGTACCCTGGTCACCCAATGCTTTAAACTCCTGTAGTGCCTCCAGGCTGGGTGGGACGACATATACGCTAAAAAACATGACCAGGGTGAGAACACCGATTAGCGGTAGGATTGTCTTTAATTGTCTCCCCAGATACGAATCTGCGCCAATGCGGATCGCATTCCACACTTCCTGCATCTTGGCGGTGCCTTTATCTTTTTTAAGCACCGTAGAGCGTAACCAAGAAGCATATGCCAAGCTAATAAAGGCGGCGACAAGAACGAGAATAACTGCGACCTGCTCAAAATTGTTGAGACCATGCCGGCTACCAAGCCAAAGAATATTCATCTGCTCTCTCCAATATCTTGAGATCAAGGAGCGGTAATTTTCCCGTCTCCTTGTCGCCTTATTCTATCCAACATGATTTATTTAGTCAATTCGTATTGGTAAGCAACCTCTACTTCATTACAGATTAGGGTTTGATTAGAAAAAATAAAACCGCTTGACTTTGCATTATATTCTATTGTATAGTACTAATCGGTTGAAGCATGCCATTCCCGGCACCGCTGCCATTTGGCTGCTGTGCCGTTTATTTCGCCTATGATCTAGCGATATTAATTTAAGGAGAATTATGATTCGTGCCACTGGGCTCACCAAGGATTATGGCTCGCGAAGAGCTATTGAAAATTTGACTTTTGAGGCCAAACAGGGTGAGGTTGTCGGTTTCCTTGGTCCAAATGGCGCTGGTAAAACCACAACGATGCGCATCCTGACCGGGTATATGCCGCCGACATATGGCTCTGCCCAGGTTGCTGGCTTTGATATTATCAGCGAGTCAATCGAAGTTCGTCGCCGGGTAGGGTATCTCCCTGAAACCGTACCCCTTTACCCCGATATGACTGTCTTCGAATACTTGAAATTTATGGCGGATCTACGTCACCTGCCAAACGCAGGAGACATGGTAGACGAAACACTAGAATTGGTCCAGATGAAAAACGTGCTGATGGATATATTTCCAATCTATCCAAAGGAATGCGTCAACGCATTGGCTTGGCTCAAGCCCTTCTTCACAAACCTGAGGTTTTGATTTTGGACGAACCAACCATAGGTCTTGACCCGGCACAGGTAGTTGAATTTCGTAATATAGTTCGAGATGTTGGAAAAGAACGCACAGTCCTTCTTTCAACCCATATCCTTTCCGAAGCCCAGCAATTATGTGATCGCGTTTTGATCATCAACAAAGGNCGTATTGTTGCCGAAGATACGCCTGAGAACTTNCAAGCACGTCTGGTTGGTGCGGAGCATGTAGTGCTCCGGGTAAAGGGTGAAGCTGATGACCTTCTTCCTATTATTGTAAAGATCGATGGNGTCCAAAATGCCAAACTCCAACCNGATGGTATGGTGGAGTTCCAATTTGCGCCAGGCGCAGACGTACGCCCGGAAGTTGCCAGAGCAGCCATAACAGCAGGTTATGACTTGCTGGAGTTTCGTCCAGTTGGATTAAGTCTAGAAGAAATCTTCCTGCAGCTTACGCAGGATAACACCAAGAAAGAGAGATAATCCATGCGCAACATCTGGACCATTGCCCGCCGAGAATACCGGCATTATTTTTCAAGTCCTATTGCTTATATAGTAGCGCTACTTACACTTCTAACGGTTGGTGTCTACTTTGTTGTAATAATATATTACCTGACGAACCAATCCTATTACTCCAACACAGCTCCCGGCATTGACATTGTGATCGGCCCCATGGCAACTGTATTCTTGTTTGCAACTCCCGCTTTGACCATGCGCTTGTTGGCTGATGAACAACGCATGGGTACGCTCGAACTTCTTCTTACCACACCCGTTAAGGACGGAGAGTTGATTATCGGAAAGTGGCTTGGTGCTTTCCTTTTTATGCTGACCATTATTGCGATCACTCTGGTATACCCCATAGTCCTGAATAAATTAACCAATCCCGGAATTGATCAAGGCGTTCTGATTTCTGCGTATGCCGCGATCATTCTTCTAAGCGCTGTTTTCCTGGCTATCGGAACAGCCATGTCATCGTTTTTTAACAACCAGTTTGCGGCATTCTTTGCTACTTTGGCGATGCTTGTGCTATTTTGGTGGCTTATACGACTGCCAACCTATATCATTCAAAACGGTACCATTAATAATATCCTCAACTACCTGGATCTAAATAACCGCTTTACGACCATGCTAGCCGGCACAATGTCACTCTCCGACATTATTTATCCTATCAGCCTGACAGCCTTGGGATTGTTCTTAAGCGCGATCGCTGTTGAAATAAGAAGGTGGAGATAATGGCTAAAACGAAGGCAACACATAAAAATTTCGGCCCCAAGAAATTTGCACCAATAGGGCTGTGGATATCTGGCATCGCTCTGATCGCCACATTACTTTTAATAATAGTCAAATTACTTGCGTTTGCCAAAATTTATACAATTCCCAATATCCAAACCTTCTCTTGGATCCTATGGGTTTCTATTGCCCTCATAATTCTGGGATTGGCTGCTTTTGCTCTTCTCGATCCACAACATGTTCGCGAGATCATAACAGGACGGCAGGCACGCTATGGGAGCAATGCCGCGATCATGCTTGTTGCTTTTCTAGGTATACTTCTTGTCGTTAATATCNTGATCTTTCAAAATCCAGGAAAACCTTTTGACCTTACTGAAGATAAACAAAACAGCCTTGCACCTGAAACTGTAAGCACTCTTGAAGCCTTACCACAAACAGTCCATGCAACTGCGTTCTTTACATCACAAACCGATCCGACAACGGCGGAGAAGCTTCTCACTAATTACAAGAACAATTCAAATGGGAAGTTTACTTTCGAGTTTGTTGATCCGGATCAGAATCCCCTTGTTGCGCAGCAAGCTGGAATAACCGGCGACGGAAAAATCTATTTACAAATGGGGGCGCAACACGAAATTGTCTCGACGGCTACCGAACAGGATGTCACATCTGCATTAATAAAATTGATGAATCCTTCGAAGCAGACGGTTTATTTCCTGACCGGTCATGGTGAACGTGATTTACAAACCGCAGGTAATACAGCTTTCACTGTCGCAAAAGCAGCTCTCGAGGCAAAAAATTATATAGTTCAGTCTTTAAATCTTATTGCAGATAATAAGATTCCAACCGATGCCAGCATCATTGTTATTGCAGGTCCGACCCAGCCAATCACTACAGCTGAAGAGACATTAATTCAAGAGTATTTAACAAAAGGCGGAGCCCTGATCGTCATGCAGGAACCTACTCCACTAACGAAATTTGGCAGCTCTCCTGATCCTCTGGCAACTTATCTGTCAACGGATTGGGGTATCGCCTTCGATAATGATATTGTTATCGATACGAATTCCAATCAACCACTCTATGCTGTTGCGGCAACCTATGGAAACCATGCGATCACTGAAAAGTTGCAAGGGCGAGTTTCGTTCTATCCAACTGCTCGAAGCCTTACGATCGCATCCAATGCACCCAATACACCAACAGCGTTGGTTGCTACTACCAATTCAGCATGGGGAGAAACTGATTTTGCAGCCATGCAAGCCAACGGGCAAGCCACTTTCCAACAGGGAACGGATATCCCCGGTCCACTTACACTGGCAGTCGTCGCACAGAACACCTCCACGGGTAGCCACCTAGTTGTATTTGGTGATGCCGATTTCGCATCGGATGCATTCTTTAACCAATATGCGAACGGCGATATATTCATGAATGCAATTGACTGGGCCGGAGGACAGACTCAACTAATCAACCTGACTTCTCCACAAGCGATAACCCGCACCCTCATTCTTCCCAGCAGCTTCTGGTTATTGGTCATGACGATATCATTCCTATTCATCCTCCCCGGCGTGGTAATCGCAGGTGGCGTCATTTCCTGGCTGGTCCGACGCTCACGAGGATAACTAAATGATCAAACGCCCCACATGGATTATGCTGTTTGTATTTGTATTGTTCATTGCCGGATACTTTATTTTCAGAGGTCGCATTTCAACGGCATTGGCAGTACCAACTCCGACTGCAATTACTAGCAGTTACCTCATTACTCAGTCAGACGGCACATTGGAGAGCTTGAGTATTAATGATAAGAATAATCACACCACCATGATGCAGCGCAATACGAGTGGAACATGGATCATCACCCAACCAACATCTGGTAATGCAGACCAGTCATTGGCGGGCGCTGCTGAAACACAGGTCGGTGCATTGAAAATCCTGACCACTCTGGAAACCCAACCAAGCTTGAAGGATATTGGTTTGGACTTCCCAGAATACACAATGAAACTAACGTTTTCGAGTGGCAAACAACATCTCATTGATGTAGGAATAACTTCACCGACTGGTAGTGGATATTATGTACGCATGGATGGAGGTAGTATTTATGTGATTAGCAAGGATGGAATTGACGCTTTGGTGAATTTGATAACCTCTCCACCATTTCCTGCTACTGAAACGCCAATCCCTACACTAGAAGCGACTGCCACATCCACCCCTGAGGCAGCCACGTCAGTGCCGGCTACACCCACTCCATAATGGGAATTTAAGGCGCATCGATTCATCAATAATAACCTGCGACTAATTGTTATTCATGAAACGATGCACTTTCTGTCCTTAATAAAATGAAAGGGGTATTGTATTTCAGTCTAAAAAAGAGTATTCTGATTCAAGACTAGATAGGTAAGGAACTGTAATGGAAAACCCTTTATTGCTTGAGGAAGACGAAGAATATTCTGCAATTGCCCGATTGATTGAATTGGGGCGGCAGAAATCCTATGTCACGATAGACGATATCCTGCATTTTTTCCCTGAAGCCGAACAGGATGTCGAACAATTGGAAGAAGCCTTCGCTGCTTTATTAAGCGCAGGGGTTGCTTTTGTTGAAGATACGCCTTCAATCGAACCACCTGAAGATGAATTGGTAGTGGCGGANGCCGAAACCGGTCCAGAACCGGATATATCCCTAGACGATTACCTCGCNAATATCGATACCGATGATACGATAGGGCTGTATCTAAAGGAGGTNAGCCGCGTCCCACTTCTGACTGCTGAAGAAGAAGTAGAACTTGCTCAGCGTATAGAACGAGGACGAATGGCGCGCGAGGAATTGGCTCGGGGTAATGTCAGTACACGTCGCCGCGTTGAGCTCCGAAAACTGATCGAAGATGGTTGGGCAGCGCGTGAACATCTAATCACAGCTAACTCACGCCTGGTAATCAGCGTCGCCAAGAAATATATGGGCCGTGGTGTACCTTTTCTCGACCTAATTCAGGAAGGCAACATCGGNCTTATCCGGGCCACAAAGAAATTTGACTACCGNCGTGGACACAAGTTCAGNACTTANGCCACTTGGTGGATACGCCAGGCAGTCACACGTGCGATCGCCGACCAAGGTCGAACCATCCGCGTCCCAGTTCATATGGGAGACCAGATCAATAAATTATT
>Ga0031655_10001062_pt1 | contig 16642 bp, 14 predicted proteins | sample FrelakmetHBP12HB_FD_55187 | JGI IMG/M metagenome (GOLD analysis project Ga0031655, IMG submission 55187) | Freshwater lake sediment microbial communities from the University of Notre Dame, USA, for methane emissions studies -HBP12 HB | ecosystem: Environmental > Aquatic > Freshwater > Lake >... | reverse complement strand
ATTTCGATGGTTGTGATTTTGCCGGTTCTTGCGGGTTTTTTCGGTCAGGTGGCAGGTATATTTGTGTTGAACGCACAATTGATCAGCATCGTGGCTGTGGTTATGCTGATCCTGGATGTGATCATGCTTTACCTGACTACCCGCGTATTTCAGCGTGAGTTGATCTTGACCCGTTGGAAGTAAATAATTAAATTATGAGGATGTGAGATGAAGAAAACATGGATTAGGCTTATTTTGATATTGTTTTTCAGTTTGATGGTTGTTGGATTGGCCTCTGCTCAAACCGAGGAGTTGAAACTGGGATTATCGCGTGATTTTGGTTACGGTGGATTAAACGGGGACATCGAAGGCTTATTCTCAATGCATGTGACCGGTCCAATTGACCTGGTGCGAGTCGAGTTCTATATTGGCACTACGAAGATAGGTGAAGTGAACAAGGCACCCTTTAATTTGCAGTTTACTACGGATAATTATCCTTTTGGCATCCACCAATTGTCCGCGGTTGGGTATTCCTCCGGTGGGATAGAATACCATTCGAATGTAATTTCAAGCAATTTTGTTCAAAAACAAAATTCACTGAAGACAATCCTGCCAATCTTGGGTGTCGTCCTGCTGGCAGTATTGCTGTCAGCACTGGTACCTTTTCTTGCCAACCGTGGAAAACACGGTAGTTTGCCATTGGGTTCAGAACGTAATTATGGGGTTTATGGTGGCGGTATTTGCCCGAAATGTCACCGCCCATTTTCATTGCCACTTTTAAGCGTTCACCTGGGATTTTCAAAAATTGCGGTCTGCCCTTATTGTGGAAAATGGAGCCTGGTAAGGCGCGAGTCAATTGAAAAACTCCGCCAGGCTGAAAAAGACGAGCTGGCGATGGCACAACCCTCCGGGCAAGTTGCCGGTCTGACAGAAGATGAAAAAACACGTAAAGACATCGACGACTCTAAATNTCAGGGTTAGAAAAATAATCCCCGGGTATAAACCGGGGATTATTTTATATTGATTTTTCCAAGATNCCACGCAATTCTCTGTCTGTCAGCCTGATTGGATTCCCTTTCATGCTGCTGGAATTTTGAGCCATTACGATCAGGTTCCCGAAATCATCCGATTTTAAACCGTACTCTCCCATAGGGCGTATTGCCATTTTCTTGCACAACTCAAAAACATAGGCTATGCCATCTTCAGCGCTGGAAGTCGTATCCCCGGTAAGTATCTGAGCAACTTCCATTAGACGCGCCAGGGCGGGAGAATCCGGTTGACGAGAGCGCAGGGCGTGTAGATTGGTTTCCATCACTAATGGCAACAGCGCCGCACAGATGCATCCGTGCGGCGCTGGGTACATTCCACCAATAGGACCAGCCAGACCGTGCACGGCACCCAGGCGGGCATTTGCCAGGGCCATTCCACCAAAAAGACTGACCAACGACATGTTATCCCTCGCCACGATGCACGTACCATCCTGGTAAGCATTTAACAGTGATTGGGCGGCCCGGGCGATCCCAGTACGGCAAATCGAGTCGGTCAATGGGGTGGGGGAATTGCAGATGAAGGGCTCGATTACCTGCGTCAGAGCGTCCATGCCGGTTCTGGCTGTGACTACTGGAGGTAGGGTGTATGTCAATTCAGAATCTACAACGGCAATTCTAGGAAGCAGGAACGGACTGCGCAGGCTGACTTTAATTCGTTGTTCAGGAATGGCGATGACTGCATTTCGTGTAACTTCTGAACCAGTGCCTGCTGTTGTCGGAATGGCTATATAAGGAACTGAAGGCTTCTCGAGTGCGCGTCCGGTACCAACAACTTCTAGATAGTCGAGTGGGTCACCAGGGTTGGCTGCCAACGCTATAGCAGCTTTTCCAGTGTCAATTACTGAGCCTCCACCAAAACCAATGGCTAGATCACATTTTGTTTCGATAAAACTGCGCATAGCCATTAATACAACATCTATTTTAGGTTCTCCTTTTATAATAAAAACAAAAAATGAAATTTTAATTTTAGATAACCCATTAAGTACATTTTCTATACGTTCACTAGAATCAGTAACAATAAAAACCTTTGAACCTATCGAAGCCGCCAGTGCAGGAACCTCATTACAGGCTCCTGCTCCAAATAGGATTCGGTTAGCAGTGGCAAATTCAAAACGCATTTTTATAATCCTTATCGATGGGGAAGATGTTGGTAAATATTATGCGAGTACGAGGCTCCGCTTGCATTGGTTCCGCCACCAACCGCCACTTGTTATAATGATTGGTTTCTTTATGTTTCGCATGATCTTCTTGTGTACGGTAAACTTCTAAAAGCACAAATCTTGTAGGATCGTCTGCCTGCTGGATCAAGTCGAAACGTGCTATACCAGGTTCCTGAAGACTTTTGCGGGCATTCTCCATTGAGGCGTTTTTGAAGGCTTCGACATATTCTGCCTTAACATGGATATGTACATGAACAATGTACATCTTTTGCCTCCGCTTATTTGTGAAGTTTCTGAGCAACTATAAAGCTCAAGCCCTTCTCAGTCAGGGCCTGCGCGGAATGGTTGCAGGCATCCACTTTATCCATGAAATTCTGCTGCATGGCATCCCAATCCCCTGAAGCAATCACCTCGCTCTTCTCCCGGAAGTAATCAAGAATGTCGGATTGGTGAGTGCGTGTCTGCTCAACCTCTGGGTCCCCACCTTCGTGCTTTGCGGAGATATTCACAACATGGCCAGCCACTTCTAATAGTTCATTACGACGATCATAAGGTTGAATGACAATGCTTTTCCAGGTTTCGGTGATATGGTGCTCAAAACGGACCACATTTTCGAAGCCCAATGCCTTTCGGAACTGGGCGGTCAATTCCATGGTTTGGTTGTTGATCGAGTTGGACCAATTGAAACCGATCAGAGGGCTTGACCCGTCATCGCGGCTGAATAATTTTGCAGCTGCCATGATCCATAAAGCGTGATAAGGATTGTCCGAGCCAAAGAAAACCGAGATCTTGAATTGAATATCTACTCCAAGACGGTAGAGCAAAAAACCCAATAGAATCGTCCCTGCATTGAAGTTCAGTACATGCTGAACACCGTAGTTGGTGTAATAGTAGAGGAACTCATCCAACCACATCAAGGCATGTTCGTTTGGCTGGCCAATGCCGCCAAAATACCCTGTAATGGTTGCGGGTCCTCCCAGGTGCGGGTTCGAACCGTCGGTACCTTTGGTGTCAAGGGTCTCGACAAATGACGCACCGATGATATCCAATGCGGCAACAATGGCGGGCAGGTCCCCATCAGCCTCCGATTCTTTCATATTTCGGACTGCGATAAAACGGCCCGGAACAAGACTGCCATCCTTAATAGCTCGTTCAGCCATGGGGCGTATCCAGGGAAAATATTGAAGCGCCGAGGCTTCGATAGTGACTGCAGAAGCATCTAGGAATTTCTTTGTCTTGGCGCGCTCTCCCAGGATTTTATACCTGTAATCTGCAATCGATGTAAAGGCACCCTTGTCACGCTGTTCTATGAGCCAGTTCAAGTCCTTTACATAGTCCCGGTTCTTCATATCTATTTTACTAATGAGATTATCCAGTTTGCGAGACTCACGGTGTTTAAAGTTGATCTCCTCAGGAGTCCCATATTTTGCCACAACTTCAAGAAAATCATTGATGACGCGCTCATCTGGGTCTAATAGGACTGCATTGATTGCATCTAATCGGTCCGCTGGAATGGCGAGCATTTTGCGAAGTTCCTTGGTCATCTTATCTCCTTTTACGCTGCAGATAGAGGGGGCAATTTCATATAAAGACGTTTTACATCATCTCAATAGACGATATTCTGGAATTATAGTATTTTCTTAAGTTCATCGAACTCTTCATCTGCCATGCCAAACCAGTTCTCAGGTTGGGGGAACTGTTTGTTCACAACTTCGTCGTGATAATTCTTCAAGCCGTTAAGGATGACCTCCCCGGCATTACCAAAAACCTTGGCCATCTTTGGCTTGAACTTGGGATACAGGCCGAACATGTCGTGGTAGATAAGCAGTTGACCGTGCGCATCTGGACCCGACCCGAGAGACATGATGATACAGCCTTCCGCGCGTTCCGTAATGAGCTGGCACAACCGGTCGGGGACCATCTCGAGCAAGATGGCAAAAGCACCGGCTTTTTCGAGGGCCTTGGCGTCTTCCGCAATCTTTTTAGCCAGTGGCATTCTTGCCCTGTAAACGGAAACCACCCAATGCGGCAACTGATTGAGGGGTAAGACCGAGGTGACCGATAGCGGGGATGCCCGCTTCAACAATGCCTTTGATGCGGTCAGCCATGGCTGTGCCGCCTTCTAGTTTGATGGCGTCGCAGCCGCATTCGGCCATGAATCTACCTGCATTGCGAATGGCTGTCTCAACCGAGGGCTGGTAGGTCATGTAGGGCATGTCACCGACCACAAATGCGGTGGGGGCACCACGGCGGACTGCCTGGGCATGGCGTACCATGTCGTCCATGGTGACGGGCAGGGTGCTGTCATAGCCAAGCATGGTCATCCCCAGGCTGTCACCAACCAGGATCATCTCGATACCTGCCTGCTCCTGCAGGTACGCGGTGGGGTAGTCATAGCAGGTCAGCCAGGTGATGGGGACGCCATCCGCGACCTTCTTGAATAGATAGGGAAGGGTTATTTTCTTGCGGGGGATTGCTTGTGCTTCTGGCATATTTCGCTCCTTTTTTTAACGTTTGGGAAGATATATGTAGTATAGGATAAATTAGGTCAACCGACAAGTTGTAAGTTTCCTGTATGGTTTAGATGACTTGCTTCAAAGTAATCTTTCTCCGAGATTAAGATATGTAAAATGCGGATATACGCTTGACAAATGATAGTTAAAATATATAATAGTTTCTACAGGAAACTAATTTATGCCAACTACAATTACCATCCCTGTTGTGATTGAAAGATTTTGGGAGACCATCCCACCGGTCTGGCATCAGACACGCCACACCATCCAGCGAGTAGCTGTTGAACAATTTAAAATGACTGTAGAGCAATTCCAGATTCTCCGTCGTCTTCGTAAGGGATACGACGAAGTCAGTAGCCTGGCAGAGGTCAGTCAGTCCAGCCGCTCATCGGTCAGCAAGATAGTGGATGCGTTGGTGAATAAAGGCCTTGTCAGCCGCTTGACTGATACACGTGACCGCCGTCATGTTCACTTGGCTCTCACAGAAAAGGGAGAGCGCCTGTTGGGCGCAATATATGATGAGACCGAGAAATGGTTGGGGGGAAAATTCCAATCCCTCAGTCTTGAAGAACTTGACCTGACATTTAATGCCATGGAAGTTTTACGGAAAATATTTGATGAATCAAAATAACATCAGACCGACCTAATTTCAATGAAATATCTTTTAAACCTACGAAATATCTTTTAAACCTACGAAAATATCTCAAACCTTATCTCTGGCAGCTTCTTCTCAATATAACGATCCTGCTTATCATCACTGGCCTCTCGCTGGTGGTGCCTCAAATCATTCAGGGAGTGATCGATCAGGGGCTGAAAATTGGTGCGACTACATTCCTTATCCGTTCTGCTTTATTACTTCTGGGAATTGGCACGATCACTGCCTCCTTGAATCTTGGTCAACAGTATCTCACCGGTTGGATCGGTGCTCATGTTGGTTATGATCTTCGCAATGCCATGTATGACCGAATCCAATATCTGCCGTTCGCTTATCACGATCACAGCACAACCGGCCAACTCATCAACCGCTGCATCGAGGATGTGCGTGCCGTACAATCCTTTGCGGGAGACAGTCTTGTCCAGGTTATCCAACTGGTAGTACTATCGGTGGGTGTGCTGGCAGTTCTGGTCGTTCGTAACGCTTCGCTGGCTTTCATCGCACTTTTACCGCTCATTCCAATGATTATGATGACAACTGACTTTGGCCAACGAATTACTCGCCTCTTTTACGATGTAGATAATACTCTTGGCGATCTCTCTGCCCAACTTCAGGAGAATGTGTCGGGTGTACATGTGGTACGTGCGTTTGCCCGGGAACCACATGAGATAGAAAGATTCGACCAGATCAACCAGTACTATTTCAAGGCGCGGGTTAAAGTCCTTAGTGAGTGGTCGAAGGTCATGCCCACCACCAGCCTACTAATTACCATGGGCACCATCTTGATCTTGATGGTCGGCGGTCCACTTGTCATTCAGGGAAAAATGACTGTGGGTGAACTGGTGGCCTTTAATGCCTATCTATTGATGCTCTCTGCACCAGTACAACAATTGGCCTGGTTGGTGAACGCAACGGGCGAGGCTGAGGCAGGGGCGCAACGGGTGCTGGATATTCTCGATCACCAACCTGAGATTCAAACTCCTCACGATGCCGTTGATCTTGGCCAATTGACTGGACGTGTGGAATTTCTAAATGTTAGCCTTTGTTATCAGGACGAAAAAATCGAAGCACTTACGAATATAAACCTGTCCGTAGAGAGAAATCAACTCATTGCTTTGATTGGGCAAACCGGCTCCGGCAAGACCTCCTTGGTTAACCTGATCCCACGTTTCTATGATGTGACAGATGGAGTTGTATTGGTGGACAATGTGGATGTTCGCAAGCTAAACCTTGAGACGTTTCGAAAGCAGATTGGAATCGTTCTGCAGACATCCTTGCTATTCTCAGACAGCATTCGTGAGAATATCCGTTATGGTCGGCCCGAGGCTAGCGACGAACAGGTTTTTGCAGCAGCTAAAGCAGCCCAGGCACATGGTTTTATTACCAAATTTTCAGAAGGTTACGAAACCATGGTAGGGGAGCGTGGCGTTACACTCAGTGGTGGTCAGCGTCAACGGATTGCCATAGCGCGTGCCCTGTTGATGGATCCCCGTATACTCATCCTGGACGACTCAACATCCTCGGTAGATACCGAGACAGAGCGATTGATCCAGGACGCACTTGACCAACTGATGAAAGATCGTACCACTTTTGTGATCGCACACCGCCTGGCTACGGTTCGTCGCGCAGATATGATTCTAGTCATGGCCGGCGGGCGGATTGTCCAGCGCGGCAAGCATGCCACCTTACTGGCAAAAGGCGGTTTGTACAAAGATATATATGATTTGCAACTATCCCAACAGAATCATTTCCAGGAGGAAGAGGAAGAAACTGAAGAATCTCATCTCCAACAACGCGAAATGGATACATTGAGAGGTCGTCGCTCATCTGATCGGTCTCTTACGTAATATTGAATATTCACTCGAAGAAAAATCAAGGAACTATGACAGTTATTACTCCCCCTGCCTATGTCACCCAGTCTGAAGAACAATACGACAAAAGCATTAACCCAAAAGTCGCCAACCGATTGGTCACATTTACCCGTCCATATGTCGGCCGGCTGATACTTGCTTCAATTCTAATGCTGGTGGCCTCGGCTGCATCTGTAGCAGGTCCTTATTTCGTCAAGATTGCCATTGACAATGGAATCAACGCCAGCAATGTTACTACTTTGCGTTACACCATCCTGGCCTTCCTGGCTGTAGCTGTAGTCCAATGGATAAGCACTTATTATCGTGTCAATATCATGGCCTGGGTTGGCCAGGCAGTCATTTATGATTTGCGAAAGAGAATTTTCTCACATCTTCAGGAATTATCTCTTGGTTTTTATAGTCGTTACTCTGTCGGACGTGTAATCACCCGCGCCATTAATGATGTTGAAACGTTGCGTGATTTTCTGACCTGGGCAATGCTGGCGATCGCCAGGGATGTTTTCACTCTGGTATTAATCATTATTGTTATGCTTGATATGGATGTACGGCTGGCATTACTAACTTTCAGCGTTTTACCCCTGATGGTGCTAATAACCATTCTTTTAAGGAGGGCTTCACGCGTTGCTTATCGGAAGGTGCGTGCCGCCATTTCATGGGTGAATTCGGTTTTGGCAGAGAACGTGAATGGTGTGCGCGTTGTGCAGGCTTTTTCGCGCCAAAAATTGAATTACGAAAACTTTCGGGATTATGTCAATCGTTATCACTTGGAACGCGCTATTGCAACTGCAAAAATCTCTTCTGTGTTCAGCCCCAGTGTTGATGTGCTTGGAGCTATCGCAACCGGTTTGGTTGTATGGCTGGGTGGGGCGGCAGTACTCGGAGAAAAGATCACCCCGGGTGTGCTTGTAGCTTTTATTCTATACATTGACCGTTTCTTTGACCCAATTCGTGACCTCAGTCGCCGCTATGATGCCCTCCAGTCAACTCTGGTAGGCTGGGAACGGATCATGGGCCTTCTGGATATACCGGTCGAGGTTCAGGATGCCCCTGATGCGGAGGAGCTGCCCGTCATTAAGGGTGAGGTGGCTTTTAACCATCTCTCATTCCATTATTCAGATGATCCTGCACCTATTCTGACGGATATTGACCTCAACATACGTCCGGGCGAGACAGTTGCCCTGGTTGGCGAAACTGGCGCTGGCAAGACGACTATGGTAAAACTACTCTCCCGCTTCTATGATCCGACCCAGGGTTGTTTATTGGTGGATGGTTATGATTTGAGGACTGTGACGCAGGCTTCTTTACGAACCCAGATGGGGGTGGTTCTTCAGGATCCGTTTCTCTTCAATGGGTCGGTGGCAGAAAACATTCGCTTTGGCAAACTGGAGGCGACTGACGTTCAGGTTGAAGCTGCTGCTAAAGCTGTAGGTGCGCATAGCTTTATTATTAATCTTCGCAAAGGGTATGAAACATCGGTGGAAGAGGGAGGGGTGATGCTCTCTGTTGGACAAAGGCAACTTCTCTCCTTCGCCCGCGCTTTACTTGCCGATCCGCGAATACTGATCCTTGATGAGGCAACCTCTTCGGTGGATATACAAACCGAACAAATCATTCAAAAAGCCCTCATCCGGTTGCTTAAAGGGCGGACATCTTTTGTGATTGCTCACCGCCTGTCTACAATCACCAATGCAGACCGGATCGTTGTCATCCATGACGGTAAAATAATCGAACAAGGCACGCACACTGAATTGCTGGCAAACAAGGGAATGTATTATGATCTTTACCGGACGGGGTTTCAGGATTGAAATATAGTTAGCCTATTATCCTTTCTTCCTCTCAAACTAGATTGCATTTTAACTAAAGACATCGTCCAATTAGATTTTCATTGGACGATGTCTTAATATCGTTTCGCTTTTATTATTTACTCGATTACCGCAGCACTATTTTGAACCATCGCCGTATAGGATTGCTCCTTTTCAAACTTGAATTGCTGGGTATAGAGGCGGTAATAATGGCCGCGTATCCTTAGTAATTCAACATGCGTGCCAATCTCTGTGATCCGCCCATTTTCGATAACCACTATCCTGTTCGCTCTGCGGATTGTCGATAAACGATGGGCGACAATAAAGGATGTNCGGCCTTGCATCAAGGCCTCCATACCGCGCTGGATCATGGATTCTGTAAGAGTGTCAACNCTGGAAGTTGCCTCATCCATGATGAATATATCAGGTTTAGCCAGAACGGCGCGTGCCAGACTGATTAGCTGTTTCTGGCCNACAGAAAGTAAATTGCCACCTTCGCCGACTTCCTGTTCGTACCCTTTTTCAAAGGTCAGGATAAATTCATTGGCTCCAGCGATTTTGGCGGCTTTTTCCACTTCATCATTCGTTGCGTCGAGTTGGCCGTAACGAATATTTTCACGAATTGAGCCAGAGAACAAATGGGGCGTTTGCAGAACAATCCCAATTCGTGAGTGGATGCTATGCATGGTGTAGTCGGTATAATCGCGTCCGTTAATCCTTATGGTCCCATTCTTTGGTTCGTAAAACCGGCAAAGCAAATTGACAATGGTTGTCTTCCCGCCACCCGTTGGACCTACTAGGGCGATCATCTCGCCAGGTCTGGCTTTCAGAGTAAAATCTGTTAGAACAGGTTTGCGGTCTTCGTAGTAAAAGTCTACATGATCAAACTCGATCTCACCGCGCATGGTCTCAGCCGGGAAAGCATTAATCCGGTCCTGGATATCAGGTGGGGTGTCAATCAATTTGAATATGCGTTCCGCGGCTGCGATGGAGTGTTGCATATCAGCATAAACCCGTGCCAGGTCCTGAACCGGCCAGATCATGAATGTAAGGTAGGAGACAAATGCATTGATCGAACCAATGGAAAAACCACCCATTTGGCTTTGCATACCACTGTAGTAAACAATAACACCCAGGGCGATGGCTGAGATGATTTGCACCGTGGGCAGGAAGAGGGCTGATAACCAGGCTGCCCGGTAACTGGCGTGGTACATGTTATCGGTCAGATGAGAGAACTCTTTCAGGTTTTCGTCTTCGCGCCCCAATGCTTTAACTACGCGTACACCCTGAATATTCTGGTTATATTCTCCTGTAATTTTGGAATTGGCGCGGCGTGACTTGCGAAATTCGACCAGGATCCGCTTACGGAATTGCACTGCAATAATAAAAAGAATTGGAATTATACTGAAAACAACCAATCCCAATTTCCAATTGATGATCATCATGAATACTGTCGAGGAGGCTATGCTTACTATTGCCCAAGTTAAATCAAGCGTACCCCAGGTCATCAGGTTGGATACCCGCCCGGTATCAGATGTAACGCGCGCCATCAAACGTCCAACTGCATTCTGACTGTAGTAGGAGATAGAGAGGTCCTGCAGGTGGTTGAACAGGGCCTTGCGCAAGTCGTATTGGATGCGTTCTCCTAGGATGCTGACAAGGTAAATGAACGTGAAAACAAGTACAGCCTGCATCAATTGCAACCCGCCATAATAAGAGGCGTATTTGAGAAGTACGGGGATATTTTTCGCTACGATGCCCTCGTCAATTATTAATTTATTAATGTAAGTGAACAATGCATCGGATGCAGCAGTCACAATGATCGCAGCTAGGAATCCAACCATCCAACGCCAGTGAGGTCTGATCAACCCCATAATCCTTGTGAAGGTGGAAGTGGTCAGTTGGCTTGTATATTCTTCTTCTTCAAGTTCTACAAGTTCTTCAGGCATGGTTTATCCTTTACATATTGGTAATTTCATTTTCCAATTCNTCGTCGATGCGTGTTTGAATATCATAAATCTGCCTGTACACACCATCTTGTTGCGCTAGCTCTTCGTGCCGACCTTTTTGAATAATCTGTCCCTTATCCATGACCAGGATCAGGTCGGCGTTCATGACTGATTGGATGCGGTGGGCAATAATAAAAGTGGTTCGATTTTCCATTAGCTTATTCAAGGCACTCCGGATTTCCGCCTCGGTTTCAGTGTCCACTGAAGAAGTTGAATCGTCCAATATCAGGATGCGTGGATTTTTAAGTAATGTACGGGCAACCACTATGCGTTGCTTTTGACCGCCAGAAAGAGTCACGCCTTTTTCGCCAACTAAGGTGTTATAGCCATCTGGAAAATTCAGAATGACATCATGCACCGCTGCAGCTCGGGTTGCTTTTTCGATTTCATCTTGTAATACGTCACGCCCTACGCCGTATGTAATATTCTCACGGATAGATCGGCTGAAAAGGAACGGTTCCTGTTCTACGATGCCGATTTGCCGGCGAAGGTATTCTCGNGAATAATCCTTTAATTCCACTCCATCCAGCAAAATATGCCCATCAGTGTATTCATGAAAGCGCGGCAATAGATTAACAAGAGTTGTTTTTCCTGATCCGGTGGACCCGAGCAAGGCAATCGACTGCCCAGGATGGCACTCGAAATTGACATTCTTTATCACTTCATTACCGCCGTCTTCGTACTGGAAAGATACATTATCGAAGGTGATTTCGCCTCGTAATGGATCATTTGGATGTACAGTACCATCGGTTAGTGGTTCACGTTCCTGTTTCACGATCTCCATCAAACGGTCGTAAGANACCAATCCNGTTGATGTGTTGACAATGAGCCTGCCCANGTTGCGCATGGGCCAGATAAGCCATACAACNAGACCAACATATGCNGGATAAGTACCAATTGAAATCTCACCATGAATGGCCAGAATAGCAGCAAAAATGAATCCAGCNAGCATCTGCAAGCCACAAGCTACATCCGAAAGAGGCCAGAAAAATGATTGCATCTTGAGCAATTTCCTGCCAAGCAGATACTTTTTCCAATTATCTTTCTCGAATTTGTCTTTCTCGTATTCCTGCCTTGCAAAGGCCTTGACCACGCGCACTCCTGTCAGATTTTCCTGGAGAGTAGTTGAAAGAATCGCTTCCTGCTCCTGATATGTCTCATACGCTTTGCTTATCTTAGTAAAAAACCAAATGGAGACAAAAAGGATAAGTGGCATGATCACAATGGATGCCAGCGCGAGTTTCCAACTTAAGAACCAAATAGCAATAAAGTTGATGATAAAAAGTAGGATTATACGTCCTACGCCAATGGCCTGTTCGTTGAAGAAATTGCGCACCGAATCCATGTCAGACGTGACACGTTCGATAAGGTCGCCGGTTGGAGTTTTACTGTGGTAAGCAAAACTCAGACGCTGAATGTGGTCAAAAAGGAAGTTGCGCAAGCGGCGCGTAATCCCTTCGGCGGAGTAAGCGGCAAGGCGCCCTGAAAAGAAGGCAAAGCTACCCTCAACGATTGCCAGCAATACAAATCCAAGGGCGATTAGGATCAAAGTTCGTGAAAGTGTACCGGCAAATGGCTGTGTTGTACCGAGTATGGTGTCCGCAAAATTACGTAACAACAGGTATGTCGCAGTCTTTGCCAAGGATGAAATTCCAAGGGAAAAATTGGCGGCGGCATATGCCACGCGATAATTGGTCATCATTTGCCAGATGCCGAAAAGTTTATTCTTCCCAAGAGCTTTACGAAAATCAAAATAAGTAGGAGGAGGGGCGATGCTAGCCATCTTAATTCTTTCCTTGTAATTAAAATAAAAAAGCCACGGTGCTGGAGTGCACCATGGCTATATCACGAACCTGGGTTTGACCGCTACCGGTCAATAGGCGCACTCCGAAAAGGTAAAATCAATCCTTTATCAGCGGAAACAAGGATGATGTAAAAACAACTGTTATTCATGAGTGCGCCTCCTTTCCTTAGATTTTTATTAACAGAGCGAGTTTATCATTAATATGGTATGGCTGTCAAGAATATTTTCCTGTCGATGCTTATTATCAAACTTTCATACGATAATATAATTAAACTTGTAACCATTTCTTTTTAACGCATTGCTGAAAGATAGTCCCTTAGGGCAGGGAATGGGTTACACTATTCCCGGTTAGTCTCAAGCCAGACCAATACCCCTGTACCAGCAGCTCGACCGCTGGCAAGACAGGCGGTAATCAGATAGCCACCAGTAGGGGCCTCCCAATCCAGCATTTCTCCCGCACAGAAGATTCCTGGCAGAGATCGGATCATCAAATGTTCGTTAAGTTCCTCGAAAATAACACCTCCGGCACTGCTTATCGCCTCATCCAAGGGGCGCGATGCGTTCAAGGAAATGGGTAATTCTTTTATCGCTGCCGCCAGGCATTCTGGATCCTTTAAATTCTGTTTTGGCACCAATTCCCACAGCAAGCCGGCTTTAACCCCCTGGATGTTCACAGTTTTTCGAAGATGATTCGATATGGATTGTGATCCCCGTGGTTGGGATAACCGCGCAATCAAGCGCTGCTTTGACCACCCTGGAGCCATGTCAAGCTTAATAACGGCTTTTCCGGTGGCTTCAATTTCATCCCGGAGGTGTGCTGAAATAGCATAGATCAGGCTGCCTTCTACACCCTCCTCAGTCACGATGAATTCACCTTGTTTGTGAAAGACATTTCCTTTTGAATCAGTGAACGAGAGGATAACTGATTTTAAAGGTGTTCCTTCATATCGAGTACGAAAATGGGGGCTCCAGTCAACATCAAATCCACAATTGGATGGTTTGAGACTTGCAACCTTGACTCCACGCTCACCTAATAAGGTTACCCATTCACCAGTGGAACCAAGCCGTCTCCAACTCCCTCCGCCCAATGCCAGCACCGTAGCATCAGCCTTTACATTTCTTTCCCCATCTGGAGTTTCGAAACGCAAGGAACCATTCTCACACCAGCCTAGCCACTTGTGACGAACATTAAAATTCACACCATCATTACGCAATCGTTCGAGCCACGCTCGTAATAGTGGGGCAGTCTTCATACTTACCGGGAATACACGGTTGGATGTGCCAACGAAGGTTTCGATTCCAAGGCTATCAGCCCATTTGCGGACTTCATCGGGGCCGAATTGTTCCAGGATGGGTTCGAGTTCAGCTCGGCGTATGCCATAAAAGGAAAGAAATTGCTCGAATGGTTCTGCATGAGTCAGGTTCAATCCCCCCTTGCCAGCCACCAGGAATTTACGCCCTACGGACGGCATACTATCATAAAGGTCAACTTTGACCTTGCCTTTAATTAATACCTCCGCGGCCATCAATCCAGCCGGTCCACCTCCAATAACAGCAACAGAATGAGATTTATATAAATCTACTGGCATCATGATTTCTGTTTCTTCTCGAAGATCTCGTAATATCCTTGATCCAGTTCATCGTTTGAAAGGTGGGCATATCTTTGTGTAACCTGGATGCTTGCATGGCGTGCCAACTCCTGTGCAAGCTTGAGGTTCCCAGATGCCCGCAGGACCGTCGTCACAAAATAATGCCGGAATGAATGAGGGGTAATCCGGCCATCAGCCTCTTCGCCGAGTGCTTGTCGAACCCGTTCACTGACAATGTTCCGCCCTGTAGTTGTCGTGATTGGTTTGACCTTCTTACCGGCACCCTTATCATGTCGGGCGAAGAGGGGCAGGGAGGGCAGAGGGCGTCCTGAATTACCATCTAAAGTCGCCCGGGCAGAGAGATATTCCTTCAATGCCATTAAGCTGCGGGTGGAGAAACGTACTACAGCTTGTTTGTTTCCTTTTCCGATGACAACAGCCCGGCCTTCGTTCCAGTCAATATCACCGCGCCGCAGATTGCATGCCTCATGAACACGCAGGCCTGTATCTGCTAAAGTGAATAAAAATGCTCGATCGCGTATTTCGCGTAGTCGTTCATCTGTAGTTCTATCTGATGTTCTAATAGTGTAATTATTCACAAAGTGTAATACTTTTTCTATATCTTCCCTGGGAAATTGTGGCAGACGCTGCCCGGGGCGGCGAGTGCGCTGGCGAAGTAGTAATTTCAGGCGGGGTAAATTGATTTCTGCGAGCTTTTCCGCCGCAAGGAATTCGAATAATCTGACTGTGGCAGCCAGGTAAAGTTGTTCGGTGGCTGGTGAAAAAACTTTAAGCGCATCTGCCATCCACGAAGCTGCATCTTCGGTCAGAAGCTGAACTGGTGTGTTCTGAGGGTCAAGGTAATGTTCCGACAACACAGACATAAAGAGTGATAATGCATTTCCATAGACACGCCGTGTATTGTCACTGCGTGCCAGCCGGACCGTATCCAGACAGTTTTTTACAGCTAAAGCAATCGTAGTTGCTTCCATATTGCCGCCCGAAATGTTTATGATAATAATACTTATCGAAACCTATAATATTTTATCTCCGGGTCGTAACTTTGTCAAGCCCCCCATCTATTATCTCTCTCCCAAAATAATGGGTATATGATAACCTGTATTGTTATTCTTTGTTTTGTCTCTAAATATTTATTCGACGATTTAAATATTCTGTTTTATTTCTTACCTCCCCCTGCCCCTTGTCTGTTGTCTCCTACTTATGCAGTGACGAGAACATTTCGGAAATAATTTATTACATCAGATAGCCCCCAAATAACAGATGAACTGGACATTGTGAAATAATCATTCTTTTTTAAAGAAATGCCCTTGCAGATCGACAAACATAAATCCCATCGGCGTATAATGGACATAATGGTAACTCCTGAGTAAACAGATGTATGGCTCAATGAAGTGGAAAATGAAGGGTAAACATAACCAGAATTAGTAGACCAAAAAGATGTTGGTAGAAACTGTGGAGGCTTCCGATCTAAACGTGGCACAGACCAGTGATGCAATCGTGAAAACAGTTGAATCATCCAGTATTCCGCTTTTTAAAATTACACTATACCGGATCTTTACTCCACTGCCTGTAAAAGAATCTAAAGTCTTTAATGGCGTTGTTGCTGGATCGGCAATTCAGGCAAGTATACAGACTGGGAAACTGAATGGATGAATTATCCCCTCGCCAGGTGGCTATCTCTGATGCTTTTTGGTCCCCTCGCCAGCTGATAAATGCCCGGAAAGCAATATTTCATCAATGGGAGCAATTGGAGGCTAGCCACTGTATTGATAACTTTCGCTTGGCTGTCGGTGAGATAGTGGGCTTCCGGGAAGGCTTGTTCTTTGCTGATTCAGACGCTTATAAATGGCTTGAGGCTGCCTCAGACATCTACGCTCTCTGGCCATCAACCCAACTAAAAAGGTTAATGGATGATTTTATCGATCTGGTGCGGCGCATTCAGAAACCCGATGGCTATATATTTACCTACAATCAGATTCACTTTCCTCATGAGCCGCGCTGGCAAAACATGTTCATTGAACATGAACTTTATTGTCATGGACACCTAATTGAGGCAGGAGTCTCGCACTACCTTGCCACCGGTGAGAAGACTGCCCTTGAGATTGCCTGCCGGGTGGCTGACATGCTGGCAACTGAATTCCTGGTGAGCTCCTCGGATAAAACATCAGGTCATGAGGAAATTGAAATAGC
>Ga0031655_10001056_pt1 | contig 16686 bp, 17 predicted proteins | sample FrelakmetHBP12HB_FD_55187 | JGI IMG/M metagenome (GOLD analysis project Ga0031655, IMG submission 55187) | Freshwater lake sediment microbial communities from the University of Notre Dame, USA, for methane emissions studies -HBP12 HB | ecosystem: Environmental > Aquatic > Freshwater > Lake >... | reverse complement strand
CGGATACCCGCTGCCTTTGCCGCTGTCATATCATCCTCGAATTGGCGGCCTGCCTTTTCTTCTATCTTTTTACGATTGAGATAATAAACAATATAGAAAACTTTTTCTTTTCCTTTGGCTATGTAATAAACACCCGGATATTTCGTCTTTATTCTGTCTTGCTTTGGCATTTTTCATTTCCCCCTTGTCTTTGTATGCCGAAAATATTTCCCCTACACTATCCCCTACATTCGTTTTAAATATAGCAATTAATAAAAGTATGTCAAGGGTAATCTTCTATGCCTTTCTGTTATTGAATTTGCTCGGATTAGATTGTTGAAGGTATAAAAAAGTAAAATAAGAGAAAATGCTATATTTCGGCAGAATACGCCGGAAGATCTGGGAAAAATCGAATCATCGCGTTGGAGGAATAGAGAAGAATTGCGAAAATTCTACTGATTACTTTTTTATTCTTTAACCTTTAAATTTTTCCGCAGATAATTTTTAAATTCATCGTAATTGTTTGTGATGGAAACGGCGCTGCCTTCTCTTTGGTCAAGGTCTTTCATGCTCTCCGGCAGAGGCATGGTTAATCCCAAAAGCTTTTGAATCTCTTCCGGGAATTTCGCCGGATGAGCCGTTTCCAGACAAATGGCCAATTTTTTGTTCTGCGTTTTTTTTAGGTACGCATCCAGTCCCGCCCAGCCCACGGCCCCATGCTGTTCCAGAACAACATGATAGTGTTTATAGACATTCTTGATGATTTTTCTGGTTTGTTCATCAGTAACGCTTACCGAAAAAATATGTCGGCGCATTTCTTCCAGATCGGGATAGCGATGCACTTTGCCCACGCGGTCAACAGTGCCGCCGTACAATTCAAAGAAGCGCGCTAAGTTGCTGGGATGCCCGACGTTCATGGCGTTGGAAATGCACGCCCGTGAAGGAGAAACTTTGTTGTATTTTCCTGTGGCCAAAAAAATGGGGAACTCATCATTTTCATTAGTAGGCATAACGAGTTTGGCCACCGGCAGGCCCATGCGGCGCGCGTATTCGCAGCCCAGCGCGTCGCCAAAATTTCCTGAAGGGACGGAAAATATTGCCTGCTCTCCATTTTCGGCAAGCTGGGCGTAAGCGTAAATATAGTAAATTATCTGCGGAAGGATCCGGCCAAAGTTAATGGAATTAGCCGAGGTCAAATTAAATTTTATAAGTTGAGGATCGGAAAAAGCCTGCTTGACTAAATTCTGGCAATCATCAAATTTACCCTGCACACAAAGCGCCTGCACGTTGCCGCCTATTGTGTCGAGCTGTTTTTTCTGCCGGTTGCTGACTTCTGTTTCCGGATAAAGAATAGTAACGTCAATGCCAGCCACGCCTTTGAATGCTTCACCTACGGCGCTGCCCGTATCGCCGGATGTGGCGACAAGAATATTTAACCTTTCGCCTTTTGGGCGGCATTCACTCATCAATCTTGCCATCATGCGTGCGGCAAAATCTTTAAAAGAAGCCGTTGGCCCCTGATCCAGACGCATCACGTAGGCCTTGGGTTTTACCTCTTCCAAGGGGACTGGATAGTTGTAAGCTTCTTTGACTATTTTGTTGAGAACTTCCGTAGGGAACTCATCGGCAAGAAATGCTTTGGCGACAAGCAAAGCCGTATTGCGGTAAGGCTTGCCTTTCAGCTTCTGGATATCCTTTAAGGAAAGCAGCGGTATGGAATCCGGCATAAATAAACCTTCGTCCGAAGCCTGGCCCTTGAGCAGGGCTTCTTTAAACGAGACTTTGCCGGTGAAGGGAGTGATTCCCGCGACATTTTTCAAATGACGATTTGTGCTGTAGTAACTTATTGACATAATAATAACCTTTTAAATGGCATTCTTTCTTTAAACTTATTTATGGGAAAAAATCAATTTAAAAGACGCACTATGTCATTGTCCGGCTCATTGCCGGNCGGATGCGGGGTGACCAGGCAATCCAGTCCCAACTTTATTATTTCTTGACAACACGGAATATTCTTTACATAAAAGAACGTACGGTTAGAAATAAATTATTAATAAAAAGTTATATGGAATATCCAGAAGTCAATCAACTATATAAATACTGCGCTTATAATACAAACTCCCTTTCTATTCTTATAAATAAAAAAATCTGGGTTGCTAAACGAGAATCACTTAATGACCCATTTGATTGCAATATTAAATTTAAACTTNAAATTAACTCCGAAGCTTTAAATAAGTATCTTATTCGAACTGGTAGATCGACCGGAAATCTTCAAAAAGATTATGAAATCTGTTTAAAAGGCCTTTATGAGTTTAAAGAAAAGAATATTAACAATTTTGGTGTGTTTGGTATGAGCTAAATAAAGGACAATATTTTAATGTGGTCTCACTACGCAAACCATCATAAATGATTCTGCATTGGTTTTGTTCGTAAAAATGATAATTTATTGGGAGATATTGCCAGAACACAACCAGTCGAATACAATTGCAATTATCCTGAAGCAGAACCTTTTGATAAGAACGGTAACGATGNCTACTCCATCTTTACCAAAATGCTTTTTACAAAGGCTAAAGATTGGGAATACGAAAAGGAGTGGAGATTGGTTTATGATGAAGGGAATAAGGAAGAACCTTTACCGGCTGATATTTCCTCAATCATATTTGGGTTAAAAATGTCAGAGGAGCATAAAGCTAATATCAGAAAAATTCTCGCAGACCAACCAAACATTCAGTATAAACAAGCAACAGAGATAGAATACCAATTTCGATTGAAAATTATTGATTTGTAAATAAATGGAGACCNGTACATATAATTTTCATCAGGCCGTTTATATAATACAACTTCTTTATGGGGAGAAACACATGCTATTCAAAGGTCTGGTGACAATTCTGGCTTGCGATCTTATTTTCGCAATTATTGCCATTCCATTAATCCTCCGAAAAGTGCCAAGAAACGTGGTTTACGGTTTTCGTACACGATCAACATTGGAAAATGATTTCGTCTGGTATGAAGCAAATGCCTATTTCGGTCGACTTTTCTTAATCTCCAGTTTTATCTCCGCGCTATTAATTGTATCTCTTTACTTCTCTAACCTCGTTTCAGTGCATGATTTTTTAAAGGCCAGTATTGCTGTTTTGGTCGTTCCCCCACTGGTCGCGATATTATTAACACTTCGCTATATAAGGTCCATCCCTTAATCAAAACACCTCGCATTTTACGACCACTATTTTACGATTAAGATTCCATTGACATACAAGTCTGTTCTCCTTATACTTTCTACTATCAGAAGCAATGTCTTATCCAATGACATAACTGCAAGGAGGACGCCATGAAGATAAGCGCGCGTAATATACTGAAGGGAAAGGTAATCAAAGTTTCAGACGGCGCTGTGAACACAGAGATTNTTTTGGAACTTACGGGCGGAGCNAAGGTTGTTTCAATCATTTCCAAAGAGTCCGCGAAAAAACTCGGTTTAAAATCCGGCAAAAAAGCGTATGCGATTATAAAAGCTTCCAATGTAATGATGGCTGTTGATTAAGCTTTCCATTTCAAAAGGCAACTTTTATTTTAATTAAGTGGGGACGTGTGTCCCCTTAAATTTACTCAAGTAGATACGATATGAGTGATGAAAAATTATACATTGTCCTGATGGGACTGCCTGCCCGGGGCAAATCCACGCTGGCCGTGCGCCTGCGGGATGCCTTTCGGAGGGATGGCATCCCCTCTCGAATATTCAATAACGGAAATTTGCGCAGGATTTATCGGCCGCTGGATGAGACGTCGCGTTCCGAATTCTATTCCCCGGAAAATTCAGCTGCCGTAGAGTGGAGAAAAGGATTCGCCCGAATGAATATGGAAAGTGCTAAAGCCTATATGCGAAATAGCGGACAGGTCGCGATTCTGGACGCGACCAACGCGGGACGGGAGCGACGCGCGACAATCGAAAAATATCTCGACGATCATCCGCTTTTCTTTATTGAGTGCATCAATGATGATGAAGATATCCTGAACCTGAGCATACGGGAGAAAATTAATCTTCCGGAATTTTCTCATCTTGGCAGAGATAAAGCGATCAAGGAATTCTTGAAACGTGTAGATTATTACCGGATGATTTATATACCATTAAAGGTCGAAAGAAATTACATCCGCATAGATTCTTTACAAAACATGATTATCGAGGAAAAGCACAGCGATGCGATCCCCTTTTATGACCGGNTGCGCGACTATCTTGTTACAGATGAAGTAAAGAATCTTTTTCTGATCCGGCATACGGAAACGGAATATAATATTGAAAGTCGAATCGGCGGAGATTCGCCGCTCACAAAAAAAGGCCAAGAACAGGCAGATGCCTTAGGCCGGTTTTTTAAGAAAAAAAAGATTTCCTACATTTTTACCAGCAAAAAAAAGAGAACAATCGATACAGCGAGAGTTATTTGTGAAATGCAGGATGATTGCAGGATCATTCCGCTTAAGGAGTTCGATGAAATCAATGCGGGAATTTGCGAAAGAATGACTTATGAAGATATCGAGAAAAATATGCCGCACGTATTCAAAAAAAGAGGGATAAACAAATACCACTATGTTTATCCAGAAGGTGAAAGTTACGCGACAATGAAGCCTCGAATCATACAAGGAATCAAGAAGGCTTTTTTTTTAAACCGCCGCGCGAATAATATTATGATCGTCGGCCATCAGGCCGTCAACAGGATGATCCTGTCTCATTTCCTGTATCGGCGGGAAGATGACGTTCCATACATCTACATTCCTCAGGATCGTTTTTATCACATCGTTTGCACACAAGACAAAAAACTTTTCGAACTCAAACGTTACGATTGAAAATTGTTTCATAAATCAGCATGAACGCGTCAATACATCAAAGCGGATAATAATGAGGCTCAAACTTAAAAAGCGAAGCGAATAGAAGTTTGTTAGCCTAATTATCCCGTATAAGCGGGGATATGAAACCAGTAGCTTACTTTGCGATTCATATTCGTGATTGACATACAAGACCGTTCTTCTTATACTTCACACCATGTTGCGTGTAGGTTGCCACCTTTCAGTTGGTAACTACCGGTAAGATAAAATTGATTTACTATGCACTCTCTTTGCGGGAAGCACTCTCCGGAATTGGCGCTGCCGCTGTTGTTGGTCATCCGGGTAAAATTTTTATTTACTAAGGAGATTCAGTTGGCGGTTATATTCACGTCCGAGCCATGAAAGTCGCATCCATTACAATTAAGAAAGAAACTGAGCTGAATTTTAAAAAGATCATGGACATAGTTCGGCCTGATGATTCATTAGTCTTGCTGATGCAGGGCAGTCCTGATCCCGATGTCATCGCTTCGGCTATGGCGCTACGCGAAATTATCCAGCAGACAAAACGCCTGGCCAAAAGTGTTTTTGTTTCCACAGAGCCATTGGTCAGACAGCAAAATAAAGAATTTGTTTCTTTCATGCGTCTCCATATTCACTTAATTAATCAAATGGATTTGAATTCTTACCGTTTAATAGCTCTCTTGGATGCCCAGCCTTCTTTTCTTGATGATGCGTTAAGATTCATAATGCCGCAAATTGTCTTCGATCATCACCCCCGCAAAGGGAAATGGCAAGCTGATATGGAAGATATANGGCCTGACTACGGCGCTTTATCCAGCATATTAACCGAATATTTGCTTTGTGCCCGCGTGAAAACTCCCCGTAACCTGCACACTGCTCTCCTTTACGGAATCAAATCGGATACGGACAATTTTGATCGTGCCACCATTATCGAGGATATCAGAGCTTATACATACCATACAAAACACGCCAATATGCAGTTGATTCGACGCATCGAACTTAATCAAACGCCGGGCAGTTTTTTGAAGTATTACGATCATGCCTACCATCACATAAACAATTTTCACGGCCGGCGGATTTGTTATCTTGGAAGCGTTGAAAGCGCTGATGTCTGCGTTCAGATCGCCGATTTTTATTTGCATTTGATCGGCACTTACTATGTAGTTGTAGCCGGAATCGTCAGCGATAAGTTCATCATNATTTTTCGAGGTGATGGTTATAGACAGGATTGCGGTGCAATTGCGCAAAGAGCTTTCGGATTAATCGGTAAAGGAGGTGGGCATCGAAGCGCCGCACGAATGGAAATTGCTCTGGAAGCGTTGAAAGAGAAGTTAGGCNGCGATTTATCCCAGCGAAACATTGACCGTTTTCTTTTCCAGAGCTTGAGAAGAGATCAAAAAGCTGATCACGCCGGACATGAATATTTTACTAAAAATACTGGGAAGGAAAACTGATGAAAGACATTGGATTCAAGAAAGATATAACAACAGGCTGTTACCTCGATCCTTTTAATGGTTTTCAGGAAAAGAAGGTTCCTATTGAAGTACGTTATGATGAAATTACCGGCGTGGCGTGCCGCATTTTACCTTATCGCGTCCGTTCAGCCCAAAGGCCTGACTTGGATTTTTATTTGGAAAAATCGCCTAAATCGCTGTGTCCTTTTTGTTCTGATCTTTTTGAGAAGACAACCCCCAATTTCATGCCCAATATTATTCCGGGAGGAAAATTTCGCCGGGGAGAAGCATGCCTGTTTCCTAATGCCTTTCCTTACGATCAAAACAACAATGTGGCAATTTTATCGTCACAACATTTTATCGGACTGGATCAACTGACAGCGGATACGATGCGCGACGGTTTTGCCGTCTGCCGCGATTATTTTCACCGTGCAGCCGAATTGAATCTGGGTTATAGATATTGTTCAATTAACTGGAACTATATGCCGCCGGCCGGTGGCGGGCTGATTCATCCTCATTTGCAGACAATTGCCGGATATAAACCAACTAATTTTATGCAACGNCTTTTAGCCAGCGCTCAAAATTACGCCGCAGCTGCAAATGGAGAAAACTTATGGCGCAATTTGATTGCTTTGGAAAAAAACGCGAAAGAGAGATTCATCGCCAGTACAGGCAACATTAGCTGGTTGACAAGTTTTGCGCCGAAAGGCATGGCCGGAGAAATCGATTTTATTTTTCCGGAAAAAACATCATTTTTTGATTTAACGGAATCTAATTTTAACGAACTTCTGACAGGCCTCTCCAAGGTATTTGGCTATTTGTACGCAAATAATTTTATAAGTTTCAACATGACTTTTTATGCCACAATGATAAGCAATCGTTATTTTTGCGTGCAGGGAAAGATTGTGCCGCGCTTTGTTATTAATCCATTGGGAACAAGCGATTTGAATTATTTTGAAAAGCTGCACAATGAAATTATTTGCCCGACTGTTCCGGAAGAGCTATGCCGTGAACTCCAACCTTATTTCAATACTNGGCTATAAAGAAGTCCTCAGCTCGGAATCAATACTATTGGAATTGGTGATGAATGATTGAAACGCTTTTTATTTGGCGTCGAGATCATCCATGAACGGGACAACCAGCAGCGCTATNTCGTATTCACTTTTTCACTTTACGCCTGCCGGGAATTATTGTATAAGCGCAACCTCAAAAATATATATGAGAGGTTTATAATATCGTATCCCTATCACATCCCTTATTTCGTTTAACTTTCATTTTATTATGTTTGCTGGTTTTGATGCCAAAGGTTTCCTTGGCTGTAAACTTTTATGACGGCGCGCGCACGCAGGGAACTTATTTTCTCACCTATTCTTCTGTTTACACAGCCGACGAAGCGACCGATAAAAACGGCAACACAAGCAACAGAGATTATGGATTCTTCAATGCACAGGAATTGCTCCGTCTCTGTTATTATTCATCTGATTTTGTCGCAACCGCTCTTGTCCCGGTTGGCTATACGGATATTCACTCCATGAATCAGAGCTCATCGGGATTAGGAGACATCAATCTCGGCGCCGGTTATTTCCTGCCGTTTAGACAGATTGATATTCTGCCGATGATATTCGTGGAATTTCCAACTGGAGAATACAACGCTTCAAAAGCGGTCAATATCGGCTCGAATCAGTACGACATCAAGCCCATGGTTTTTATTTACAAATCCTTCGGTGATTTCAGTATTGATGCCGCCGTGAAATATTACTTCCGGTTGAAAAACGAAACTACCAATGTCCTGCCGGGAGATGAGTTATACGTGCAGTGCCTTTTGGGCTACAATCTAACGGACAAACTTAAATTAGGACCTTCGATCAATTGGATGATCAGCAGTAACAAAAGTCAAAATGGGGCGGTGGTGGCAAACAGCTCCAGAGAAACTCTTTCTATTGGTGCCGATGTTTATTATCGTTTTTCATGGCTCAGTGTCACATTTACTTATCTCTACGACGTGCATACCGAAAATTCGACCAAAGGACATTTCTTCCAGCTCAAAACTGTTTACCGCTTTTAGTTGTTTTCAGTCAAAAAATGGCGCTGACTTCTAAGAGTCAAGAAAATTAAGCCAAAGATAAAAAATATGGTTTATTGGCTTCGCCTACAACTAAACAGTTTTATAAAAAAAGAAAATTAAGGATTACGACTAAAAATATCGTAAACGAGCCGAAGACCGATTCTTCCTGCCAAAATGAAATTTATCATTTTGTTCTTTCACTATCCAATATTCGATTTTAAGATTTTTTATCTAAAAGCAGCAAACTTATCGATAGTAAAAAGAAGATGACAGCACCTTGACCAAACCCGGCCGGGCTGATTCTAGCAATTTGACCATATACTATTAGTTTAGCAAAAACTCCGGCTGCCAGGCTTGCCAAGCCCGCAATAATTGAAGCAACAGCCATTATTTTTATCATTATTATCCATGCAAAATTCAAATTACCCCAAACAACAAACCCCATTCTTTTCTTCGAGAACGGGGTTTCAGTAATCATTCCATGTTTCCCTCTTTTAAAGGTTGAATGGTTAAAGTATTTTAATTTCTAATTTACATTATATTTTTATTTATCACAATTTCCATTAGAAATATACTAAAAAGTATAAAATATCATGAGATCACGAGTACAGGAAGTAAGTGTTAGAATTGCTAACTACAACTGCTCAACTTATATGATGATATTACACCAACAATAACAACTTGAAATGTACAAAAAAGGCAGAGCCAATTGACTCCGCCTTTCTAGAATTAAACCTAAAAATTATTTTTACTTTTTAAGACAATCGCTCATGAACTTTTTGCGCTCGTCACCCTTGAGTGCCTTTTCCTTGGCGTCCTTGCTGCAGGCTTTCATCTTGTCCTGCTGCGTCACCGGCTTTGTGGCGGTGACCGGTGCTGATACTGGGGCTGGGGCGCTCACTGTCTTGCCGGATAGACAACTTTTCATGAACGCCTTGCGTTCGTCGCCTTTGAGTGCCTTGGCCGTGGCGTCCTTGTTGCAGGACTTCATCTTGTCTTGCTGCGCCAACTGCGCAGGTGATGGTGCTTTCTTTGCCTCATTTGCGGCTGCAGCCGCAACGCCGATGTTTACGGCAATGAGAGCAAAGACTAGGAACATGCTAACAATAAGTTTTTTCATCAATAGTGCCTCCTTTTTTTTGATATTATTTGGTCAGAACTTCCCTTTTTGTGGTTGAAAGTATAGAAAATGATGTCTTTTATGTCAAGACAATCTTAGACACAAAATTAATGTTTTTAATCGCATTCATTACTGATTGAAGTCTAATATATTCGTCGAGATTGATGTTCTGTGGATAGCAGGAAGAAGTCGATTATTTGTTAAATCTACAAATAAATAGAGTTAAAAAGTTTAAATTATACGCATTAGCGATGAGAACAAATAATTGCCGTTTGCAGGAGAAAGCCAACAAGTATTCATGACCACCACCAAAGAAAGTCTGGGGCTTTTAAAAAAAGATTGATTCTTTGGAATAATGAACTGACGCTTCAATCTTTCGGTGATGCCTCTTTCGAGCGCTTCCAAACTTTGACGCTGTTTCGCCCGGAAGATTTGGCCAGATAAAGGGCCTTGTCGGCGCGCTTAATCAGTAACTCCGGCGTTTCCTGATCGTCGATCGTCGGGAACAACCGTGGCCACACCAAGACTCAATGTGACACAGAGGGCAACCGACGATTTATTGTGCGCGATCGCCATCTTTTCCACGGTTTGTCGAATTTTTTCCNNAATATAAATAGCGCTTTTTTCTCCCGTCACCGGCATGATCACCGCAAATTCTTCCCCGCCGTATCGTGCAACGCAATCCCCGCCGCGCCGCGCCGTCTCCTGCAGCACTCTGGCAACCGACTTCAGACAATCATCACCGCCCTGATGTCCGTAAATGTCATTGAAAAGTTTGAAAAAGTCCACATCGCACATGATCAGCGAAAGGTAATCTTTCGTTCTTTGCAGGCGCGTCCACTCCCGTTGAATGGTTTCGTCAAAACAGCGGCGATTGGCAACTCCGGTAAGGCCATCAATGGCCGAAAGACGTTCCAGCCGATCGTTTGCTTCCTTCAGCGTATTTTCGGCATATTTCCTCTCTGTTATATCCTTGAAGCGCGCAACCATGCCGATGACCGCTCCGTCGAATCCGCGAAAGGGTGTTGCGGCAAACATAAAGGGCACCGTCACACCATCCTTCCGCGTGCGTTCAATATCAAATTCAATGTGAGCCTTGCCTCGTAAGAGTTTCGTCAAAGGACATTCGGTCGTATTGCACCACGAAGAGGGCATCAAATCGTAACATTTTTCCCCCACGGCCTCAGTTTCGCTCAGGTCAAGGAAGTTAAGCAGCGATGCATTGATTCGTTTAACCGAAAAGTTCTCATAAATGAGGATCAAACCGTCAATCGACGTGTTGATAATCTGATTGAGTTCAACATTGGCAATTTCAGCTTCGACCGCCATGGCATTGGCCCGCTCGATGGCGTTTTCCAAATCTGTTTGGATGCGTTCCTGCTCGCGCCTGGCGTTGTCCAGCTTTTTCTGAATCATTGATAAGAATTTCCTTTTTGTTTGAGGGAGTATAAGAAACGTTGTCTTGTATGTCAAGAAACTCTTGAAAACAGAATGCAGGATGAGGATTGGGTTGAGTAAGAATTGAAAGAAAGCCTGTATGTGAAAAACCCTAAATGCTCACTTACAGGAAAAAAGAAATTAAAGAAATACGGGTGGTTGGTTCCCGATAAGCACCGGGAACCCGACTATATAGGGATTAATAGCCGTTTGTTCTATCAACAAGCTATCAGAGAAATAATTTTTTACCGGCATTCCGTGCAAATAGTCAGTTCGCTTAAGGGAACCCCGGTTTTTTTGCTGATGAATTTCAATTGATCTGCAGGTGCGAAATATTTGCCGCATTTAGCGCAGGTCTGCATCTTGAAGGTGCGTCCCCAGATTTTGCGTTTATCTCCGGTCGAGGTCATTTCAATATGGCCGGTAGGGCACACATAGACGCACGCGCCGCAACCGATGCAGGCGTCCGATTTTTCATTATAAGGCGTGCCGACGGTTTTATGAGAACCGCGGGCAAAAAGGCCGATGGCGCTCACGCCGACAATTTCTTCGCAAACGCGTACGCAGGAGCGGCATAAAATACATTTGCCTTTATCCGTATCGGCGACAAACCGCGACTGCGGCTCCACGCAAAGTTCTTTCGCCAACTTCTGCAAAACTTCGGATTCGGGACAACGCGCCAGCAGTAATTCCATAACCAGGCTGCGGACATTCTGCACCCGCTCGCTTTTCGTATTCACAATCAGGCCTTCTTCCACGGTGTAAAGACAGGATGTTACTATCCTGGTTCTACTTCCTTTTTTAATTTCCACAACGCATAGCCTGCAGGCGCCAGAACGTGATACTGATTCATGCGCGCACAGTGTAGGGATATTAATTCCAGCGGCACGAGCTGCCTCCAGCACCGCCGCATCTTTTTTCGCCGTTACATTCTTGCCGTCAATAATCAAATTTACCATGATTTATCCTACCTCTACTTCACGTTGATTGCGTCAAATTTGCAGCTTTCGATACACGCGCCGCAACGGGTGCATTTGTCATTGTCAATTGTATGGGCTTTCTTCTTTTCGCCACTGGTCGCCTGCGTAGGGCATACCTTGATACACACGCCGCAACCGGTGCATTTTTCCGGATCAATGCTGTAGGTAATGAGTGCCTTGCAGACACCCGCCGGACAGTGGTGATCCTTGATGTGCGCGTCATACTCATCACGGAAATATCTAAGCGTGCTGAGCACCGGATTAGGAGCACTGCCGCCCAGCGCACATAGCGAACCGTCCGCAACGCCAGTAGCTATTTTTTCCAAAAGGTCGATATCGCCTTCTGTTCCTTTGCCTGCGCAGATGTCTTCGAGAATTTCTCTCATGCGGCGGACGCCTTCACGGCAGGGAACGCACTTGCCGCAGGATTCTTCCTGCAAAAAGGCCAGAAAATACTTGGCCACGTCAACCATACAGGAGCGATCATCCATGACGATCATGCCGCCGGAACCCATCATGGAACCGACTTCATAGAGTTTGTCAAAATCCACAGGCAAATCAAGCAGGCTCTCGGGAATACAGCCGCCAGAAGGTCCGCCGGTTTGTACGGCCTTGAACTTACGGCCTTTGGGAATTCCTCCGCCGATGTCGTAGATTATTTCGCGCAGTTTCATTCCCATGGGAACTTCCACCAGGCCTGTGTTGTTTATCTTGCCCACAAGAGAGAATATCTTGGTGCCCTTGCTCTTTTCCGTGCCGATGGAAGCATACCAATCGGCGCCTTTGTTGATAATCAAGGGAACGTTAGCCCAGGTCTCCACATTGTTGAGCACAGTAGGTTTGTCCCACAGACCCTTTTCCACTGCGTGGACGTATTTCGCCCGTGGTTCACCGGCGCGTCCTTCAATGGAGGCGAAAAGAGCCGATGATTCGCCGCAGACAAAAGCTCCGCCGCCTTTGTTGATTGAAATATCGAAACTGAATTTGCTGCCCAGAATATTTTTACCCAGAAATCCTGCATCTCTGGCGCTATCGATGGCCATCGTCAAATGAACGACCGCCAGAGGATATTCGTTGCGTACATAAATATATCCATGTGAAGCGCCTATCGCGTAAGCGCCGATGATCATACCTTCGACGACACTATGAGGATTGCCTTCCATCAGAGAGCGATCCATATAGGCCCCAGGGTCGCCTTCGTCGCCGTTGGCAATGATGTATTTTGGCGAGCCGTGCGCCTTGCGGCAGCCTTCCCATTTCGTGCCAGCCATAAATCCGCCGCCGCCGCGTCCCCGAAGAGCGGCCTTTTTGACTTCATCAATAATCCCTTCGGGACTCATCTCGCTCAAGGCCTTAGCCAAAGCAGTGTAGCCGCCGATGGCCATATACGACTCAATCTGCGTGGGATCGATAATTCCGTTGGAGCCAAAAACCAGACGCTTCTGTTTTTTATAGAAGGGCACATCCTCTTCTTTCATTACCGTCTCGGATGTTACCGGATCGCGGTAGAGAAGCTTTTCAATGACTTCGCCCTGCATTACGGTTTTGGTCACTATATCGGCGACATCCCTTTCGCCGACACGCTGATAAAAAATCTTCTGCGGATGGACAACAACCAACGGACCTTTTTCACAGAAACCGAAACACCCCGTTGCACGGACTTCCACATTGAGATTTTGTTTGGAGATTTCCGCCTCCAGAGAATCCTTGACTTTTATACAGCCGTAACCGCGACAGCCGGTGCCCGCGCAGATTGTTACCATTTGTTTGTTCGGATCATAATTCTTTTTCAGGTCTTCCTGAATCTGGCGCAAGGCTAAAGCGTTGGTAATTTTTTTCATGATTGCGCCCCCCCCTCTTTGAACTTGCCGATAATTTTATCCACTTTGTTCATTGTCATCTGACCGTGATATTCAGTGTCAATGACCACCACTGGACCAAGCGCGCAAGCGCCCACGCAGTTGACGGTTTCCAGAGAAAATTTATTGTCGGAGGTCGTCTCTCCCGGTTTAATGCAGAGCGTGCGCTCCATTTTGTCCTGAATGGACGCCGCGCCGCGCACATGACAGGCTGTCCCCATGCATATTTTAACGATATGCTCGCCGCGCGGTTTCAGACTGAAGGCGTTGTAAAAAGTGGCGACTTCGTAAACGCGGCTGAATGGAATGCCCAGAGATTTTCCCGCGGCCTTCAGCGCATCTTTGGGAAGATAATTAAATGCTCCCTGAATATCCTGCAACACGGCAATAAGCGCGCTTTTATCGCGGCCGTGTTTTTTAACGATTGTCTTTGTTGTTGCTGCAATGCTCGCTTTCGTCATGCTTTTTTCACCTCGGTATTCTTTTAAGCTCCTCTTTTACCCCGTTAGAAATAATGCTCCGCTTAAATTTTTTACGGGGTTTACTTATTGCCTATTTGAGAAATTTCGCTTTTTCCGTCAGTTTCTGGAATTCAGTGGTAACTTTTTCCTGAATCTTGTCAATTTCTTCTGCGGTTAGGTGGCGGAAACGTCCCTGTCCCTTGAAGTAATCCTTTATCGGTTTTAGTTTTTTCGGCATATCCGGTGAAAGACGATAATGGCCGTCTTCTACTTCATATAGAGGGAACACCCCCGTTTCCACAGCGAGGCGACCCATGGACACAGCCATATGCGAGGGACAACGCCAACCGGTCGGACACACGGAGAAACAATGGATGTAGGAAGGTCCTTTTATGCTCTTGGCTTTTTCGATCTTGCGGATGAAATCCAACGGATAACTGGGGCATGCTGTAGCGACGTAAGGAATATTATGCGCGACCATAATTTCCGGCATATTCTTTTTCCATGTTTTTTGTCCGGAACTGACTTTGCCCGCCGGAGCGGTAGTAGTGGAAGCGCCCATCGGCGTGCCGCTGGAGCGCTGGATGCCTGTGTTCATATAGGCTTCGTTATCAAAACAAACGTAAATCATGTCGTGACCACGTTCCATCGCGCCGGAAAGAGCCTGGAATCCAATATCCATGGTGCCGCCGTCTCCACCCATGCCGACGACCTTCACATAGCGTTCGTCAATCTTGCCTTTCTTGCGCAAAGCCTTGAGACCGGCTTCCACTCCGGACGCCACTGCCGCCGCGTTTTCAAAGGCGACGTGAATCCAGGGCACTTCCCAGGCGGTAGTTGGAAACATGCTCGATACAATTTCCATACAACCGGTCGCGGAGGCGATAACAGTATTGTCACCCAGAGCCTTGCTCATCAGCCGCACGGCCAGCACCTCGGCACAGCCGGAGCAGGCGCGGTGGCCGGAAGATAACAATTCTTTTTTATTAATCAGCCGTGGAGCAAATAAATCAAAATTTTCTACAGTATTCATTATTCTCTCACTCCCCAAAATTCATAGGTGTCTGCTTCCTTGCTAGTCGTATCCGCTATAACTCTTTCGAACATGCCGGTAAAATCGTTCACTGGAACATCGCGCCCGCCCAGTCCGTAGATATAATTGTAAATCAAAGGACGCTTGGCTTCGGCATAAAGGGCTGACTTGATTTCTGAAAACACAGGACCGCCGGGACCGCCAAACGATGCTGCGCGGTCGGTCACGATCAGTTTTTTCGCGTTTTTCACTGCGGCTTTGATTTCCGCAAACGGGAACGGACGCCATAATCTTAATTTTAGCAGACCGGCCTTGACGCCTTTGGCGCGGAGTTCGTCAATCGCCATCTGCGCGGTTTCACCCATCGAGCCCATTGTCAGCATCAGGACTTCCGCGTCATCAGCCTTATAAGTTTCCACCGGTTTGTAAGCGCGGCCAAACAATTTTGCCCACTCGTCCCAGACTTCCAGAATGACCTTTTTGGAATTCTTGACGGCTTCGTCCTTGGCTTTCATTATTTCTGCAAAATAATCAGACATGGCAAAAGCGCCCATCGTAACCGGCTTCGCGGGATGAAGCGTTGCGTGCGGCACAAACGGCGGCAGGAAATTATTTACTTCTTCCTGCGATGGCATCTCAAAAGGTTCCACCATGTGCGTTAACTGAAAACCATCAATATTAATATTTACGGGCAACATTACATCTTTATGCTCGGCGATTTTGAAAGCAATGATCGACATATCAATAGATTCCTGTGCGTTTTCCACGAAAATTGAAATCCAACCGGAATCGCGCTGAGGCATAATATCGGAATGATCATTTAAAATATTCAGAGGACCGGAAACCGCCCGATTGGCTATGGCCATGGTTATCGGCAGACGCATCGCCGATGCAATCGGCAGCAATTCGTGCATATACATCAATCCCTGAGAGCTTGTTGCGGTGTAGGAGCGTGCGCCGGCACTGGACGCGCCGATTACCGCGCTCATTGCCGAATGTTCGGATTCCACGGTCACGAATTCCGCGTCAATCTTGCCGTCGGCGACCAAATCGGAGAGATGTTCCGCGATGTGCGACTGAGGTGTAATGGGATAAACGGCCGCCATGTCTATGTTGCATAATCCCACGGCTTCCGCTACGGCAACTGCCACTTCCATACCTATGCGCTTGCCCATGTTATCCCTCCTCCACCATCGATATCGCGCGGGGCCAGCACTCGTGTGCACAAATGCCGCAGCCCTTGCAATAATCCATATTCGCCTGGAAAAAACCGTCCTCGGCTTGCTGTACGCAACCTTCCGGACAGTACACATAACAGATGCCGCATTTGATGCATTTTGAATTATTCCAGACAGGTCGTTGCGATCGCCAACTTCCCGTATGATATTCACTGGCGCTGCCCGGCTCGGAAACAACACAGCCTATGGGAAGCTCTCTCCATGTTTTTAATGCCATAATGGAT
>Ga0031655_10001055_pt1 | contig 16689 bp, 21 predicted proteins | sample FrelakmetHBP12HB_FD_55187 | JGI IMG/M metagenome (GOLD analysis project Ga0031655, IMG submission 55187) | Freshwater lake sediment microbial communities from the University of Notre Dame, USA, for methane emissions studies -HBP12 HB | ecosystem: Environmental > Aquatic > Freshwater > Lake >... | reverse complement strand
CAATAACCTGATGATCTCCGGGTACTCCTTACAGGATATCGTGGAGAAAAAAGGTTTTCTTGAGACCGCCTACCTCCTTGTGAAAGGAGAGTTCCCTGATANTAAAACCCTCGAGGAGATGCGAAAAATCGCTGTCGAAGCAGCAAAAAAACCCATGCCGAAAATCACACGCATGAAAAACGAGGANATCTCGAAAACCCTGGTNAAATATTTCGTCCTGGATGAGGAACTCGCGAAGTACCCTGAGGCGGGAACAGAGGGGGCAGTGAAAAAAACGATGTTCTGTCTCGGTCGGGTTGCTCGCTACCTTAGCGGAATACTCGACACGGAAAAAGCCTTAGAAAAGAGTAGTGGAAATGAACCGTTTTCACATATCATTTATCGTGCCGTCAGCGGGAATTTAATAGTGAATGAAAAGCAGTCTCGGATGATGGAAGCAATGATCGTCGCCTGCGTGGATCACGGTGTGACTCCTCCGTCTGCCCAAGCGACGCTCATCGCGGCATCCACGAGAGCATCCTTTGAGGTCGCTGTGGCTCAAGGCGTCGGCGCAATCACCGATGTCCATGGCGGCGCGGGTGCGAAAGCAGCAGCGCTTTTCAACGAATGCATCAGGAAATCCGAGAAGGAGCACATCGACGTCGCGCAAGCCACCAGAGAGATCATGAGGAAGTACGTCGAAGAAGGAAAACGCATCGAAGGCCTTGGCCACCGGCTGCATACCAAAGACCCACGCCGAGACGTCCTTTGGGCTCTTTCCGCTCAGACCGGTGTCGCTGGCGAGCACGTGCGCCTCTCCAAGATAGTGAGCACGATCTTTGAACAGGTTCGGGGGATGAGCCTGCCTATCAATGTCGACGGTGTGATCGGAGCTATCGTGGCAGATATGAACCTCGACCCTGCGATGGCAAAAGCATTCTTCATCTACGGCAGGATAGCGGGTCTCTCCGCCCATTATTTCGAAGAAATCGCGTCACAGCCGCGCATGCGTCAGATAAACTTCACTGAAGCAGTGTACAAAGGGAAAGGACCAAGAAGCATCCCATGATCAATCGAAGAGCAGGCGAGCATCCATTCTTTAATCTGCATCTAAAGAAACGTTAAATAAGGAGTCATATCTTACGAAGGCGGCCAATGAAGATTTTACTGGTATTCCCACGGATTGAGCATGGGGCGACGACGTATACGGACAAAGGGTCGGCAGCCGCGAAGTTGTTCGGGTATCCGATTATTACGCTACCTCACTTGGCTGCGTTGACGCCTGCGCAGCATACTGTGAAGATTATCAATGAGAATTTTGAGGATGTGAATTTTGACGAGCCTGCGGATCTGATTGGCATCACGAGTTATACGATGACTGCGCCGCGGGTGTATGCGTTGGCTGATGAGTTCCGGCGACGTGGTAAGAAGGTCGTCTTGGGTGGGTATCATCCGACTGCGATGCCTGATGAGGCGAAAGCCCATGCTGACTCCGTTGTCTTAGGTGAGGCTGAGGGGCTATGGTTGCAGGTGCTTGCGGATGCGCAGGGGGGGAAGCTGCAGCCTTTCTATGGTCCGGCACCGGATTTTGATATGAACCAGATTCCGGCGTTGCGGCGTGATTTGATCCGGCAGAACCCGTTTATTGGTGCGGTGCAGTCGACGCGTGGGTGTCCGAACAAGTGTGAGTTTTGTGCGATTGCGAGTTTCTGTAAGCATGGGGTGAAGCAGCGGCCGATCAAAGATGTCGTGTTTGAGATCAAGAATATGCCGAACCCTATTTTCGTGTTCCATGACCCGAGCTTGACGGTGAACCCGGCGTACACGCGGGAGTTGATGAAGGAAATGATCCGGCTTCATGTGCATAAAGGCTGGGTCGGCAACGGGAACGCCAATGTGTTAGGGAAGGTTGATGATGAGTTCTTGCGGCTTGCGCGCAAGTCCGGGTGTGTCGAGTGGTTTGTCGGTTTTGAGTCGGTGAGTCAGGCGGCGTTGAATGGTATCAAGAAGGTCGTCAATAAGGTCGAGGATTTTAAGAAGACGATTGACCGGATCCATGATTTTGGGATGACGGTGCAGGGTGGTATCATTTTTGGGTTTGATCAGGATGCGTCGGATATCTTTGATACGACGCTTGAGAAGATGTATGAGTGGAATCTGGATGCGGTGGAGGTGAATATTTTGACGCCGTATCCGGGGACGCCGTTGTTTGATCGGTTGGAGAAGGAGGGCCGGATTCTGTCGCGGGATTGGTCGCGGTATAATCAGGTGGAGGTCGTGTTCCAGCCGAAGCAGATGAGTCCTGAGGAGTTGTTTGCTGGTGCTCGAAAGGTGGCGCGGCAGTATTATTCGGTGTCGAATGTGGTGGGTCGGTTCATGCGGGCGATGTGGCGGACGAAGTCGTTTACGGGTGTGTTGCCTGCGGGGTCGAATTATACGTTCCGGCGGTATTACAAGCGGGATTTCAAGTTCTGACCAGTGAGTGTTTCTTTTCTAGAAGGAAGGTGTCGAATGAGCCCAGAGCCGTGGTATGGACTTGGTTTTTGATGGTGAAGCGGCTGGTGAGGTCGAGGTCGTCGACGGTCTTATGATGCTCATCGCTCATGAGTCTGATGACGACGCGGCAGCCGTCTGAGATGCGTTGGGGGAGTGAGTCGATGACGGCTTGGGTGTTCTTGACGCCGTACATGAGGAAGACGACGGTGAAGTCCTTGGCGGGGTAGGTGAGTCCTTCTCCGTAGGAGACGGTGAGCTGCTTGTCAAGGTTGATGTTGTGGATGAAGCGGGTGCCGATTTTGACGGCGGTGGGGTCGCGGTCGATGGTGACGACGCAGGAGCCAGTGTGTCGCGCGATCAGGATAGGTGTGGCGGGCAGTGAGCCGCTGCCGATGACGAGGACACGGTCATTGGGCGTGATCTGGGCAAGTCGTGCCTCTTCTTTGACGACGTTGTCGTAGAACTTCAGGTAAAGGTCGGCGATGACCGGGAAGTTGACACCCATTTTTTCGAAGATGATGAAGCCGAGGTCCATTAGGGGTTTGACGGATTTAGTGGGGAACTTGTTGCCGATGTCCTGGAAGACGATGGTCTGGGCGAACGAGAAGAGGCGGAGCAACAACGACGAGGCCATAGGTTGCCTTCCAAGATGCGTTTCCGTGGCTTAAAAGGTACTGGTCTTTAGGTGAGTTCGTAGCGACGGCGTAGCAGGTGTTGGGAGAGCAGCGTGAGCACAAGGCAGGTGAAAAAGAGGAGGACGCTGAACCAGGTGAGACCAAGGACTCCGATGATGATGGCAGCGGCGAACAGGATGCGTTCAGCGACGAAGAGCTCATGGGCGTACAGCATCCGCGTTTGGGACAAGTCCGTGCGTGCGGCGAAGAGCAGCATGTACATCACCGTGAGCAGGATGATGCCAACAGCGAGTGCGACGAAGTATGGAAATAGGAAAGTGATGAGGTGGAAGGACACGACCAGGATGAGCACCAGTCCGAGGTACATCAGTGACAAGGCGAGGGAGAGGAGCAGTGACTTCTGCATCCCGTAGCGGACCGGGGTCGTCTGATACCCAGCGGCCTTGTCTCCCCTGACGTCGCGCATCGCGCCGATGATGTTGCTGTTGGTGTCATGAAAGAAGAACACCACGGCGAACCCCAGCAACGGCAACGAGAGAGTGGTGAGAGGTTGGACGGCGGCGACACCAAACAGGAATGTCATAAACGTCAGCAGGCCTCTCGTCAGGTTCCCCCAGAGTCCCCGCGGTTTGGAGTACCGAGCGTAGACGTAGACCAGACCTGCTGCGATGAACGTCAGGACCACATTCGTATAACCGAGAAAGAACGTCAACACGAGCCCGAGGAAGGCGAAAACACCGCCGACCATGAGCGCCTCCCTGGGGGTGATGCGTCCGGAGGGGATCGGGCGATGTGACTTCTGAATGCTATCCAGTTTTCGGTCGGAGTAATCGGCTAGATACAACCCGGCGATCCAGCCGAGAATCGGCACACCAAAAATCAACACGGCGGCGGACGGCAGGGTCTGCGAGGCGAGCACCGCCCCGGAAAGACTGACCAGGCCGCACCAAAACAAGGTGTACGGCCGCATGGTTTCTAAATGGGCGAACAGTCTGCTAGTCAGTGCCATCTTGTATGTGCCTCACTTGTTCTTCGAATCGCCTCTCGCATTTAACCTTTACGAAGAAATATTTGTGCATACAAACAGGAAGAACCTCTTCGGAGTCTATTTTCTCTTTAAATAAGGAGGGAATAAGTTTAAGAATCTTAACGAAAATTACAAAGCGGGGAGGACATCCCATGCGGAAGTTCATCGTAGCGGCAATTACATTGCTCTTTTTTTGCGTTATCGTTGTACCCACCGTTGATTATACTACTGTGAAAGCATCGACTCAGGATGAGCTCGTAGAGGTGACCTCAGAGATGTGGAGCATCAGGGAATCTCACAGGATCACCGTAACAATCACTCGTCAGGACTATCAAGAACTGAATCAATATTTCATAGACTTCCAAGGACGCTTGAATCAGACGACGTCACGAAAGGAAGCTGTACAGCTCTATGAAAAGGCGCTGGTGGATTTAAACCACTATGGGATTCTTGGGAATTTGAGCGATCGGCAAGTACGGAGACTGGCGAAGACCCTGTTTGATAATCCGCGGGTCGAGACAGACGAGAACCAGCTTAGTATGATCGTCGGAAGGACAAATCAGACGGATATCGTGGGTCCTCTCCCCAAATTATTATGGAATCTCGTCTGGTGGATCCCACATCCGTTCGATCAAATCTTCGTTCAAGTCGTCATATGGCCACTAGTAGCCCTCAACACAATCCAACCTTTCTTATTCCTCGCGGACATCCTCATGGAACGGTCGTACGGTTGGGTATGGAGTTTAGGTTTGCATGGACTGAAGACGTGGAATGGGATACTCACGGGGATGGAGCCATCTCCGTACCAGGAGCCAAACATCGCGGTACTAGGTTTCACAGGTCTTCATATACTGCTCCACTACAAGACATATGACCATTTTTATCTCGGCTACGCACTCGACCTCAAAATCGATCAAGTTCGATGAGTACGCCAAGACTCTAAAGAGAACTGCTGCGAGCGCCATACTGTTTTGATAAAAGTTATATTGCCCCGCATCATTGCGAGGACGGACAAAGAGACCCTGTGCATCATGAAAGCCACGGAGCCGACCAACCCCTGGACACCCCAGGACGAAGGCGACCATGCGCCCATTAAAAAAGAATGGTGGACCAACGAACTCTTCTTCACCACCCGCGACGACCGGCACCTCTGGAATCTGATGACCTCCTATGCCGTCACCCACGAGCCGCCCTCCTGCTTCTACCAATACGTCCTCTTTGACATGACCGCAGGAAAACTCATCCAAGAACGCGTCCTCAACGACACCCTCACCGAACTCACAACAACAAAGAACACAGTCAATCTCCACTACAAACACAACACCCTCACAGGCCTCTACCCCAAATATCACATCCACCACCACGAACCCGACCGCGGCTTCGCCACCGACATCGACATGGACGCCCGCGCGCTCCCCCACTGGACCACCCAAGACACCACGAACGGGAACCTACCCATCGGACTGAACCACTTCCGCTACGGCTTTCTTCCTCACCTTGCTCTATCCGGCACCATGACCCTGAACGGCACAACCCAACAAATCGACGGCAAAGGCTACCTCGAACACGCCTACGGCAACTGGTCCTACGAAAACCCACTCCAAACCCTCAGCGGCATGGGAACCACCCTCACCACCTACCTCCGCCTCACCTACTGGTGGCTCTCGCATCATCGCCGACGCCTCCCCACCAGGATCGGCTTCTCATCGGAAAACAACATGCTCGGCTACGACTGGCTCTGGGGCGTCCTCGACAACAACTGGAGCTTCTTCTTCGGCAACGCACTCCTCTGGGTCAACGACGGACCCAGCTTCGGCGCCCTCTACGTCACACCCGACGGCAAAACCTACTGGGAATTCGCCGACGTCCACTTCAAATACACCACCCTCATCTACAACAAAACCTACGACTACTACTACCCCAAAAACCTCGAACTCACCGGCAGACTCGACCACAAGACCATCACCCTACGCTTCACCTCCACCACCGAAGGCTACGACTACATCGACCTCCCCCGCAACACAAAATACTTCCACGCCTACATCCTCAGCGAACTCCCCGGCACCGTCGACGGCACCTTCACCGAAAACGGCACCACCATCCCCCTACACGGCCTCTGCAAGAACGTCCCGTTGCGCCAAGCACCCACCAAAGGACACACCGCCGTCCACTTCACACTCCTCAAACCACCACAAGGCCTAGGACTCACCATCGACCTGGAATCACATCCAAAGAAGACCAAGACCACGACCATCCTGCAGCTGGCGCCACGGCCACGGTTCTCCCGCAAGAAAAACCGCCTCGACCCCGCAACCATCCCACGAGAAACCATCCTCCCATAAAAACAACCGTTCCGTTCACAACGTTAATATAGACAACAGGACTTCAAAGGAGCCAGTCTCACATGAAGAAGAACATCCTTTCTATCCTCGATGTTGGCGACCAGCTGGAACCCATCATCGACCTTGCCATTCGACTCAAACGGGAACACAAAGCAGGCAAACCCATCACCTACCTCCCAGGCAAGAACCTCGCCATGCTCTTCGAACGCGCCTCCACACGCACCCGCGTCTCCTTCGAAGTCGGCATGTCACTACTCGGCGGCCACGCCCTCTACCTCTCCCAGGAAGAAGTCGGCACCGGCACCCGAGAATCACCCAAAGACATCGCCCTCGTCATATCGCGGTACGCCGACGTCATCATGTACCGTGCTATCCAAGAGAAGAACCTGCAGGAGTTCGCCGCCTGGGCCACCGTCCCCGTCATCAACGGCCTCGACATCCTCGAACACCCCTGCCAGATCCTCGCAGACCTACAGACTATCAAAGAGAAGAAGGGGCGACTTTCGGGCTTGTATTTCACGTTCATCGGCGACGGCGACGACAACCTCACCCACTCCTACATGCTCGGCTGCGCTATGGCCGGCATGAATGTCACCGTCATTTCACCACAGAAATACTGGCCGAAAGACTACTACATCCACACCGCTAAAGACATCGCGGCGAGAAAGGGGCGGACCGTCACCATCACCGAGGACCTGGCCGCAATCGCCGGCTCCGACATCGTCGCGACCGACACCTGGATCTCCCTGTGGTATGAACCTGAACGCCAGGAGCGACTCCAAGCCATGAAGAATTACACCGTCACCCCTGCGATGATGAAGAAGGCCAGACCGGACGCGATCTTCATGCACTGCATGCCGGTCATCTACGGCGAAGAAGTCACCATGGATGTCGCATTTAGCCCGCAGTCCGTCATCATCGACGAAGCAGAGAACCGGCTCTGGGCACAGATGGCTCTTCTCATCAAGCTGCTCCGCCCAGACTTTTAACAACCCTGCGTCAACGCCAGCGTTAATTGCAAGAACAAGTCGACGAAAATCAACAGGTACGAGAACAACAGGAAATTGTAGCCTTTTCTTCCGACCAGGCGTCCTAGCTCCTGTTTCTGCATCGGATCCTTCGTCCTGAGTAGCTGATAAAAGAACACTAATGTGTATGCCCACAGGATAAGGAAGGGGATGAGGAAGACTTCGGAAAGCAGGGTATAGACATACAGCAGGATGCCTAGGATACCAGCGATGACGACCATGCCGAAGGCCACTGATGCTGCGACCCCCGGGTTAAAGGAAGTCGAATACGTTTTGACGCCGGAGACCCGGTCACCATCCATATCGTGGATGCCTTCGGCCACGTCATGGGCATCATCCGCAAGATACGTGAACAGGACGAATAGCACCATGGGGAGCAAATCCGTCTTCGCGATATACAGTGAACCAAGCAGCGGCACCGACACGATGTAATCATACGTATGCGGCAACACGCTCCAGACGACAAAAAACCCAAACAAGGGCACCACGAGCCATTGCACCGGGGTGAAGATCTCGGAGTACGCCGGGAATTTGATGAGTCGTTTCAAGTACTTGTTATGAACTGCGGTGAAGACCGCTGCGACGCCGACCAGGATGAAACACCACAGACTCAGCATGAGTGCGAAAAGAAACGTCAGTACTGAAAAGATCAACGCGATGCCGAAGAAGGCTTTGGGTGTGATGCGACGATCCGGGAGGGGACGAGTCGGATGCACAACCGTATCAATATCCTGGTCCGTGATGTCGTTCCAGATGAGGGCAGCGAAGAACCCGCTGTACATCGTCGCGACCGACAGGATGATGACTCGATATTCCTCCATGGTATATCGATGGATGCCATAGGCAAGCATCACAGAACCTGCAAACATGAAGATGTAGCCGATGAGCTCGTAGATAGGAAACGACCGCCATGTGACAAGGAATTGCAGTGGGTTATGGAGGCTGGGTCGTACCTGCTTGTCGGTCATAGGGGATGGTAGGGAAAACAGGCAGGACGGCTAATAATGTTATTGTTTCTGGAGACGGAAGGTCGTCCAGCCAATGGGGTGGACAAAGGGGAAGGGGTTGTGGCGGATGCGGTCGGAGATCTTCATGGTGGGGTGGTTGGTGAGGAAGTCTTCGATGTAGGGGCTGGCGATGTCGACTTCTCTGACGATGATGTTGGTGTGGGGTTGTGCGGTGGCGGCAAGGTGTTCAAGGATGGGGATCTTAGGGATGCTGCAGCTGGAGACGATGATGGTGTCGAACTGTGTGACGGGGTAGGTTCTGCCGTCGCCGTGTTGGATGGTGATGCGGTCTTGGAGTCCGCGTTGTTTGATGATGGTGGTTCCTTTGGCGACGGTGGCTGGTTTTTTGTCGATGCCGGTGACGTGGCCGGGGCTTACGGCGGCGAGTGCCATTTCGGTGAGGGGGTAGGCGCCGCTGCCGATGTGTAGGATGTTTTGTGCGGTGGTGATGCCGCAGCGTTCGTATTCTTTTTGGTATTCGTCGCCGATGCGGTTGTCGTACATTTTTGCGGCGTAAGCGTTGCGGTAGGAGAAGTAGTCTGCGATTTCCCAGAAGGTGTTGGAGATGAGTTTGACCAGTGTGACCGCCATGGTGACTTTGCGGGTCTGTGGTGTCTGGGTGGTCATGGGTGTCGTGCTCAGGTTTTTCTTCTTTTATTTGGGCTGGATGGCTGATATGTGGTACGGTGGTATTTAACAATTGCCGGTTTTGAGTGGTTTAGTGTTTGTCGTAGCGGTGTTTGAGGAGGACGAGGAGGAGGTTGCAGGAGACTCCAAAGGCGTTGGCTGCGATGATGGCGAGGTCGTCGCGCAGTACGCCGTAGGCGAACCACAGGCTCATGCCAAATGCGAGGAGCATGGGCATGCCGTAGGAGACGTCGGTGAGGCTTTTGGTGCGGTAGCCTTTCACGAGTTGGGGGAGGAAGCCGATGGAGGTGATGGCGCCGGCGGCGACGCCGATGAAGGTGAAGATGTCCGTGGTCATAAGGAGGCCTAGGGGTGGTTGTACCGAAATAAACTATATTAATCTCTTGCTTACAACAACACCTATTAAGTCAGTCAACAGGAGGAGAGAGCGTTTAGACCCTTTTTTGGCTCACCATCGAGTAGAATAGCCCTATTGCGAAGAAGAATATGGTCCAACAGGCGAAATTGAATTCAAAGAGTCCAGGGATGTTCACTTGCGAGGCGTATATGACCTGCCGCCCTGTCGTCATGGTTCCAGAGCCATAGTCAGTATAGGCTCCGACGCTGTAGGTGTATGATGGTGTGACGATGAAGGATATTATCAAAGCCAGATTCACAGATACAAACAGCATCATACAAGCTTTGGTCAATTGTTTTGTTATATTTTTGTTTTTTGTTATATTAAAAGGCATACAGCATGCCTCCCAGTAAAAGCGTAATGCGATGCCTGTTTAAGTATTTTATCTTATTTAAGGGGAATGTCCTCAGGATTCATTACAACGGACTTGCTGGACTATTGATGTGTAATGTAGTTAATCCCCAAAATAAAAAGAAAAGGATAGGGCAGACGTTTGCAAGCCCCGTTATTTATAGCAAAAATAATGAGGGTTGCTCGTGAACATGGAATTCAGCCTTTTAGATTATTGGGATATGTTATTCCAATTATCTTTTCTGACCTTAATGATGTGCCTTGAAACATTATTTCATCCCGCCCAAGAAGGAGAATTGAAATATAGAATTTCAAGAAATACTGCAGCTCTTCTTGGTAAAAAGTTGGATAAATATTCAGACACCATTTTCAAGGACATTAATCATCTTTATCAAATTAGATCAAAACTAATTCATACTGGAGAAAACATAATCAAGGAAATAGACCTAAATCTATTACGCTTTTATGTTAAAGAATCTATAAAAGAAATTTATCAAATGCAAATAGACAAGGGAGAATTGTTAGAATTGTTAAATTCAAGAGGTTTTTCAAACTAATTATTTAGAATAGGGGCCTAGTTTATAATTCCACCAGACGGGAGTGTAGTAATTATAAGGGATGCACTCATCCATTTTTTTGCTGCGTGCATCCTCCCGTTGGAATAATGAATCAAGCTCATCTAAGTTAATTGATAGGAGGGAGTTGTCCTGAGAACCATCCAAATAAAAAAAAGAAAGAGACCTAGACGACAACCTATAAGGCTGAGGTGACCTCAATTTTCTCCCTTATTCATTTCGAATACATTCACCAATAAATCAACATCGATACGTAATTATATGATAATATTGATATAATCATCTTGGGGGTCGAGAAGTATGCTGTCGATAGGGCCAGGTATAAAGGTTTATTTTACTATCGCATTAATAGTTATTCTGACGCTACCATCACTGCAACCACTCCATGCAAGTACTCCGGTTACCATGACCGGGTTTTCAAAAGGCGTGTCCTACAAACCAGTCGTCCCTCTCAAGAAAACCACCTTTGTCAACTATGATGAAACTTCATTTCTGGACGATTACGCGTACCTCGCTGCGGTTCCTACTGCGGTCTTCCCTGCTAACTCAACACTCGTCTCTTCACCTTTGCTCTTCTATCAGGACGCGAACCCTGACACCAACGATACCACACGCACTCTCAACGCCCGACAAGGCATTGACTATTTCATGGATGACTGGATGACGTACTGCAACGGGCACCTTGATCAGATGACGCTCATCAATGTCCCCGAAGAGAAAGTCGCCAGCACATGGGACGCAAATAACTATACGACTATCGATGGCAATGACCCTTATGGCATCGCATCCAAGATAGCGCTCAACGACTGGTCCTATGCGAACACGGCAGTGGTCGCCGTCATCGAACCACAATTTACCAACCCTAAGATCGTCACCACCGGATCCGTTCAAGGAAATATAGCTAAATCTTCAATCGGCACTCAGCAATTCAATATCGAAGAACCCGTGATTGGCACCGGTGGAACATACAAATACTTTAACATTACCGACACGACGTTCAAATACGTCGTTGCTAAACTAGAATGGCCGACCCTCGTCGACTACGATCTTCAGCTCTACGATACCACCATGGGAATGGTGGACAACGCAGCGTCAGGCTACCCTGAAGAAGCCAAACAAGGCTTCAAAGAAGTCGTAGGTTCCTTCATCCAGGACTATGGAAAATGGGGAGTGAGTGTCACCGCCGTACCCGTGAAATCTGCAGACCCTACCACGGACACTTCGAGCAGTACGCTTCTTACTGATCTAAAGACGATGGCACGTTCGATAACAAACACAGGGACAGTGACCCTCCAATTATTTCCAGGAACCAAGATCAAGATTCCACCCTCACCCTTTGGGTGCCGGGACGTCGATTTCACACTCACATGGAACAACCCTGGCGTGCACCTCGATTTGACGTTGCTTGACCCTACTGGTACTGAAATCTGTTCATCACTTCCAAAAGAAACTGTCACCTCAGGGAAAGTCGGAGCTGCGACGACTCAGACCAGTATGCATGTCAATCGTCTCGGAGAATGCAGACCTGGCGAGAACTACTCCTTATGCGTCTTCTCACTTGAGGACGTCACCGAGCCCACAACATTCACGGTCCAGTACACCTGGCATCAGAACTTTACACGAGTCGAAGCGGAAAGCTTTGCTTCCGCTTCCAATGGCGCTGTCCTGGCCAGCGCCCTGAATGCACCCTTGCTCTACGCTTCAGCATCCGGGCTGTCCAATACGACCCGAAACGCCCTCCTTTCTCTCGGAGTCCATACGATATACCTAGTGAACCTCGGCGGTCACCTCTCCGGAGACCAGAAAAACACACTCACCGGGATGGCTCACACCATTGAATACACAGACCCCGGAGTGCTGTACCGGGCGATTAACAATGCCACAGGAAATACGAAAGTCTCAGTGTTTACCACGATTGACCCATGGACGTACTGGTACACGGATGAAAATAAGCCCACAGGAGAATACCCAGCAGCACTGTTCGTAGGACCAGCTGCTTTTATTGCTGCACAACATGGTAGCCCGGTTCTTATTGTGGACTTGCATCCGCAACTGTCACAGGCCACGGTGTACCCGACTGATTTTTGGGTGAAGGCTGTGGCGAGTCGAACCGAACCAACAGCGGGGAGTATGCTGTTGTCGGGACGAGAAGTGTATAGTTTTCTTGAGAATAACAGCCTGGGGAAACTGGAGCCGGGAAATGCCGCTCAGCAATCACAGGAAGTCTTCATTACAGTGGCGGATCAATATGATATCGGTGCTCCTTGGGACCGGATGTTCACAGGAGCTGCCCTCAATGGGCGCTTCACGTTCTCCCCCGTCGACACCGCGTATTGGATTTCACGAGACGTGTTCTATCCTGGGTTAATCTATGTTAATCCAGCGATGCAAGGTACTAATCAGTTGATTAACGGCAGTTCAAGTTCAGCAAAACTCCTCACCGGGCGTTTACGAAACCCTCTTGGTTCGACGCTTGTCATCACGAAGCAGTCGCAGGAAGAAACGTATTCATATCCGATTCTAGAGACGTTCATTACGTATGCGTATCGATTTAATGAGAACGCTTGGAAGTACTGGGATTTTAAATATACCACAGCTGAAGGAATAATCCCGTACGACACACCTTCGCCGGATCCTATTGATGACGGTGCTACTGATAAGGCAGGGGCATACTATCCTGATTTAAGTGAATCCGAGGTTATCCCGTACTACGCGACGAAGGCAGGATACGGGAACGTGTTTTCAACAAGCTTCGATGCCTCGGTGAGTAACTTAAACCGCGGGGTTCTTATCTGGGTTGAGAACTGCCATGGCTGGCAAGGGTGGGGCGGGGTTATCTCGATGTGGGATCCAAACAACCCATACATCCATGAGAAAGACCCCTGGAGAGCCTATGAACCAATCATGCTAAAACCAGGTCACTACCGAGACTTCCTGCACTATCTAGCGTATGGCGCCACGAATAACACACCATATGCACTTAGTAAATTACTCATCAAATTTGAGGTTCTCCCCGAGATTGGTTCCACCTCGAATCCAGATGTTGCGACCGTGAATGTCAACAAAGCGCAGATGATGATCAACACAATCCTATTGAAACTCGGGTCTCCGTATACATTTTGGGGGACCCATGGTATAGCTATTTACTGGAATCGGATCCTCCATCACCCACTCCAATATCTCCAACAAGGCCTCCCCCTCTTCAACATGTATAAGGGTGACGGAAAGGTGACCATCAGTCCCAAATTTGGTGGAACATACACGCAGGAGATTTACACGGCTCTCCAATTCGATAATGCTTTGCAGAACCTGCATTCATGCGGGCTCAACACCATCTCCTGTCTACCTGCCTACACTTATCTGCAGATGACATGGATGCGTCATGGCATGTCTTATCAGATTATCGACCCGTGGACCACAACGGACTGGTCGGGAGTCTGGACCCAGATGCTCATCAAACGGTTCGCCATGGGTGACACGATCGGGCAGGCATATGAACGAGGCATGAGAGCGTGCGGCCCTGAGTTCCTCGTCGGACAATGGTGGTGGGACAAGTGGGAGAACGTCGAACTGTTCGGCGACCCCTGCCTCCGAGTCTTCGTGCCCAACACTCAATATAGCACGAAGAACACTTGGTCAGCAGCCGAAACCATGGCGTACTCTTATGCGTCGGATTTGTCCATTGACGGGCATATGCCTTTTGGGACGACGCAACATCCGAACGCTGCATCAGTCAACAACCTCTGGCAGCCGTATCTCTGGCTTGCTCTCGTCATCCTGATTATTGTCGTCTGCGCCATCGTCGGACTAGTGGTGCGACGCAGAGGTCGCGAAACAAAGAAGAAGTGATGACGCACCAAGAATGACCGTCGGCATTCACGATCAAACGTCAACCGATGGAATTCTTTAATATCGCATGAGCAAGAAATCCCCATGCTTTAGCTTGGGGATGAATTGCCCTGACCGTGTCGCCAAAACGCCGATAGGCGTTTTCTTCCCCCTCTTGGAGGAAAGCCCCGCAATTTATTGCGGGGAAGGGGGACTGGGCCTGGTTCATAATTCGTTTCTCCTGTTGCATGTATTCGTGAAGAGACCCTACGCTTAGTGCCGTCCTGTCTCCCTTCTTTTAAATCCGGTGCTCTCTAGAATCCGCAATTTTGAAAACAATTACTCCTTTTGGGAATTATGAACCAAGCCCTTATTAATAGTTATTTCTTCCGACCGTGGTCCTACAATGTTCAAAGTCTCTTGCTTGATATTCTGATTATGGTAATTTGCAGTTGCACTTGTCGGGATGGCTATGCTAATTGTCAGAAGTGCAACACAAATCATCATTATCCTTCCATTCATTTTCATTCATCCTCCATTTTCCATTATAAAAAAAGAAAAAAAATAGAGAAAAATTACTAGTTTGTATATCCAGATACAAAGTTAGCAAAGCCCTTACAATAGTATGGGCCAGGAGCGGGATCATCGCCTCGAGGCGGAGAGGTTCCTGTATATTGGATGAGAATTAATCTACCTCCATAACCACTCAGGGATTTGTGGCCAAATAGCCCCAAGGTATCTACCCACCAATGAGTTGAGCTGTCAATAGTAATGGTCACGATTATATTCGGAAGGATTCCGACTTTTTTAACATGAATTGCACCGTCAAATTCTGCACTGACCAGACAATTAATGTTCAACCACGAAAGTGGTGATAGTGGGTTTGCTTTTTGAACATTGATCTGTTGCGTGGTGTTCTTCTGGATGGTGTAGGTACCAGCTGCACTGGCCGGAATGGCCATGCATAGTGTCAGGAGCGCGACACAAATAAACAAAATCTTTCCTTTCATTTTCATCTTCCTCCAATTTCCATTCTCGTTATACCCTCTTCACAGGTTGTTCCTCGTCGGAACATAGTCGGTTTCATGATTGAGCATACCAGCCTTCCGATTTGTTTCATTCATTTTTTTTCCCATTTTCTATCACTCCTTTTTTCGATGTCGTAATGTATTACGAGTTTTTATAACTATGCATTAATGCATAATTTTAATCAAAGATTGATTGAAATACTCATATCTGATAAAAATATACTTAAATTAATGAAAACCTTAAAATATCACTTCCCCCATCCATTAATGCTGGAAAAAACAACTTCTCTTTACAACTAGGAGGTTCCTACGATGAACATCAGAGAAAAAATCGACGACTACTTCGAAAGCAACCACGTCCAAAAACAAGTCGCCTACCTCCTCCTCAAATACGGACTTAAAATCATTGGCAATAAGATCTACTGCGGACCCATCGAACAATCCAGCTCAAAACTCGCCCGCGTCCTCAACATCGACTACCGCATCATCACCGACACTATCAATCATATCAACGCTGACCCTGAACTCAAACAATTCTTCTCCGCTATTGAACCAACCCCGAACTTCAAAAACACAGGCAAACAATACGGCTGGGGCGTCATCGAAATCATCCCAGAAAACTCGCACGCACCAGGTATCTGCGCTAGCGTCTCAACCCTCATCGCCCAAGAAAAAATCAGCATCCGCCAAGCTATCAGCGAAGACTATGAACTCACCGAAGACCCCAAATTTATCATCGTCACCGAAGCGCCAATCCCCGACCACCTCATCGCAAAAATACGGCAACTCCCTGGTGTCAAAGCCATCACACTCTACTAAACCAACACCTTCAGTGAAGCACGTCCGCCAGCGTGGAGGATATCGGGCTGAGCGCTTTACCACGCAATCTATTTTTAGCAAATTTAAATAATAACCTGCCTGGTGCGGTGTCAGATCAAAGCGCTTGGCTATCTCCTTAGTGCGGAACGAAATATTTCTGCCCTTCATGTGATATTCGTCAAATAACCAGGTCGCAAGAATTTCAGGGTCCATAAGTCCCAGGATTTTGGTTTTAATTGTAGGCTTCAAAAGGGGTCTATTTCCATCCCTCTATGTATTCAAGCATTTCAACCTTGTCTTGATCGTTGAACCTGATGCCCATGTAGTGCTCGAAGGACGTCGTGGATGTGTGCCCCTGACTCAACGTGATTTTCAAGACCTCGGACGGGTAAGTCGAAAGTAGCCACAACTCCCACGTTATACGGCAGGTCTTGACGTTGACTTTGATGAAGTCTAGCCCTGCCCTGACAGTCCAGCTGGTGTGAACGAGGAGCTTCCGTAAGTCCTCATTGGTCGGTACGAAGTCTTT
>Ga0031655_10001048_pt1 | contig 16741 bp, 18 predicted proteins | sample FrelakmetHBP12HB_FD_55187 | JGI IMG/M metagenome (GOLD analysis project Ga0031655, IMG submission 55187) | Freshwater lake sediment microbial communities from the University of Notre Dame, USA, for methane emissions studies -HBP12 HB | ecosystem: Environmental > Aquatic > Freshwater > Lake >... | reverse complement strand
CTGAAGCTTGCAGGTCGTAGTGAGTCCCAAATTTCAGAAGCGTAGCGCACTGAAATTTATTGGACGAACTATCAAATAGTCAAAGGCTATTTGAAATTATCACACGTGCGAAGCTAAATGGGACTATATATGAGACTCCAACTTCAAAAACACAGCGCATTGAAGTTTTTGAGTCGAATTATCCAATAGCCAAAGGCTATTGGAAACAATCCCGCAAAGCGGAGGGTATAATACCCGTGATTTTAACTGGATATACGCCTTAAGCGGCAATGATGTCAATTTAATTTTGAGCTTCCAATATTCTGATAAATGAATATATCTTTACAAAATATCAAAATAAAATTATATTTTTAACACCAAAAGTCTGAAAAGGTGAGAGGTTCAAGTATTTGCATAACAATAGAATCCAACCTTTAACAAGGAGATAATTATATGAAGAAGAATTTATTCACTGTTCTTGGAATATTAATTTTACTGATGATATTTTATGTCCCATCAGTTTTTGCTTTAGGATTCGGCGCTCAGGCCGATTATTGGATTCCTACTTTCAGTGGTGATTTGCGTGTGGACAATAACGGATTTGCNGGTACGGAAATCAATGTTAATAATGATCTGGGAATCAGTAGTGACAATATCCCCGGAGTAGAAGCCTACTTTGGAATTGGCAACCACGAAATCACCTTTACTTATTCGCGGATAAATCTTTCCGGAGCTAAAAATATAGAAAAGAATATTGTGTTTAACGGCTATACATATAATGTGAATGCATACGTTGAATCGGAATTAACAACAAACATGATTGACCTTGAATATCAATATAAATTATTAAACTTTAAAAACATTCTAGCCGGCCTTTCTATTGGAATTATCGCTAAGGTAAAATATTTAGATAGCGAAGCAAGAATCCATTCATCATCAACCGGATCAGAATACGATACCCACAAAAATATCGGCGTTCCTATTCCTATGGTTGGCGTCGGCGCTAAGATCGGTTTGCTGACCAATATTCTGGAAGCACGGGCAAAGTTTGTGGGCATGGGTTATTCTGACAATTTCTTTTATGATGGGTTGGCGGATATTTCTTTTACTCCCTTTCCATTTTTAAATATCCACGGCGGTTACCGGGCAATGTCCGTAAAAATTGATAATGTTAGTGATGTATACGCCAAAATGGATTTTTACGGTCCTTACGCGGGATTGGCCATCAGCTTCTAATAACAAGTCCGCATCCTTTGGCTAACTTTGTTGGCAGCGTCGTCGCGTTATCCTTTGAATGCAACTTGTTATAATTATCCGAGGTAAAACCCCTATCTTGACAAAAATTGTTCAAATACATATATTAGCACTGGATTTAAGAGAGCTTTTTGTGGTGATTTTATGCCTCTTTATTTTAATGCGGCACAGGTGCCAATGGCGGGTAAAGCATTTAATGATGCTGAAAAGCTGGTTTCGCGCCATTTTCGAACGAGCGAGGACGATCTGCGCAAAAACAAATATGACGTAAAAACACTTGCATTTTTGGATGAGCATGAAGTAAAAGACGGCGCTTTCGCGCATCTTTGCAAGTATTCTTACGAAAAGCCTTCGAATTTAAGACCGGACGGCAAAGAAGGGTTTGATTTTTACCGGATCTGCCTGCAGGACAATATAATTCTGGATGCGGTGGAAAGGGCTAATTCTTTCATCAAGTTCAGCCCTTTGATGCTTTACATTGCAGTGCATGAATTGATTCATGTACTGCGTTTCAGCAACGGCGAAATTGACTTTAATGCCGCCAGGGAAGAAAAGGAAAAAGAAGAAACTGTCGTGCATAATTTAACAAGGGATGCATTGCTACCTGTTAAAGAGCATGATTTGGAAATAGTTTTGGACTGCTTCAGCAGTCAATTTAAAATTTTTGATATATTTAATTAATATCCATTGAGGAGGGGTGTTTTAATGCCTATTTATGAATATAAATGCCAGAAATGCGGCAGACAATTTGAATCGTTTCAGGGAATTTCTGATCCGGAATTAAAATCCTGTAAGTTTTGCAAAGGCAAAGTCCAAAAATTAGTTTCCTTGTCCTCTTTTAGTCTAAAAGGTTCAGGCTGGTACGTAACAGATTACAAAGGAAAGAAACCACCGGCAACCGCTAAAGCAGAGAAAGCTGAAACCAGCGATAGTTCTACAACTAAAGAAACTACCAAAACGGAAACCGCCAAAACCAGCACCGACGAATAATGACACTCGCTGACTATAGGAAGCGTAAGAGGAACTATCCCAGGAGCGAAGCGACGCGGGATTTGAGTCCCCAGTTTCAGAAGCGAAGCGCATAACTTAAACAACCTAAAGGTCGCCATGGGGTCATATACGACTGAAATTTATTGGATGAATTATCCCATGAAGCAGAGGATAATAAACGTCATGGTACCATTTTGTATCCAAGACTTCCTTGACATACAAGAGTGAGTTTCCTATAGTTCAACCATACACAAGCGATATCTTATTAAATGATTATTATAAGATAATTTCATGTCTTGCGTCGAAACCTTTACAGCAATGGGAACATAATATTTTAACGTATAGACCATACAAAAAAGGCGAAAATTTATGTGGAAGTATAAAGTTGTTTCTCCGGAAGAAGTTCTTTCTAAAATCGAACCGGGCATGGCCATCTTACTCGGTACGGGCATGGCGGAACCCCGGACACTGGTTAAGCATCTCATGGCTTCAGAAGAACCTAATCTGCAGGATCTGGAATTGATTCAGTTGGTGAGCATCGGGGATACAATCCCCATTGATGAAAGATATTCGCGGAAATTCCGGTTGAAGACTTTTTTTTCCGGCTGGATTGCTTCTGAGGCTGTCANCGCGGGCAGAGTGGATCTTATTCCCAGCAGGTTTTCACGAATACCAGGGCTATTCAAATCGGGAGCCATCCACATTGACGCGACNTTCATTCAGATTTCACCGCCGGATGAAAATGGTTACGCCTGTCTTCTCGGAGTAGACGTGGAAAGGCAGGCAATGGAGGCGGCAAANCTTGTTGTCGGTGAGATCAATGCCCTTGCTCCTCGCATCATGGGCGATACCCTGGTTCATATGGATGAGTTCAACTATTTTGTCGAATCGACGGAACCCCCGCTTTATATCCCGCGGTGGCCATTGGAAGATATTTTCCTGAAAATTGCCGCAAACATTGCCAATGTAATTGAAGACGGAAGTTGTATATCTCTCGGCATAGGGCCTCTCTATGAAGCCATGTCAGTGCAACTAACCACAAAAAAGCATCTAGGAGTCCATTCTCCTTTTTTCACCGATGCATTGATGGACCTTGTAAAGAGCGGCGCTGTAACTAACAGGCTCAAGGGCGTTTTTCGCGGAAAGAGTTCCGCTTCTTATCTGCTGGGCAGTGAAAAAATGATGCAGTGGCTGGATCACAATCCGCTTGTTGAATTTCAACCGGAAGATGTGATTACTGATCCGAAGGTGATCGGCAGCAATGACCGGATGATAGCAATTCTTCCGGCAAGAAAAATTGATCTGACAGGAAATGTTGCTCTTCATGCCGGCAAAGGGGATATCACTGCCGGTCCGGGAAACGTGCAGGAGCTTTTTATGGGCGCGGCGCTGTCGAAAAAAGGCCGGACAATTTTTGGCCTTCCCAGCCGTAACCGCAAAGGCATGCCGAATATTGTCCTGTCCGTTGATAATCTGCCTTTTCAGTTTACCAATCGTGAATCCATGGATTTGGTCGTGACAGAATACGGGGTGGCTTATCTCATGGGAAAGACAATGCGGGAGCGCGCACAGGCGCTGATTGACATCGCGCATCCCGATGACCGCGCTGAACTCGTAAGACAGGCCAAAGAAGCAAAATTGATTTACGCTGACCAGATTTATTTCTCCGAATCAGGATCTCTTTATCCCTCTAAAGTATGCTGTTCCCATGAATTTAAAGACGGCCTGAAGGTTTGTTTCCGGCCAATTAAACCTTCTGATGAAGATATGATGCGCCTCTTATTTTATCGATTCTCAGATCAAGCGGTCTATTCCCGGTACTTCACTTCCATAAAGACAATGCCTCATAAAAAAATGCAGGAATATGTTAATGTGAATTACAATTTGATCATGTCTATTGTCGGTATTGTCGAGATTGCCGGCACCGAAAAGATCATTGCCGAAGCGCGTTACGCGAGGAGGAAACAAGATACTTTTGCCGACACGGCATTTATTGTTGACGAAGAGTATCACAGCAAAGGCATCGCTTCATACCTTTTTGATTTATTGATTCGCACTGCTCGTGAAGAGGGTATCCAGGGATTTACTGCCGATGTTCTGGCCACCAATAAAGCGATGTTGAAAGTGTATGAAAAATCGCCCTTCCCTGTCCAGACTATTTTATCCAGGGGAATTTATGAATTAACGATTCCTTTCACTCCTTTGTCCGAATTGAAGGAAAAAGATTAAATTTCATAATGTAACTGCCATCGTAGAAGCACGTTATTCACGGCTTTTATTGATAGGAAGCAGTGAGTTTTGTTGTCGCGTTGATTAACCTTATGATTGAGGGATTTTTTTCTTATTCCGTTATATCAGTATGTTTCCACCCTCATCATGTTCGTTGTTCCTGTGGTCCATAGCGGGTGGCCGAGCGTCATAACGACGCGATCACCTGACTCCAGCCCCTTCATGATCCTCAGGAGCGGATGGATGGAGGCCAACATTTCCGAGAGATGTCTTGCCCGGGGGATGAGCAGACTTTCCACGCCCCGAAGAAGACCCATACGCCGGGCATTTCCGATGTCCGTGGTGGCGCCGATGACGGGAATATCTGCCGCCAGCCGGGAGACCAGACGCGCGCTACCGCCGCCCTCAGTGAAAACCACAATGAGCTTGGCGCCAATCTCCTCTGCGGTGCGGCAAGCCGCAAAGGCTACGGATACATCCGTGCGACCGGAGAGATCCTCCTCCAGGGTGTCTGCCAGAAGGCCGATGCGGGGCTTGTAGTGCGCGTCCGCATCCACGGCAATGCTGTCCAGATAACGCACGGCTTCAAGGGGATGCTTGCCCACGGCGCTCTCGGCGGACAGCATCACGGCGTCGGTGCCGTCCCAGATAGCATTAGCGACNTCGCTCGCNTCGGCCCGGGTGGGCTGTGGATTNTCGATCATGCTCTCCAGCATTTGGGTTGCGGTGATGACTGGCTTTAATGCTTGGCGCGCCTTCCGGATAATTTGCTTCTGGAGCGCGGGCACCTTCTCCACACCGAACTCCACCCCCAGATCGCCCCGCGCCACCATGACGCCCCAGCTCACGTGCAGAATTTCCTCCAGATTGTCCAGAGCCTGGGGNTGTTCGATTTTGGCGATGATGGTCTGGGGGCCGCCCAGTTCCNNGATGTGCAGACTAAGTGCCTGCACGTCCGAAGCACGGCGCACGAAACTCTGAGCGAAGAGATCCACGCCTTCCTTCACNCCCCATCGGACGTCTTCCAGATCCTGCGGAGTCAGGGGATCGAAGGCCACGTCCAACCCGATTGGATGGACTCCCTTGCGTGCCTTCAGGAGACCGCCCACCAGCACCTTCAGCAGGATCTGCTGGCTGCGTATTTCCATGACCTCAAGTTTCAGCGCCCCGTCGTCCAGCACCCATATCTGGCCGACTTTGGCTCCTGTGAACAACTCCGGGTGCGGCAGAGGCGCCGCCCACGGCAGACCCTTTGGCGTGAGTGTGCCGGCTGTGTAGAGGACTCCGATGCTGTCCTTCTCCAAAATTATCGGTGCTTCCAATAGACCGATGCGCCACTTGGGTCCCTGGAGATCCAGAAAGACGGGGATCATCCGTCCCAGGTCATCCGAAATTTTTCTTATGAGTTTCAGTACCGGCGTTCGTTCCTCGGGTTTGCTGTGGCTGGCATTGAGCCGGACTGCGTCGGCGAGTTTCAGAGCTTCCCGCAGACTTCTACCGTCTTGCAATGCCGGTCCCATGGTGATTACCAGTTTGGTCTTACGTTTTTTGATAAGAAATTCCTTTTTCATGGTGTAAATATATAAAGAAGTATCTTGTAAGTCAATTCAATAGTGGCCGCAAAATGCGGGGTGTGTCATTGACGGAGGAAAGCCGTGAAAAAGGTTCATCATAAATCTGTGGGAAGGTTCAACTTTTCTATCCCNCCTTTATCATGGCCATGCTTTTTGTAAACTACTTTTATTATCGATCAACAGCTGCATATAATCTAATTCCAATCTGATCATTTCCGTGTCCCTTCGGCGNAGCCACTCGGACAGCCAGGCAAAGCGAAGCGCAATAATAAATTCCACCAAATATCTCCAACTGATGTTAGAAATAATTTCANCTCTCTTCATATCGGCAATNAAACTTTTAACGAGATCACCGGTAAGGCTTTGGGGATCTTCAACTCCGAGACAACCGATTAAATTGGCCGCGTCATAGACCTCACTTTTGTAGCCTGAAAATTCCCAATCTATTACACATTTAATATCATCAGCGGACCATATAATATTCATCGAATGATAATCGCCGTGACAAAAGGCCACCGGCAGTTTTTCATACATAGGTATAAAATTTTTTTCCAGAAAACCGGAAACATCTTTAATCTCATCCTTGATGTCTTTATTATAAAGATTAATTTCGCGGATTAATTTGTGCACATAGTCTTTGAGGGAGAATGTCTTTGAGGGATCAAAAAAAGGTAGGCCAGAAGATTTCCGGCGCAACTCGATTAGAAAATCGGCCAGCACAGGCCCGCGCCATTTTTCATACATGTATTTTTCGCGGTCGAGCGGTATGCCTCGTACAAAAGGAATCATTTGCCAAAAACCATTTTTGTATTTGATAATATGAATCTTCTTTTTATCGGCCAAATATGGCTGGATGCGCGCGAGATTTTTCTTCGATAGAAAATCAAGAGTCTCGGCAATCTGCCTTTTGTGCTCAAGAGATTTCGAAGGTACTTGCTCCAACACAAAAAAAAGGCCATATTCATCTTCAAGCACAACGCGAAAAGTTGAACGTTCCGGACTGCCCTGGATAGGAATATTGTGATGTAGCTTTTTCAGGCGCACATGCCAGAGATCAGCTACGGTTTTCAAAGTTTCCCTGCTGAACAATGGTGTTTCTTTTCTGGCATGAATATGTGCCTTTTTATCTTTGCGGACTATGCGCGCCGCGTAAACAATGCCACTGGCGCATTTATTGCCGGCGATAAAAACATTTTCCGCGTTCTCCCATTCAAGGGCGAGATTGCAGCCGTTGGAACATTCCTGGCAGATTAAATTTTCCATAACCATCTCTTGTCATTGCGAAACGTATCTTGTGCAAGCCTGCCCTCGACCCGATCGGTGTGGTAATCCAATCCCTGCCCTCGTCCTTCTCCGACCCCTTCCGGCATGTTTTTCTAACGTGGCAATTTTCTTTGCTCTAGGCATTTTTTTAATTTTGATTTCCAGGCGCATTGCGTCGCTTCTATTCATCTTCGCACTTGTTGTTATTAACTTTACCGGCCTTCGGGAACGGGTATATTTTGCCGCCGTTCCCTGATTATGAACGGAAAAACGCTTTTCGATGTTGTTAGTNATACCCGTGTACAGACTGTCGTCAGAACAACGCAGAATATAAACAATCCATACTTTGTTCTTTNGCTTAGCTTTTATATTCATAATGTTATTTCTCTACAATAGTGCGATTAACATTGCCATTTAAATTTAANGGCATATTGTTGTAGGGACAGATATTTCAAAAGAGGACGCCTTCAAGGGAAAATATATCGGGAAAATAATTGACAAATCATGTGCAAAGCAATTAAATGAAATTGCCCTGATTTACGCCGGGGATCTATCACCGGGCAAAACATTCGAGGAGAGAATTATGAAAATAGCGATTAAAGAACTTGAGGAACTGACAAGCCGGGCAGTGAAGAAATATGGTTACAGTGATAACGAAGTTAAAGTCATCACCGATGTGCTTCTCTATGCCCAATTGCGAGACAACAACCAGGGAGTGGTGAAACTCATCGACAAGGGAATCCCCAAAGACCCGCGGGCAGGGAAAATTGTGATCGAAAAGGAAACTCCGATTTCCGCGCGGATCAACGGCAACAAAAACCACGCCATGCTGGTTGTTGGAAGGGCTGTGGAAATAGTTAAGGAGAAGGCGACGAAAAGTGGATTCGCTATTGCCGGCACATTCAACACCAACACATCATCCGGAGCTATAGGTTACTATGCTTCCCGTCTGGCAGCCGATGGACTGATAGGCTTTGCTTTCGGCCGCTCGCCACAGAGAGTTGCCGTTTACGGATCATACGAGCCTGTATTCGGAACCAATCCTCTAGCTGTTGCTATTCCCAGCGAACAGGATCCTATTATTCTTGATATGTCGACCGCCGCGACTTCCTATTTTGGACTGGTGGAAGCCCAGACAGCGGGCAGAAGCATCCCGGCTGATTTTGCCTATGACAATCAGGGCAATCCGACAACTGATCCGCAAAAAGCGATCGCGGGCGCTATCCGTTCCTTCGACCGGAGCTACAAAGGATCAGGTCTCGCTCTGATCGGCGAAATACTGGCCGGGCCACTGGTTGGGGCCGCCTTCTGTGGAATCGGCGACAGCAAGGGCAATTGGGGACATTTGCTTTTTGCCATTGATCCGGAACTGCTGACTGACCGCGACAAGCTTGCAAGTAATGTTTCGCAGATCATCAGCAAGGTTAAGTCCACAAAGAAATTGCCCGGAGTGGATGAGATATTTGTGCCGGGAGAAAGAGAAAGCCTTCTGGCCAGACAGCGTCTGGAATCCGGCTCGATTGAAGTGGAAGATAATCTGCTTGCCGAATTGCGCAAAGTTGCCGGCGGGACATAAGCAGGCACTAAACAGACTCAGATCAGATAAATGTTATTTTTATTAATTTTCGGAACCATTTATCAATACCCAAAGGATAAATCCAAAATGGGGAAGATGCCTTTTTACATTGTTGATGTTTTTGCCGAAGAAAAATATGCCGGTAATCAGTTGGCTGTTTTTCGTAGCGGCAACGCGCTTGGCGATAACGAAATGCAGTGTATCGCCCGGGAAATGAATTTTTCTGAAACCACATTTATCTTATCTGAAACACAGCGTGATGGGGGTTTCGATGTGCGCATTTTCACGCCCGGTGAGGAAGTGCCTTTTGCCGGTCATCCCACACTGGGGACGGCTCACATTATAAGAACGGAGATTTTGAGCCAGAATAATGTTGGTCAAATAAAACTGAATCTGAAAACGGGACAAATTCCTGTAAGCTTCAATGATAGCGCAGAGATGGGAATTATCTGTTGGATGCGGCAGATGGAACCGGTTTTTGGTGAAACCATAAACGCAAAAATCATTGCTCCTGTATTGAACCTCAATCAAAACGATATAGATGATCGTTTCCCCATTGAAGAAATTTCTACAGGATTGCCTCATATTCTTGTTCTTTATGCGGATTGGATTCGTTGAGAAGAGCCCGGGTCGACAAGAATAAATATTTCGAATTCATTAAAAACCGGTGGGCAAAACCTGTTTTAATCTTTTGCGCCGAACCGCACAACCCGCAAAATGATATCAGTGTCCGCATGTTTGCCGATTGTTTCGGCATTCCTGAAGATCCGGCCACAGGAAGCGGCAATGGCTGTCTTGCGGGATATTTAGTGCGCCATCGTTATTGGGGGAGAGATGAGATTNATATCCGCTCTGAACAGGGCTATGAGATAGGCAGGCCNTCCCTCTTATTTTTGAAGGCCGGGGAGAAGAATGGGAAAATATCTATATCTGTAGGTGGAAAAGCGATAACTGTGGCCAAAGGTGAGTTCAGTAGCTAGAACATATTGATGTAAAAAAAGATTATTTCATCCTCTTGAAAGCATTAACTTCTTTTTTCAGCCAGTTAATCCAATCTTCGATTCCTGAGCCCGTTTTGCAGGACACTTCCAGAATGATGATGCGGGGATTCAAAGCCAAAACCCGTTTGCGCAAGGCCGGCATATCAAAATCGCTGAGAGATAGATAATCAATTTTATTGACTAGCAGTAAATCGCAGATGGAGAACATCAGGGGATACTTAAGGGGTTTGTCATCACCCTCAGGAACGCTTAGGATCATCACGTTTTTGTGGGCGCCAGTATCGAACTCGGCGGGGCAAACCAGATTCCCTACGTTTTCGATGATAACGAGATCCAGATCGTTCACCGCCAAGGCATCAATACCCTGAGTGACCATAGTGGCGTCAAGATGGCAGAAGCCTCCAGTTCTGAGCTGAATGGCGGGAATGCCCCGGGCGGCAACCTTTTCCGCATCAACCGTGGAATCAATATCCGCTTCAATCACACTTAACCGCAAGCTGTCTTTCAAGTTTGCAACTGTCTGAAGAATCAGACTGGTCTTACCTGAACCCGGTGAAGACATGAGGTTCAAAAGCATCGTTTTTGTCTTTCGTAGACGTTCCCGAACCTCTGCGGCGACTTTAATGTTATCAGCCAGAATCTCCTCTTTAACTTCAATCAGTCTGACTTCTCCCACTATTGCACCTCCATATCCTTGATGTAGTATTCCCTTCCGGAAAGAAATGTGCTGTCTTTCTGTCCGCAGGAGGGGCATGTAAGATCGCCCAATTTTGGCACTTCGGCTTTATAGGAAGTGGAACAGGCGTTGCATTGTACCATGATCGGCATCCGCTCGATTTTGAGTTTTGCCCCTTCGGCCACTGTGCCCTTGCTCAAGTAATCAAAATAGCGTTGGATCCACTCATCTTCAAGATCACTAAGCTTGCCGATTTGCAGATGAATAGACATCACCTGCCGGACGTTGTTTGTCTCGGCGTGTTTTAAGACTATTTTTAAAATGCTTTCGGTGATGGGAAGTTCATGCATATTATTCTTTTATTCCATTATGATGATGCAACAAAACAATGCGAATAGTCATGTTTATTCATTTTTTTCCAACGATTTTATGTTTTCAAAATATCCTGCCAAGTAGCGTCGAAAGGTCTGAAAAGGTTCGATGCCTTTTACAACCTTCATATGCAGAATAGCCCCTTCGAATCCATGGAAAATGAAACGAGCGGTATCAGCCGTATTCAGACTAGCCGATATTGATTTGTCGCGTTTGGCATCTTTAAGGCATAATTCTATTTGCGAGATGAGCGTTTCGATAACGCTTACCAGATGCACGCGTAAACGTTCATTAGTGTCGGCAAGCTCCAGCGAAAGATTCCCGATAGGACAGCCCAAAGAATAGCCGCTTTTTTGAAAGGCGGCCGCGTAAAAGTCCAATAATTTTTCCAGCCGTTTCAGGGGCGGTATTTTTTTGTCATTCAAATAGCGCGCGAAGATTCCGCTGATTATCGCGTTAAAATAATCAATAATCTCCAGCCCAAAATCTTCTTTGCTTTTAAAATAAAAATAGAACGAACCCTTGGGTATGCCCGCAGTCTGAAGAATCTGTTGAAGGCCTGTGGCATTGAAGCCTTGCGCGTGAATAAGTTCGGCTCCTTTGCGGATGATCTCCTCGCGGGTATTGGTTCGTGCCATTAATAATTCTCCTTATGAACAGACATATCAACTTTGCATAATTTTCAGAAAAGCATCAAGCCTTCCTTTTTCCTGAAGGACTTTAGCCCCCATTTCCATGATCGTCGCCGGAGTAGAGGGGATCTGTTTCCTTTCCTTAAGCTCAATAGCCCCGGCCGGACATCCGGTCACACACAAGCCGCAGCCGATGCATTCCTCCACATTGACGACGGCAACATCATCCTTTATTTCAATAGCCTTCATCGGGCAGCGCTCATCTACACAAACAGCACAGCCGGTGCATTCGTCACTCGTGACGTGCGCTTCAAAACGGCTGGGTTCAAAGGCGTGCGGATGTTTTAACTGTGTTCTTCCCCGAAGAACCGTACAACAGCAGGAACAGCAGTTGCAGATCAAGCCGGCACGGTCAGCGCTGTTATTGCTTGTATGAACCAGCCCCGCTTCCTCTGCCAGATCGAGCACTTTCATTCCTTCTTCTTTATTGATCTGGCGGGCAAAACCTCTCTCCACAAGGAATTCAGCCGCTTCACCAAAGATGAGACATACTTCCTTAGGTTTGTCACATTTGGCCACGCTGACTCTGCAGGCGCATTTGGCCAGCGCGATGTAATTTGCATCGTTGATGAAATTTTTGACCTCTTCATAGGGATGTATGCGGTCTTGTGCTGTAATCGATTTTTCCACAGCGACTACTCTCATCAGCGGCGTCGGTTGACCGGAAAAGGAGGCGCCGAGCGCTTCATGATGATACTCTTCCCAGAGTTGGCCTAAGCGATGGTGCATAGGTGTTCCACCGCCCTTCATAAAGGGAAACTCAAACACGCCGGGAATCAGCGGAAGTAAACCATAGAATTTCACTCCTTCTTTCTTTCGGGATTGAATAATTCCTTTGTTTGCCATTGATTCCAGATTTTGCATCGTTTTGATTTCCGAGAGTCCCGCCGCTTTCGCTATGCTGGATACGCTTTTTGTTTTATAACTCATATTGACAGCAATAGCCGCTTCCTCCGGCGTGAAAAGTGTGCGCAGTATCTCATCAATCGACTTTGCTTTCGGCGCTGTTGTCGGATGTGAATCCAAAACTTCTCTTAATCGTTCATAAATATCCATGATTTTCCCCCTTTGCTTTTGACATGCCGCATATTATAATAGACCGGTCGTCTATATGTCAAGTAATATTTTTACGTAACATGAACTAAAATACTGCCTACGTTTGTTCTTGACACCAAAACCTTAATTTTCGATACTAGCTTGAATATTAATCAGGAGAACGTAAATGACAGATACGAAAATTTGTAGGCAACTGGCGGAGGCGATCGGAGCGGGAGAATCTCCTTTGATCCCGAGGATATTTGAAGCACTGGTCAACAATGATGCAGCAAGAGTATTGCTTGCCGCCGCTGATTTTATTCCTGTTTAGTTTTACTCAAATTTATTTTGATAAAATATTACTTCTGATGAAAGGAAATAAACCATGATGGAATTCAAGGATGTAACAATCGTTAAAAAAGCAAATATTTATTTTGACGGCAAGGTAACCAGCCGGACGGTACTTTTTCCGGATGGTTCCAAGAAAACACTGGGTATTATGTTTCCCGGAGATTATGAATTCGGCACGGCGGAGAAGGAGATTATGGAAATTATAGCCGGCAATCTCGATGTCATGCTACCCGGCGCTGCCGGATGGGTAACCTTTAAAGAAGGACAAGTCTTTGAAGTGCCGGCTCAATCCAAATTCAGTTTAAAGGTCAAGATCCTTACGGACTATTGTTGTTCCTACGTTAAGTAAAAAATAGGGGAAACGATATCTGCCTTCTNNATAATTGGTGCCCCTGGCACGAGTCGAATGCGTGGCACACGAATCTTTTATTCCTTTGATCAAAGAACATATTGCTTATTCGGATCAGGAAATTGAAAAGATCAGAAAACAAATTGCCGATATCATTAAACATAATCAGCATCTTAAACAGAATCAGGATTTGTTGAATTCTATTCCCGGGATTGGTAAAGCAAGCATTCCTCCTCTACTGGCAGAATTAAGATAACCTTGATAAATTTACTCATGTTCGTGAAGTCGTTGCCTTCATCGGATTTGCACCGAAGGATGAAATAGAGTGTCCACTTAAAGGCGGTAGGGTGCCTAACCGGAAGATGGCATTTTATCCTTAATAGTATCTGCCCTTTGCCTCAGCAGTTGAGTAATGTTTGTATAACCTTTTTCGTTAGCATACATCTCCGCAGTATAATCCATATTATTTTTTGCCTTAGTATTCGCTCCTGCATTAACAAGTAATTCAACGATTTTTGTATACCCAGCCATGGAAGCAGCTATCAGTGCAGTACCGCCTTCATTACTTCTTGCATCAATGTCCGCCTTTTTATCAATGAGCAATTTAGCGGTTTTTAGATAACCTTCAGTGGCAGCCTTCATCAGCAAAGTGAGACCGTCATCTTTCGCATTTATGTCTGCCCCTTCATCAAGCAGTTTCTTAACAAGAGCCGTATCACCTACAGATATATTTTTGTGCCAGCATGTTTGTTTCATTTTCCATAATCCAAATCCTATTATAATCAAACATATAAGTAAAACCGTAGACATAATTATTGCTCCTTTCTTATAAGAATGAAGTTAATGCTTCACGCATATCATTTATTCTATATGTAATTTTTGTTTATTGCAAATTGAAATGTTGTGTAAATTGGTAAAATAAGAANAACAACCTTACAGGAAGTTGCCAATAAAAAAACCTTAAATATTTTTAAGATCATCAATACACTAAAACAATTTAACCATTTATTGGTGAATTTTGAAATAATAAATCAGCGCCGTGAAGGATTTGTCCGGGATGGAATATTTATAAGATCTTTGGACGAAGCTTTTTTCTAATTCAAAGCCNTAAGNTTCGTAAAACCGGTAGGAAAGAGCTGTATTAATATTTGGTACATGTTTCAGTGAGAAGGTTTATTTTATGATGATGGGGAATAATTAATTACTGGTGGTGAAATTAATAGAAGTTTGGTGAAAATCCTCACTATTCTTACAGGCAAGGTTGCTCATATTCATTGTTTCGCAGGGATTTAACAAATACTTATCATTTATTTTACAAGCTAAATTCAACTTTTTATAATGAAGGGGATATATTTATTGTATATGGCATATAGATTGCTTAAATTAAAGTCGGAAGTAATGCTAAGATAATTGAGATACTGCTGTGTACGTATTGAGTCTATTCTACTGGATGTTGACATAAGAAAAAACACAGGGTCTTAGTGGTGATTATCACCCTTTAAAGACCAAGTTTAAAATGAAGAGCTCCAGTTAAAAGACAAGACGGCACAAGCGGTTCTCATTAACCCCTCGCAAGAAAAAATATTTCACGAGGGGTTTTCATTTCTCTCATCACTGTACTTGACAGACAGTGTCCAATTAAGTCTTGTATAGGTGATTTCTTTCACCTACTTAGCTTCAGTAGAGTGTAGTTGTCAGAATTGAGGATTACGGATGGAAAGAGAGTAATACTTGTATTTTAGTGTTAGCCGCTCTTTAATTTATCCACCTTATCTATCAATTCAATTATATCTTTGTTTTTTCTAAATGGCATCCAACTCATTTCAGGAATAAAAGAAACCTCGTTTCCAAATTTACAGGGGGTTCTCAAACTTAAAGTTACTCTATGGGGATTTGTTATTACAGTATAATTTACATTTTTGATGTTCCTATAATCTATTTTTTCCTCTGTGTCTTTATTTCTTACTAAAAGACAGCTGATGCCGTCGTCAAATACTTCATCCATAAGGTCAAAAACTAACTTTTTTATAAAAAAGTATCCGAATATGATCATTATTAATAGTATGACAATAGGAGGCATCTTTAAACTTCCACGAGACGAACCTCCTGTAAGTACTATAAGTATAAATATACCAAGAGTACCAAACCAAATGACTGGAAATATTCTTTTGTTAAAAAAGGTGCTTCTTGACGATATTTTTTTCATATTTTTATTATAGTACAACATTTAATATCCGAACTTCGCTTTTTCTGATGGCTGTGCTTCATAATAGCACTACTAATTTTGGGAAAGATTATTATGTGTTGGCAATGGCATTTTTTTTGATAAATTCCTTTAGCTTTTCCCGGTCTAAAACACCTTCCCATTGAAACTCAACACTTCTTATTCGGAGCTGTTCTTTTTTATCATTGCAATCGTAAAGAAGATTGTCCGATTTGGTAACGAAACCTACGCGTTTAAGGTAGTTAATATCTTTGAACTTAAGGCTGAGAAAACCTGTGGCTTCCAAATCTTCCCTGGGACCGTCATAGATAAAAGCGCAACCGCCCTCACTAATATTCAGCATCTGCACTTGTCTAAGTGCATCGACATCCAGTATCTGCACCTGTTGGCCGGCATAGGGTTCGATTACCACCAATACTCCTTTATCAACAGAAAAACGGCGATGCCGCCGAGGCCTAAATAACCTTTTCATTATTTTTAAAAGTTTCATTAGCTACCTCATAACATTCGGTGTAGCAGATTATGTTAATTAATATAATATTGATAAGTGTATCACGTGTTAAGTTAGAATTCAGCTGTTTTTAATTATTCCCAATTGAAATGTTGTATGAATTGGAAAAATAAGAAAGACAACACTACAGGAAGTAAGAAATAAATTCCCGATTTCCGAACCAGCAGAATTGTTTGTTTCCCCTACAAAGAAACAATTGTCAGGTTTAAAATAACTGAGGATTACGGATTGAAAGAGAGTAACGATCAAATAGTAATTTGATGCAATGAGTAGTCCAAGAATGAGTTCAAAATCTTTTTGAAAAAGGATAAAATATAAAAATAATCCGATTAGTCTATTTAGATTCTGGTTCGTTAATTTTCGCAGAAATCCCAACCCGCATAACAAACTTATCAAGACTTGCAGTTCTTTGTTTCCAAGAAATGTAATCCTCAATTTTCTGAATCGCTTCACTCGGCGTATCGACGAATTCAACACCCGCCTCATAATATTTATCCTTAATGATGATTTTAATCCATTTTACTTTTCCGAGGGCGGTTATCTTTTGTTGCAAATTCTTTAATTTGAAATCTATCTTGAGGAGGGTATCAACAGGCAAACGAATATTGCCTCGAATTTGAGTACCGGACACAGAGATATCTTGGCTGTTGCTATAGTGGATTTTT
>Ga0031655_10001038_pt1 | contig 16831 bp, 17 predicted proteins | sample FrelakmetHBP12HB_FD_55187 | JGI IMG/M metagenome (GOLD analysis project Ga0031655, IMG submission 55187) | Freshwater lake sediment microbial communities from the University of Notre Dame, USA, for methane emissions studies -HBP12 HB | ecosystem: Environmental > Aquatic > Freshwater > Lake >... | reverse complement strand
GGCCTTCTTGAGATTCACGCTCTTATCGGCGAACAGAATATCGAGGTCTGGTTCAACCCTGACAAAGGAGCCTATCCCTCGGAATATCTGGATGCCCTGCTTTTAACCCGGTTTAATTAGGGCCTAGCCTAAAAAAAAATTTTTAATCGATCCCTACCATCACTTCTGAGGCCTTCATGATCGCATAGACCTTCGATCCTTCCCGCAGATTCATTTTTTCTGCAGAATGAGTGGTAATGGATGAGACAATCTCATTGCCGCCGGCAATGGAGATAATGACTTCTGTGCTCACGGGGCCTTTCTTGACCATTTTCACGGTTCCCGGGATCTGGTTTCGTGCACTTATNTTCATGTTTTTCACCAATGCTTACTTGTTACCAGTTATATATAAGCGTATCAACAAAGGCAAAGGAAAGGAGAAAAACCGATTTTTCATTTTTTTAGATGCTCACTGAAGTGCCGGACACTTTTATCCAACAACTATCCAGGCGTTGATTGAGAAACTAAAATATCCCCTCAGATTACTCACCATTTTCACAAAAACGCCTGTCGGACTTCTTCAATACGACCGTATCCTTACAACCGGTAAGCCAACCTGACTTCTCATCCGGATAGCAGTCAAAGAGCGGTACATACGGTTTGATGTCAAGAAGTGGTGTCCCATCAAGGACGTCAACGTCCTCAATAATGAGCTCGCAGCCGTTTACGGCGACAAGCNGNACAATCGAAATGCCAATCGCGTTCGGGCGGCAGGGAGCANGGGTAGCAAAGATGCCGTGGGTTGTTGTGTCCAGAAAAGGAGTCACGGTGAGCTGGCAGGAGGCGCACTTGTGGAACGCATAGATAAGGATGATCCGGGAGAAACCTTCAAGATCAGCAAGCCCCTCAGCATATTCCTCGGAGATTTCCACGGTTCCCCGTACAGCCCGCGCTCCGGTAGGCTGGATAGGCATGCCGAAAATGTCGGTAAAGGGGGAATGGATCGTGCCAATCGGGGAATAGGTGATCTGTGCATTCGTATTCGTGCTCGGAGTCATTCTATCCAGTGTACTGCTCTTGTAAACGAAAACAGTACCGGTTTTGAACTGTGAACATGAATTATTCCGCGGTACAGATCATACCTGATAGCCGGTTACAACTGCATGTATAAAGGAACCGGGTATGCCGGGTGGTAATTCTCCGGCCGCGGGCCTCTATCGGGAGCTCGGAATAACAGATCATCATGGCAAAGCGGGGAGTACTAATTCCTTGGTGATGACCATGATCCCAGCATCAGTGTGCAAATCGAAAACCGGATGCTGGGTTATCATGGCATTGTTTTCCTGCTTGCCTACGAAGCGTTCGTTTGTGATATATCTTACTATGACATGGTGTCCGCTTAGTGCATGCAAACGGACAGTATTCCTATTGGCAGTCCATAATTATAATTCTTTTCATTAAACTTTAANAAAAAATCAAATAGAATAGTTTATCTTTCATCGAACAAACACTGATACAAAGGATTGATCTATTATGNACAAACGATGGAATGACTTGTCCTCTGTATTCATCAGTGTCGTCTGCCTTCTGATTTTCGCAGTCCTTGTTGCCGGCTGCACGACATCGCCGCCCACGACTGTTCCGCCTGCAACGACAGTCACTATCCAACCCACGACAACGACTGTGGTTTCAACACCAGTAACGACAACTACCGTGCCTTCGAAAATAACCGCAGTCGCAACACCTGCACCAATATATACCCCTTCGGAAAAAACACTGGTCGTTTTTACTGCGGCATCCCTTAAGGGCGCTTCCGGTAAGCTCGGAACCGCATTTTCTGCAATGTATCCCGGCCATACAGCAGTCTTCAACCTTGACGGGACCCAAAACCTCAAGACCCAGGTGGAGAACGGTGCTTATGCCGATCTATTCATATCCGCGAGCAATTCGTATACCAACACCCTCAAGAATGAGGGGTATTTCATCAACAGTTCCGTCAAACCGCTGACGACCAACTATGTGATCGTGATCCTGCCTGCATCCAATCCCGGAAATATAAAGACACTTGCTGACCTGGCAACGCCCGGCAAGAAGATCGCCATCGGAGATAAGACAGTACCGGTTGGCACCGCAACCTATGCAGTACTTGCAAACCTTGCAAAATCAACCTACAGCCAGGACTGGAACAAGTCCGTGTTCGGGAATGTCGTAACCTATGAGACCACAGAACCCGGAGTCGCAACCAAGGTAGCCCTCGGTGAAGTGGACGCAGGCTTAGTCTACGAATCCACCTACACAGCAGCCCCAAAAAACACCTACGATGCAATCACCCTCCCGAAGGCCGATAATTACCTCCAGACCTACACTATCGGTGTCATGCAACAGACCCGGAATACCGGGGTGGCACAGGAATTTGAGGATTTCATGCTCTCAAGCATTGGGCAACAGATAATCAAAGAATACGGATTCAGACCAGTCTCCTAACCCTTTTTTATTAGGGGATTAATAATTTTAGGAATAAGGACAGGTGTTTTCCCTTCATGACCCTTTCGTCCCTCCAACAAAAAAACCTTCACCGCACCCTGACGGTTATTGGTGCAGCCGTCCTGATTATTTCGGTCACCCTTTACCTCGCCCTGCCTGTCGCTGCTCTCTTCTTTCGTACAACCCCGNAACTCTTCTTCTCATCCCTGTCAGACCCGGTTGTCCAGAGTGCTCTTTGGCTGAGCCTGATCACTTCAGTTATCTCGCTCGGTATTGTCGTCCTTGTGGGAACGCCGTTTGCGTATGTCCACTGCCGGAACACGTACCCGGGGAAGATGATCGTTGACACCCTCATCGATCTCCCGCTGGTGCTGCCCCCGGCAGTTGCCGGTCTGGCGCTGCTCGTCCTGTATGGGAGGGTCGGATTCATTGGGAGACCGCTAAACATGTTCGGCATCACGCTCGCATTTACGACTCTTGCCGTCATCATGGCCCAGATCTTTGTCGCATCCCCCTTCTACCTNCGGCAGGCAAAATCCCTCTTTGAACAACTCGATCCTGNGTACGAACATACTGCAAGAACGCTCGGCGCTTCACCGCTTCGCATCCTNACAACAATCACCATNCCCCTCACCGCCAGCGGGCTCGTATCCGGTGCGGTCATGACATTCGGGAGAGCTCTTGGCGANTTCGGGGCAACGATCATGTTTGCCGGTAACCTCCCGGGAGTGACGCAGACCATGCCCTTAGCGGTTTATGTCGGTATGGAAGGAAACTTCAACGTCGGCCTCACGATCTCCATTCTGCTGGTTCTCATTTCGTTTGCCATCATGATTGCTGTCAGGTTCCTTGCCAGCCGTGAGGTGCCGCATGCTTGAAGTCGATCTCCATAAACAGCTCCGGGACTTCTCCCTCGACCTGAATCTCCAGGTGAATCCCGGAGAGATCCTTGTACTTATGGGAGAGAACGGGGCGGGAAAGTCGACAGTACTCAATAATATATCCGGCCTGCTTAAACCGGATACCGGATCGATCACACTCAGTGGAAGGCAGTTCTTCGATTCCATGAATGCAATCAATCTGCCGGTCGAAGATCGCAATATCGGTTACGTTTTACAGAACCCGGCAGTCTTCCCTCACCTTACTGTAAGAGAGAATATCGCCTATGGATTAAAGGCACGGTTCACCCCCAAAGATCAGGTTGACACAAAGGTAAATCACTGGCTGAGGGTTATGAATATTGAGGAACTGGCATTGGTAAAAGCCGGCAACCTGTCCGGCGGGCAGAAGCAGAAAGTTGCCCTTGCACGTGCATTTGCCATTGAACCCGATCTCCTGATGCTGGATGAACCATTCACTGCACTTGATACAGAAAGCAGACAATCTGTGCAAGAGACTGTCCGCACATGCGTTTCAGATCTTCAGATTCCCTGTCTCGTGGTTACGCACCGGGTTACTGATGCCCTCGAAATGGGTGAACGGGTATATTTGCTCAACCGTGGTGTCAATCACTGGGAGGGTCGGCCTTCGGACATGCCAGCTGCGGGAATGCAGTTGCCAATGTGAGAGCGGATCCAGAATATTTGCGAGAGGGGTAAGTGAAGCGAGAGAATATTATGATGGTAAAAAAAATCCACGCGATCATGAAAGCAACCGATGTGATGATAGGGATCGATTGGAACCAACATTTTTTCCAAGGAGTGAGACACTAATGAATAAGATTCTTTATCAGGATTAAAAAATACCTCGATTTCATCCTCCCCAATATCACCGTAGATCTCAGGATGCTATGTTTATGGGTTATATGTACCAGATCGGAACCAGTTTCCCGAACATCCAATTCCTGATTACCCTGAAATGCCTGTATATCGTCCTCAGTTATCGGGCGTGAAAGACGATAGAACCGACGCTTCCATATGGGTTAAGGTGGGATCGGGTTTTGGAAGATGGTTGACATGGTTTAATCTCATACTGAGATTTCCTGATAATATTCTATTACCGATTCTGATTCATAAATAATCTTCTGATTTTCTTGAAAAGAAAATTTCAGGCCTTTCACTCCATCTATAAACACAAAAAATATGTGTCGTGCACAGATTTTTTTTATCCTTAACCTTACAGTCAACCAAGGAGATACCTGTAATCCATAATCTGTTCCCTAAAGATGCTGCATTTTTCTTATAAGTGGCTGCTCACGAACGGTTTTTCCGCATGGGATCCTTATAGTATCTCCCGGCAACAACGCGGCGGACTCCTCCCCGTGGGGTATCGCTATCCCCCTTGTACCGGGGGATGACGTGGCAATGGCAGTGCATGACAGTCTGGCCGGCTGCACTGCCGATATTATACCCGATATTATACCCGTCCGGTCTGAAATTATCGTCAACGATGGTCTTGCATTCTTCAATGAGCTCCGCAAGTGCCAGCTTCTCTTCGGGGATAAGGGTAAAATAATCCGGTGTGTGGCGGAATGGCATTATCAGCAGGTGTCCCTTGGAGACAGGGAACCGGTCCCAGCGGGCATAACACAACGTGTTCTGTGTTATAATGTCATCGCCGAACGATANGCAGAACGGGCAGGTGGAGTTATTGTACATCACATTTTTTTTGTTGCTAAGGGAAATAAATGCCGTGTTGTAAGGGTAAAGATTTTTTTAATGGCTAGAATAATTTATTTAACAAAACTGTTTTGTTTCCAAATAATAGTTTATAATTTCAAAAACTGAAATATCGTCAATAAAACCATAGTTTTTTATTGAATATCGGGTAACTATCACTGATTGAATATGGGAAGCAACCAGGATATTATGCACCAGTTTGCCAGGCAGGAGATCAACCGGTTCTTTTCTACGTACGACGGCTGGAAAATTACCCCGTTGCCTGAAACAGCAGGCTATGACCGGGAATTTATTGCTGAACGCACAATTTCCGGAAACAGAGAATTGAATAAAGTTCTTGTCTCATTTGAAAAGAAGGTGCCTAAGGAAAAACTGGAACGAATGCGCTCCAGCGTAACAGGACCCTACGGGCAGGTTAATAAGAGTACTATTCTCCTTATCGTCCCGCAGAATTCAGACACGTCATCTGTGCCCAGTGATATCCGGGTATCTTTCATGAATTCGTTTGCATTCCATGGCAATGACCTTATATGGACAAAAAAACCTGTTCAAAAGTCAGAAGAAGAAAAAGCGAAAGTAAAGGTAACGGCATAAAATAATTATTATAATGTAAGTGCAGGGGACCAGTTCCCGGCACTCCTGTAATATCTTTTAACGGATTCATGTCTTGTATATTCGACCATCCCTTGTGGTCAAAGACGTGGTTCAATATTATATTGGAATGACTAACTAATAGCGATCCTGAGAAACATTTGCTCAATTCTTCATTGTCGACATCTCTTCTTTTTCCGGGCACCGGATCTCACTTGATCTCTGTCCTTGTGCCTGTTTCCAGGTAATACCCATTCTTGCCAATCTTTACAGGCATGGTCACCACACCCTTCGAGATAGCCGGCGACGAGGTTAGAGTAATGCTGGATGGGTCATTACCGTTACCGGTATCTTCCATGTCAGTCGTGCTCATATGCCTGCTCTCCGGGTATCGTACAGTTGAGCCTGTGCCTTCCCAGCTCACCTCTCCGTCAGGTTGAACAATCCGGTCCCGAAGTAATGTGGTCCGGTTACCAAAGGCGCGGAGACTACGCTCAACGAATGCAGATACGATGGCTAAAACTGGTTTCTTACCCGGAATGCATATACAAAGCCAGGCCCTGCGGTTTATTCTCTCGCAGAGAATGAGCGATAGCCGTGAGCTCACGAATGAGGAGATTGTGCATGCGTTTCACCTCTCATAGTACCGGAAATGACAGGATTACCGGGACGCTTGACCGGTGCAGTATGGTTGCCTTTGCAAGGGATACGCCGAATTCTGAAGAATTTAACAGGATCGTTGCTTTTATCAGGGATTATCTGTCTCGTGAACAGCCTTCCTGACACTGCACCACTCTCCCGCAATGAAGAGAGTAAGACTTGTGGGTCAAATAGTATAATTGCGCTGACAAGAGCAGATGGCAAGAGACCATGGAAGATATGAAGACTCATCTCCGACGGAAAGGTGAGAGATACGAAACGCCATTAACAACTTTCCGGGGAAGTGGTGTCAACGCCCGGCTGAATTCCTCTAATAATTCGTTATTTTCGGAAAATAATCGTTTTAATCAGGAAAAAACCTGTCGATTTAGCAGCCGTTTAATCGCCGGGAAAAAGGGGTTTTGGTCCAGCCCGTTTTCCAGATTAAACGGCAACCGGGGACTGATATGAACCGAAAAAAGGTGAGTGAAATACAGGGGTTAAAAAAAACGGTTTTTCATTGAAAAATTCGGGAAAATGCTGCCAGAATACATCCGGGTGGGCAAGGAGCGGATACTCGTGAGAACGCATATCTGGCTCTCCTAAAAAAAACAGGATCCCAACNNCTTTTTAGGTGCTCACTTGATCTCTGTCCTCTCCCCGGTCTCCATATAATACACATTCTCGGCAATCTTGCAGGCATGGTCGGCGCACCGTTCAAGATAGCGTGCAACAAGGATATAGTTGGTGCAGCGGGTGATGCTCTTGGGATCTTCCATCATGTAGGTGATCCCTTCGCGGAAGATCGATTGGCGCAGTGCATCTATGGTATCATCCCGAGCAGAAAACTCTGAGATCCCTGCGAGAGTGTCATTCTCGTATGCTTCGATCGAATCATCAACCATTTCTACTACCAGGTCCGCCATATGGGGGATACTCATCAGGTTTGCAATGTGCGGCTGGTCAGAAATTTTTTTCACGATATTTGCAATTACCTTGCCGTACCTCCCGATACGGAGTGATGCTGTAATCACTTTGAGTGTACAGGCGATCTCCCGCATGTCCTTTGCCATCGGCTGATTAAGGGCGATGAGCTGGTAACAGCGTTCTTCTAACCGGATCTCCATTGCATGGATCTCTTCTTTACGTGCAACTACGGATACTGCCAGTTCTTTGTCCTGGNGGATGAGTGCGTCGACTGCTGTCCGCAGCATGNANCGCCCGAGATGAGCCATCTCCAGCGTTTCAGTTTTGAGGTTTTTGAGTTCCGTGTGAAATTTTTCTGCCATGGTACTGACCTACCCGAACCGCCCGGTAATATAATTCTCCGTAAGTTCCTCTTTTGGATGTTCAAAGATCTGATTCGTTTTTCCGCATTCGATCAATTTGCCAAGGTACATGAAACCGGTATAATCGCTCACCCGTGCTGCCTGCTGCATGTTGTGGGTGACGATGATAACCGTGTAGTCCTTCTTGAGTAAATCGATAAGGTTCTCGATCTTTGCAGTAGCTATAGGATCCAGCGCTGAGCAGGGCTCATCCATCAGGATCACTTCCGGCTCCACCGCAAGGGTACGGGCAATACAGAGCCGCTGCTGCTGACCNCCTGAGAGACCAAGCGCTGAATCATTCAGGCGGTCTTTCACCTCGTCCCAGAGTGCTGCATGACGCAGGCTCTGTTCAACGATTCTATCGAGCTCGGCTTTGTCCTTCACCCCATGCACCCGGGGGCCATATGCCACATTCTCGTAAATGGATTTGGGAAAAGGGTTTGGCTTCTGAAAAACCATCCCTACCTTTTTCCTGAGCATAACCACATCGGTATTGGGCGCATGGATGTTCTTATCGTCGAGCGTGATCTCGCCGGTAATTTTAACGTTATCGATCAGGTCATTTAACCGGTTGAAACACCGGAGTAAGGTTGATTTACCGCATCCAGAAGGACCGATCAAGGCGGTCACCTTGTTCTTTGGGAACTTCATTGAAACGGATTCAAGTGCTTGTTTCTCTTTATACCAGAGATTTACGTTATTTGTGGTAATAATTGCAGATTCAGACATAGTTCATCCCCGTGATTTATTCTGGAAATGAGTTCGTACGATAATTGCGACAGCGTACAATCCAACGACAAGGAGCAAAAGTACTAGTGCAGTCCCGTATTTGTTGGTTGATGCGCCGGGCACATTGGTTGCCAGGATGAAGAGATGATAGGGTAGCGCCATGACCGGCTGGAATTCTGACGTGGGAAGGAACCTTGACGAGAAGATGACTGCCGTGAACATGATCGGAGCGGTCTCTCCGGCTGCTCTCCCGATACAGAGGATCGCCCCTGTCACAATACCTGGCACCGCTGGTGGAATGACTACCTTGCTGATCGTCTGCCACCTGGTGGCGCCCAGAGCAAGACTGCCTTCCCGAAGTGATTGCGGGATATTTTTTAATGATTCTTCGGTCGTGCGGATTACCGTTGGCAATATCATCAGTGCAAGAGTGATCTGCCCGGCAAGCAGCGATACACCGACCGTAAGATAAAGTACGATAAATGCAAACCCGAACAGGCCAAAAACAATGGAAGGGGTCCCGTTGAGCAGGTCAACACCTGTCCTGATGAGCCGGGTGATGCGTCCTTCCCGTGTATACTCCACAAGGTAAATTGCGGCTCCCACACCGAGCGGAAGAGCGATCAGAATGGCGCCTCCAACCAGGTAGAGCGTTCCGATAATTGCAGGGAAGATACCACCAGCCCGCCCGAGATCTTTTGGCGGTTGGGTCAAAAATTCCCACGATAGTGCAGGAAACCCATTGATGATGATATAGCCGAGNATAATGACCAGAAAGGCGATTACTATTACTGCTGCTGCAAAAATAAAACCAAACGAGATCATCTCGATGTGCCGCCGTGAGAGCCGGTCCCTGCCGAAGTACCATCCCCCTAATCCGAGGAGTATCGCGGTAGCGAAGTACCACGGCGCAGCGGCGAACAGGAATACAATGAGGGCTGCAATCAGGATCATCCCAACGACCAGCCTGAGGGGTTCCTGCAGGGAAGCCGGAATGAAGGTTTTGCGGTCGGTACGTGCAGCCCGACNCTCCTTCAGGCGGCGCAAAATCGCAACCGCTGCGAGATTGATGATGAGGGTAATGATGAGCAGAACGACGGCAATACCGAACAGAGCACTATAGTGTTCACTGCCAACAGATACTTCACCCATTTCAATACCCAGTGTTGCGGTAAGTGTCCGTATGGGGGAGAGGACATTCCAGATAGGGTCCGGGATAACCGCCGTGTTACCGGCAACCATCATCACGGCCATAGTCTCGCCGATTGCCCTTCCGATACCAAGGATAGTTGCAGCCGCAATACCGGAAAGAGCTGCGGGTACAATGACCCGGCTGATGGTCTGCCACCGTGTTGCCCCGATAGCAAGCGAGCCTTCCTTGTACTCGTGAGGAACTGCACTGATGGCATCTTCAGAAACGCTGATAATGGTGGGAAGGGCCATGATGCCAAGGAGGATCGAGGCAGAAAGCCATGTCTGACCGGTTGGGACATCAAAAGCAACGCGGATGAAGTTGGTAAGTACAATGAGTCCAAAGAACCCGTATACTACGGACGGGATACCTGCGAGGAGTTCGATCGCCGGTTTGAGGATCTGCCTGGCCCGCGGGGACGCGAGCTCTGATACATAGACCGCACAGCCGATAGAAAGCGGGACGGCAAATACTATTGCCCCGATCGTCACGAGAAGGGTACCGACAATGAGCGGAAAGATCCCGTATAAGGGAGGTACTGCAGTCGGGGCCCATGTAGTCCCGAAGAGGAACGGGATGATTCCAACCTCCCCGAAGATCGAATACCCGTCCCGGAACAAGAAGAGGAGGATGAACGTGACAACTACTACTGCTACTAATGCTGTGCAGGAGAATAGGGTTTTGATCGCGCGTTCTTTGAGGAAAGACAAGCGTGCAGATCCTTCGGAAGCGCTCAGGGTATCATTCATTTTCTGCATCACCTGACCCGCCTCCCATAAAAATAAAAAATGTGGTGTTCCTTTTACCTGGTCAGATTCAGCTGAGGGTCACATAGCCTTCATCAGCTACAATCTTCTGGCCCTCCGGGCTGAGGATGTACTTGATGAAGTCACCGGTAAGTCCGCCGGACTGACCATTGGTGATCACATACAGGTTACGGGAGACCGGGTATGTCTTGGTTTTGACATTATCGATTGTTGGTCCAATGACTTTGTCGAAATTGTACCAGATTGGAAGGGCTTTGACATCCTTATTGACAAACCCGATCGAAACGTAACCGATTGCCCCGGGGGTCTGGGCTACTGCCTGAGAAACTGCTCCATTGGAGTTCTGTTCCAGCATGGTTTTTATTGGCGTTGCCTTGAGAAGGACTGTTTCATCGAAATAGGTGCGGGTACCGGATGTACTGTCACGGCCGATAACCACGATCTGGTTGTTGGTGCCGGGAACATTTGCACCGGTTATCTGGGTCCATTTGGTAATAGTACCAAGATAAATGCCTTTTATTTGGTCAAGCGTTATGAATTTAATCTCGTTTGCCGGGTTCACAATGACCGCGATACCGTCCTGTGCTACGGACGTAACAACAAAACTGGGATATTTTGCCATCTCAGCCGCCGTCACTTCACGGGAGGACATACCGATATCGACAGTCTTGGCACCAATTGTCTGGATACCGACTCCGGATCCCCCGCCGGATACCTGGATGTCTGCATCCGGGTGAGCTGCCATATACTGGTCAGCTGCCTTCTGGACAATCGGCAGAACAGTCGTCGAACCACTGATCTTGATGGTCTGCTTCTGGCCGGTTGAGACCGGGGTTGTGGTCATTACCGGTGCAGCGGAGGTTGATACCGGTGCCTTTGTTGCAATAACTGTGGGGGGTGCAGTGGGGACCTGGGTTGCAACCGTAGTCTTCGTTCCGTTGCCTGTACAACCTGCAGCAAACGCCAGCATCAAAACTGCGACGATGCTCAGGATAGTTAACAAATACGAACTTTTCATGGTGTTCTATCATCCATTTTACCCAAAGTAATATACCTTTTTTCGCCATAAACTATACTAGTATATATATATATAATAGACAAATAGAGTAGAATAGGGAAATCAGTTTTCTATTGTTATCCGGTGATGAAGATGGAGATACGACGGGTGCAGATGACCGGGGGTGCTTCCTTTGTGGTAACACTCCCCAAGGATTGGGCAGAAGGCCAAAAGATCAAGAAGAACGATCCGGTTGGCATGACTGTACAACCTGACGGAACACTCCTGGTTACCAAAAATACTACTGATGAGATTCTTCAACAGATCAAGGAAATTGACTGTAGTACCATTGCAGACCCGGCATTTTTATTCCGACTTTTAATTGGAACGTATATCATGGGTTTCAATATGATCCGGCTTACCTCCAAACAGGGTTTTCCCCCGTATGTCCGATCTGTAGTGCGGGACTTCACCCAGATGACGATTGGTCAGGAGGTTGTTGAGGAAACCGAGACTGTTATCGTGATAAAAGACCTGCTCAATCCGGCAGAGATGCCTTTTGACAATACCATCAAGCGCATGTTTGTAATTGTTAAGAACATGCATAAGGATGCAATTACGGCTCTGGAGACCCACAACAAGACTCTTGCAGAAGATGTGATTAAACGTGACATAGACGCAGACCGGCTGAACTGGCTGATTGCCCGTCAGACCAATATGATCATGCTGCATGCCTCACTGTCACGGAAGATGGGGATATCACCGGATATGGCAATGCATTACTATATACTCAGCCGGATTATCGAGCGGGTGGGTGACCATGCGGTACGAATTGCGGAACATGCCATTCCCATTATTGAGATAGATCTCGATAAAAAAACCCTCACGAGTATAAAAAAAGCAAGTACACTGTCACTTGAAATTTTTGACCGGAGTATTGTATCTTTTTTCAACTCAGATATGAAAGAAGCCAACCGGAATATTGAATCTATCAATGCTCTGGAAAACATCTGTGGAGAGATTAATAATAGTATACTCAAGCATGATACACAGATTGCCATTTCCTTAAATTATATCTCTGAAAGTATACGGAGAGCGGGAGAATATGCGGGAGATCTCTCTGAAACGGTTATCAACTTATTGGTAGTGGAAGACGGGTCACTGAAGAAACGGAAACAAGGACTGTGAAATTCTGCGTGTGAAAAAACTTAAAAATTTCCTGATTGCAGATTGTTTTTAATCGAAAAAATAAAAAACCCGGGAATGGCCATTGGCTCTTACTTTATCAACGTCTATTCTTTTTCCCCTTCCATGAGAACGGGTAACGAATCATCCCGGTTTTTTATTTACTACCGGACGGACCAGTGCGGCAGGATTACCCTCTCGTTATATCTACACGAATGTCGATTTCGCCAAAGGGGGTAGCTTTTGTGCTGCCGGTGACCAGTTTGCCGTTTTGATACACTTCAACGGCGAGCACATTTCCCGACCCGTCCTCCTTCTGGAGTAATACTTCTACGATACCCTCAGTCATTGGTATCTGGTAATACTTGTCTCCGGATCCGTTCACCTGCTTCAAGTCCCCTGATGCACCAACCCGTCCGGTAAAATTCCCTGCATAGTGTACCTTTACCCAGACACCTTTATCCGGCATAATCACCGTGGGCTCAGGTGTTGGTACTACCGTAATCTGAGGAGCGGGTGTTTGTGGCACAGCAGGTGTCGGGATCATGGTTGCTACCGGTGTTATTCCCGGTGTAACCAGAGGTACTGGAGGCTCACCGGCGTTTCCCTGAAGGATAGTTGAATAGATGAACGCTCCCCCAACAATTGCAAGGATGACGATGATTGCAGTGACCGCGATGAGCTTCGGCTTATTCGATTGGGCAGGTGGCGGATGGAAACGGGAGGACAACGGACCTTTTTGGATCGTTTCCGCCGAATCCTGCGCCAAAGATCCTTCTGGTCCCGGTACTGCAGGGATTGTATTTTTGGGTGATCCTGCCGTACGTGATGCACCAGCCTCTCTCCTCGTTAACGGTGGTGTTATGATGGGTCCGTACGGTTCAGTGCCTGGTTCGGGCGGTGTTGAACCGGGAGGGACGCGCCCGGTTCCTTTGGTGCTTATATCGTCGAAAATGATGTCAGTTTCATGGAGAGCGGGAGGTTGCAAGGAGGCGGGTTCCTGCCAGCGAACTGACACGATCTGTTCTTTGAGTTGTTTTACCCACTCATCACCTTCCTGTTTCCGGTCTCCCGTCGTCTGCCGGGAAAAGGTGAGCTCTTTTGATTGTGGTGGACTGTCGGGAGACATGGGCGAGATTGAGAGGAAAATTACCGGATTACCTTGTGAGTCCTCCCTGGTCATAACCGTCTCGATAGTCTCAAGGGGAATTGTCTGGTACCTGAACTGGGCATGCCTGCTGTCAACAAGGATAAGGCGCTGGCTGGTTAATATGACCTCTGTGACGAGGGATTTGAATCTCACGTTGTGCGTTGTCAGGATAATGGATTCATCGCGGTTCAAATACGGGTTTCCCATAGTACCACAGTTCCTGCCTTAATTTTCGTTCTCTTTCTCTTTAGAAATATGCTTTCATGGTGGCTTGGATGTTTTCTTTGATAGTGCAGTACCGTGTAGAGGAACTATCGCGTGATCCACCTAGGGCATGATCACCAATCGATAATCAGGCAGGAGTGTCGTAGTTCCACCATGTCCCGGGACTGCTCTTATGTCACCCGCATCCTGGTACCAACTATCAAGCCCTGTTTATGGCATTTGATGGAACGCCCGTCTTCCCCCATCAGGAATCTGGTACTGGTTATCGCCAAATCTCCTGTGGTGTGGGTGTTGTCAGAGACCGGGAGTATGACAGCTGGTGCGGGATCTTGTCATATGAAGATAATATACAGGTGATACGTACCCGTTGTTAGAAATACATGATCTGACCGCCATGTGATCCTGTCTGATTACCGGATGGTGTGACTACGGGAGTCATGCCGGGGGGATTTCCGGTTTTTGCATCAATCAGGAGTTCAATTGAACCCATCGGGATTGAAACAGTACGACGGCTGATTACATCCCCGTCCTGATAAACTTCGACCGTAAGCGTATCTCCTGAGTTATCCGTCTTATGAATCTCCGCCTGAACAATACCATCACTTTCAGGTATCATATATATCTGGTCACCCGAACCGGTTACTCCTCTCATTGATCCCGTATTACCGACCCATCCTTCAAAGTTTCGTGGATAGCCCACCCGTACCCAGACACCCGTTGGGGGAGTTATGACCGGTGTCGGTTGAGGAGTCTGTTGTATCGTTGGAGTGGGGAGGGGGGTGGGTTCCACNCCNGGTGCAGTCGGGTTCTGTGGGTAAAAAACCATTACGCCTGCAATCCCGAGGATAATGAGGATGATCACGGCAACNGCGATGATAGTTCTCNTTCGGGAATTCGGACCAGAGGACGGGGGAGGTGATCCAGGTGTTTGTAGGGTCGCTTCTTGAGCAGGCTGTTGAACCGGTTCATTCCCTTTTCCTGCTCCAGGTGGCACCGGTTCTGCGAGNGGGGAATCTTGNNGGGGAACCACCGGAGTCTCAATGGTTACCGGTTCTNTCGAATCTGGAAGGTCAGGAGATATAGTAACTTCTTGTGAAGCAACGGGTTTTTGCTCGATTGTGAAGGTTTCAGGAGGAAATATTGGTTCTGCTTTTTCTTCCTGTGTATATGAGGACGCAACAATTTTCGCGGCTTCGGGAGGCAGCAGTGTGTCCGGTGATCCCGTCACCTCAGGTGAAGCAACCGGTGTTTCCTCAGTACCAGGAAGTGGAGGCAATCCCGTATCCGGAACAACAGTCCTTCCTTGTGGAGAACTCAGAGATTTCACTGTGGCAAGGAGAGAAACGGTAACCGATTTCTGCCCTCCGGAGTCCGCTTCCCGGGCACCCGGTATCTCTTTAAAAGCCGGAACCAGGGTTACCGTATCCTGAGATTCTGATTCTTCTTTGTGTACAAGTGCGGATTCAACGATTATCGGTACTTCAGGAGCCGATAGTGAATCCGTTGATCCTGACACCACCTGTGAATCGACGGGCGCATCCTCAAAAACATGAATTGGAGGTGATAGTGTATCCGGCGGTCCTGATACCTCCTGTAAATCGACGGGCGTTTCTTCAAAAACATGAATTGGAGGTGATAGTATATCCGGCGAACCTGACACCACCTGTGAATCGACGGGCGTTTCTTCAAAAACATGAATTGGAGGTGATAGTGAATCCGGTGATCCTGACACCACCTGTGAATCGACAGGAGTTCCCTCTAAAACAGGTATTGGAGGCGATAGTGTATCCGGTGATCCTGACACCACCTGTGAAGCACACGGCGTCTCCTTCATTGCACAGGGTGCCGGTGTGACTTCAGATTTTGTTTTTTCTCCGGGAAAAGTCATATCCGGTAATTCTTGTTTTTCTTCCGAAAAAACCGGAAATTCAGGCTCATCAGGGATTATGATCAATTCGATCGAGCAGGACGTGTATGAACAACTTTTGTATAGGGATGAGGAATTTCGGGAGCGTTCGGACGTCTCATTGAGGGTCGTATTCCGATCTCCGGAACAGCGGTGGTTATACTGTCGCAGCTTGTTTCCTGGCGTACCGATACGATAAGTCCCATAAGAGTTTTTAACCAGTCATCACGTTCCCTCTTTCTTTGTTCACCGGGTTGCTGGGAGAAGAGAAGGACCATTGATTCTGATTTGCCACTGCTGCCGGTATTTGCGAAGATGAGGGTTATGACCAGCTCATTATTGGCTGTCTTTCCTCCCTTCACAGATTGTATTGTCAAAAGAGGAATCATCTGCGGCGGGAATTGGGCATACCTGACGTCAACAAGGATGAGGTAGCGGGTGGTGAGCAGCACATCGTACTGCACGGTATTTACCCTAACTCTGTCCGTTGTCAGGATAAGCGATTCACCGCTTTCCAGATAAGGATTGCCCATTTTTGCCATATTGCCTACTCTATTTTGTGTTCTCTGTAGCAATATGCTTTATAGCTGGATCTCATCTTATCGCTGTAGCGTATCTCATGGATAATTTTTTTTATTCACGTTTGTGATGCAGTGCGTTCAATGGTGGCATAGCAAAAAGGATTGTTAGTGGGTCAGGCGGATATCGGAAAACGTACGTTCGGATTTTATTGTATCATAATGGTTATTCAGGTAATCCGGTACATTTGGTCTTTTTAAGTCCTTTCCCTTCCACTGGAATGGACAGCATATAAAACACCAATCTGCCCAGACCCTCTTTAAAAAAGATTCCTGTTTCCCTGTCTTGAGATAATCTCGCTCCTCACTCAAGGATGATTAACGTAATGTTAACAATGTTAACAGACCGCTGCACGTGCGTTTATGGGAAGAATATCCTGTGGTGGAAGGTTAATATCTTTTAATTGTGCCATTGGAATATGGCCGGAATTATGTTCTCTACGACGGCATCTAAAAAAAA
>Ga0031655_10001036_pt1 | contig 16831 bp, 15 predicted proteins | sample FrelakmetHBP12HB_FD_55187 | JGI IMG/M metagenome (GOLD analysis project Ga0031655, IMG submission 55187) | Freshwater lake sediment microbial communities from the University of Notre Dame, USA, for methane emissions studies -HBP12 HB | ecosystem: Environmental > Aquatic > Freshwater > Lake >... | reverse complement strand
AACCCTCCCTCGCTTCACTCGGGACAAGCACCACAACTTTATCCCCAACCTTGCCTTCCTCATCTCGAATCTTATTCCGGAACATTTTCTGATTTAAAAATCCCCACCCCGCCAATAGGAATATTATCCGGAATATGAATATCAATGTTCCCAGCTTTCAAGTTCTCAAGTGCTTTTTCTTTATCGTGCCACACCCAATTTAGTCGTTTTCGAGTATTTCTCGTTTTCGGCCATAATTCAATAAAAACAAGAGCTACGGTCATCTCTCACTAACCATACGGATGAACCGCACTATAAGCTGGAAAAGTCGCACCAGTGGGTTTATAATTCTGGCATGCCGGGGAGTATTGAATACCTGACGATCAATGAGTCAAACGCCCTGCTCAAGGCAATTGATGATAACCGCGATTTTGCCATCGTCACCCTTTTCCTCAATGCCGGTCTATTCCTCAGCGAGATAATTGACCTCAAAGTAAATTCGATCGATTGGAATAAGAAAATTCTTCATATCCCCGGAAACAGAAAGCGCGATATTATGCTTGATGAGCAGGCATATGAAGCAATCGCAAGGTGGTCAAAAGACCGGGCTGATGTAAAGAATAATGCTTTTTTTATAACCACTAAAGGTAAGGTCAAGGAGCTTTCCGACAGGGCAGTTGATAAGCTGATCCGCAAGTACGCAAGCTCGGCCGGTATTCGCCGAAAATTAAACGCCCAGATACTCCGCAATACTTTCGCTGTCCGGTTATTCTCAAAAGAGATCGGGATCGATAAGGCTTCGGCGATACTCGGCATTACTGATCCTGAATCCATCAATCGCTATATCAAAGCCGCCAAATCCCCAGCACCACAGATACCCGAACACATCGATACTCGCCCGAAGCTTGCCAAAGCGATCAGCCATTTATTCCCAACCAGACCAAAAGTAGCCAAACCGACCACCGCAATCAAAGGCCCCATTATCCCCAATCCGGAAGAGGTCATTTTTGGCCGGGAATCGGTAATTGAGGAGATTAAATCAAACATTGGCCGGAATAACCCGACATTATTGATCGGTCCTTTAGGGATAGGCAAGACCCACATCCTCAGATACATTAGCCATCTTTATCCGGAAGCTATATTTACTGATTCCCCGACCCCAATAAAGCTTTTATTAACTCAAGTGCTGGATAAATTGAAACCCGATTGGAAAAAGCATCTTCTGGCCCGGACTTCGGCCAAAGAGATGCTTGATTTTATTGTCAGGAACCGCCCGGGCAGGCCAGGACATGCCCCTATACTGATTATTGATAATCTTGGTCGCATCAAAGTTAATGATGCGGACATGTTAATCAGATTGCTCGAGCACTTTACGATAATTACAGCGGTTGAAGATACTCCGGATCGCCTCAAACAGCTCTGGTATAAATTCAAACAGATCAAGCTGGACAATCTAACCCATGAAGCTTCCCATAAGCTCATCAAATACTTGACCCAAAACTTGGCTGTCAGCGATTACGAAATGCTTGAAACAAGAGTGATTACTTTATCAAACGGCCTTCCTCTTGCCATTGTTGACATGATCCACCAGGTGAGCCATCAGCCGGTAATAACGAGAGAGGTTGTTCGCGATGTCTACCACGAAGCGGGAATAAGATACAGGGATTGGACCCCATTTCTGATCCTTCTCTGGGGCGTGGCTATGGTTTTCAGATTCATTGCTTTAGGCACACACAGCTTTGAGGGCTATATTATGGCTGGCGTTGGCATCGCGGCCTTGATGACAACGATCCGGTTTTTGAGGATGGTTAAGTAAGTCAATAATGAGGGTCTTTGCTTTTTAGGATGTGATAAGGAGGTCTTATGAAAGAAACAACAGCTATTCTTGCAGGGGTCAGTGGTGTGCATTTTGTCGCAGCTGAATTAGCTCGGCGGGGGTACATTCCGTCGATTACATTGCGTAATACAAGAGCAATTGATATGTTGGTTTCGAATCAACGCGCGACTAACATTCTTAGCTTACAAGTAAAAGCAAACAGGGGAAAACATCGTTCTTGGATATTAAATAAAAAGGACGAAACTAATTACTCAAAGAAGCTTTACTATGTTTTTGTTTGCCTAAGAAAATCTAACGAACGTCCAGATTTCTTTATTGTCCCGAGTTTAATTGTCGCAAAAACGATAACCGAAGGCCATAAAAAATGGTTAAAAACACCTGGGGTGAGAGGGAGAAAACATAGAGACAACCCAATGAGACGATTTTCTGATCGTGATGAGAAATATCTTGAGAAATGGAGTTCTCTAAAACTGTAAACTATGCTAGCCCCAACCCATAGCGTATTCGGCATCTTTTTAACGCTAATAATCTTAGCGGTCTTCGGCGTCCAGTGGGGACTTCACTGGACCATAATCCTCTTTGCCATCTTAGGATCAATAATTCCCGATATAGATCATCCGCGATCGGTAATTGGCAAAATATTTCTTCCGATATCTATACCCCTTGAGCGCCGCTATGGACATCGTACTGTTACTCATTCATTAATCGGCTGGGCCATTTCATCATTAATATTCGCGTTTTTAATCTTATTTGGGATTTTTATATTTGGATTTGTTTTGAAGTATGATGTTGGAGGCTGGGTGTTAGCGCCAAGATGGATAGCAGCCTTTTCAATAAGCTACTTCTCCCATCTGGTGCTCGATATGCTTAATAAGCGCGGTTCCCAGATGTTCTGGCCTGATCCTGGAAGGGACGTAATACCCAAGAACCCAAAATTCCGACCCGAATCTGGCGCCAAAGTAGAGATCCTTATCTTCTTTATCCTTTTTGCTTTGATGTTTCTGGCCTTTCCCATCTCAAAATATGGCATCGTCAGCTCCCTGCGCTGGCTTTTAGCTACGCCCGGATCGGCAATTGAGGAGTATAAAACTTATAGGAATCATGCCTATCTGGAATTTAATGGGATTATGGAAGAAACCAGGCAGCCGGTTGAAGGGGCGGGAGAAATATTGGATGTTAATAATAAACGTTTGGTAATTCTATATAAAGGTAACGTTTATACTATAAGCGATGAGCTGGCAGCGGATATAACTGCTTCCCATGTTAGAGTTAAAAGAACAAATATTCCGATTAATATTGAACATAAAGAATTTAAAAATGACAGCCGCGAACGCCTCCTTTCAGAGATTCCCAGGGGTGGGTTAGTCTCTGGTGCTGTTCATTTGCCGGAGGGTATGCAAATTACTTTTCCTTCTTATCCAGGTTATTATAAAACTATGCAGCAGAAAGGGAATGAGTTGATTCTTTCTTTTGCTTCCAGAGAACAAATCGAGAAATTGGCGCTCAATGAATATTTTGATCTGCAAATTAAAAAGGATCAGGCCGAGCTTTCAAGATTTTATGCTGATGCGGAGAAGGTAAGGGCCCAGATCAATGAGATTGAATCGGGCAAGGGATTGACCTCCCTTGGAAAGCAATTACTGCTTAGTAAAGAAGACGCCGAAAAGCAAAAGGTCCAGCTTGCCGAGCTAACCAGCCAATTAAACGAGATTAATGTTAAAATAGAAGAGCTTAAAATTAAGATGAAAGCCAGAAAATTTGTATTTTCAGGTGAAGTGTATCTAAGACAATAAAATAAGTGCTTGCCCGCCGAAGTCCGCTGCAGGCGGACGAAGGAGGGTTAAAATTGAGGAGTTAAAGGTAAAAATGAGGGCGCGTAAGTTTGTGTTTTCGGGAGAGGTATATTTAAGACAGTGATTATAATAAGGAGGGCAACATGACAACCAATAAGGAGAAAATAGTTCCAATAGCAAAGGAAATAATCAAATCCAATCCCAACGGAATTCGCTATTCGGAGCTTGTTAGGAGAACCAAGGGGGAATTGCCGGACATCCCAATTAATACTATACATGGTAACGTTTGGAACTTAGATGTGGAATACCCTAAAGAAGTATATAAGCCGACGCGCGGACTATTTCGTCACGTTTCCTTCAGAGATACCGAAATTAAAGATGAGCAGAAAAAACCTCCAGTAATTGAAAGAATTAAAGAGGAAGATTTTTATGCGCCATTTGCTAGCTATCTTGTTAACGATTTAGAAGATTGCACAAACGCGATTCGCCTAGGTGGAAATAAGTTTGGGCCTAAGTGGGGTACTCCCGATGTTATAGGGATACGCGAATCCTCCCGGAGCGATATTATCAAAGGTTCCATAGAAATCATTTCTGCGGAAATAAAAGTGGATACACGAGACTTAATTACGGCTTTTGGCCAAGCTTGTGCTTATAAGTTGTTTAGCCATAAGGCTTATATTGTTATACCTAAGAGTTCTTCCGAGGATGACATTTCTCGGGTAGAAGGGTTGTGTTTGATATTTGGAATAGGTTTGGTTTTATTTGATAATAACAGCGTTGAAAACCCTCAATTTGAAATCAGAACTCGTCCGAGTAAACATGAGCCGGATATGTTTTATGTAAATAATAATTTGAAGCTGATTGAAAAGGAACTATTTAAATAACTTATCCCATGAATGAAGAATATGATTTCATGTCTTTTGTTAATATTATTACGCGCAACGATTCACTAATAAACGTTGATATGGATGATATCTCAAGGCTTATCAACGGTTGTGATACTTTAACTTATTGTGTTGGCTTCGCTGATGGAAATTATAAGGGGGCAAAAGCGGGCCAGATTGCGGCAAGATTATTGGGGAAGGAAAACAAGTACACGGGCGTTCTTCTCCATGTAACGGGTGGGCCAAATCTTTCTCTCTACGAAGCAAAAGAAGCCACCAGTCAAATCATGGATATATGTGTTCCGGATGCCGATTTAATAATTGGCATAAGGATAGATAAAAACTATAATGAAAAAATTAGATTAGACGTTATTGGAGTAAATTAAAGGAGTGGTTTAATGAAAAAATTAATCTCCCTCTTCTTAATAATCATCCTTCATTTGACATTTGTCATTGGTAATTTGTCATTTGCGGCGGAGTACCTCCTTGCCCCCTCCGATCAGCTCGAGGTTAAGATCATTGGTCAAAAGGACCTGGATACAAAGCAAGCCGTAGCTCCTGATGGTACGATCTCCCTCCCCCTCTTGGGTAGTGTACCGGCCCAGGGCCAGACATTTAGTAACTTTAAAAAGTACCTTTCGGATGAATTTGCCAAATACATCAAAAACCCGCAGGTTGTGGTTTATCTAACCCCACGGCCCATTTATGTGATCCAGCACAATCTAAAAACGAGTACCTGGGACGTCAAGGAAGCTAAGTCCGTTGATGAGGCTAGGGCTTTGGCTGGCCAAGACTACGTTGGCGAGATTAAACACGGAGACGTTGTTTCTGTGGAGGTTAGCGAGAAGCCCGATTTTTGGGAAGCCAATTGGTATAAAGTCCTAACCGGAGCAGCTGTCGCAGTCGGCATATATGCCACATTGCATAAGTAGTATAATGGGACAAGACAAAACGCCACTAAATGCTTTTACTAACGAGGAAGCTAGTAACCTAAAAGCATTTTTCGAGCTTATTATTAAATGGCAAAACAATGAGATATATAGTGATAATACTAGGGAATATTTAGACAATGACCAATATTGAAGCCGTAGAATTAATTAAGCAAGAGGCGCAAGTCGTCTCTAAAAAAAGAGTATCTGATCATGGCGAGGTTTACACCGCCAAGCGAGAAGTAACTGCCATGCTCGATTTAGTAAAACAAGAAACGGACAGAATAGAGTCGCGCTTCTTAGAGCCCGCATGTGGCACTGGAAACTTCTTAGTTGAAATATTGGAAAGAAAACTCCGTATTGTTGAAACCCGCTACAGTAAAAGCCAGTTAGAGTATGAAAGATACTCGGTTGTTGCCATGTCCAGTATTTATGGGATTGATATTCTTGAGGACAATGTTGTTGAGTGCCGAGTCCGACTTTTTGCCATCTTCAATAAAAAGTACGTAAGCTTATTTAAGGCTAACTGCAAAGATGAGTGTAGAGAAGCAATTAAGTATATCCTTGATAGAAACATTATTTGGGGGGATGCCCTTACGCTAAAGACAGTGGAAGGAGCCCAGCAACCTATTATCTTTTCTGAATGGTCTCCTATGAACGGCAGCATGATTAAACGAAGGGATTTTGCATTTCATGAATTACTTTCTCATGAGGCAATTAGGGAGACCCCCCTCTTTTCGGACTTGGGGGAAGATGTTTTTATCCCGGAACCGGTAAAAGAGTACCCCGTAACTCATTTTCTAAGGATAGGCAATGTTTAATAATAAGAGTTATAACCCGGATGTGCTAACCTGCCTTGCAAACTTAAGCAATGATGAGGTGTTCACTCCACCGCAATTGGTTAATCAAATCCTCGATTTATTACCCAATGAAATATGGGAAAACCAAAACACCACCTTTCTTGACCCATCTTCGAAGTCGGGCGTATTTTTAAGAGAGATCGCGAAGAGATTGATGGTTGGATTGGAAAAAGTGATCCCCAATAAACAAAAAAGAATTAACCACATATTTAAAAATCAGCTCTTTGGCGCTTCCATAACAGAATTAACCGCTCTTCTCTCTCGAAGATCTGTTTACTGCTCAAAAACCGCCAATGGCAAATACTCTGTATGCAACGAATTTGATAATAAGCAAGGGAATATTGTTTTTAAAAGAATAGAACATACATGGGAAGATGGGAAATGCGCCTATTGTGGGGCAAGCCAAGAGGTATATGAGCGAGGGGAAGAGCTGGAAACACACGCGTATCAATTTATTCATACAAAAAAACCGGAGGTGATATTTAATATGAAGTTTGATGTGATCGTTGGCAATCCGCCGTACCAGTTGAGTGATGGAGGTAACGCAGCAAGCGCAATTCCAATTTATCACAAATTCGTCATGCAATCAAAGAAACTGAACCCGAGGTTCCTCTCCATGATTATACCGTCGAGGTGGTTCACCGGAGGGCGGGGGCTAGACGATTTCCGGAGTGAAATGCTGCATGACGACCGGATCCGTGTGATTCATGACTATGCCAACGCGTCTGATTGCTTTCCGGGAGTAGAAATCAAAGGTGGTATCTGTTATTTCCTGTGGGACAGAGACAACCGAGGGGGTTGCAAGGTAGTCACCCACAATGGGCGAATTGAGACCGAATCAACAAGGGCATTGCTTGAGGAGGGCTTGGAGATTTTCATAAGGAACAGCGAAAGTATATCCATATTGAAAAAAGTCCAGAAGCAGAAGGGCCGATCCTTCTCAGAGATTGTGAGCGCGAACGACCCCTTCGGTTTCGATGTCAGAGAAGAAAACAGCTATAAGCGTGTAAAACCCACGTACTCAACTAGCAAGGCTCGTAACAGCGTTGACTTTTATTACAATGGTTGGCGTAAACAAGGCTTGGGCCACGTTGAGAAGAAATACATACGTAAGGGGCTAGAACTTCTCAACGCGCACAAATTATTGGTGCCGAGGGTCTGGGGTGGCGGAGATACCGCAACGGACTGGGTGAAGCCCTTCCTGGTAGCACCAAACTCATGTAGCACAGAGACGTACTTGGTTATTGGGCCATTTGGAACCGCCAAGCAGGCAGAAAATGCAATTTCATATACGCAAACCAAGTTTTTCCACTTCATGGTTTCTCTCGTGAAGAACACCCAGCAGGCAATGAAAAACGTCTACATGTTTGTTCCCATGCAGGACTTCGCCGAGCTTTGGACTGACGAGAAGCTTTACATAAAATACGGCCTGACAAAAGACGAAATCGCCTTTATTGAATCCATGGTCCGACCGATGGAGTTAGACGATGAGTAAGGGCTTCTTTCCTCAACGTCCGGATGCTAATCCAACAATTTATGCCTATGAAGATACCAATCCTCAATATATAGGCTTGCTCAAAGTCGGGTACACCAGCGTTGATGTCAAACAGCGGCTAGCACAGCAGTATCCCACCCTTCGCCCCGGCAAACTGCCTTATAAAATTGTCCTCGAAGAATCGGCCATGCGGAATGACGGAAGTACGTTCACCGATTATGATGTGCATCGCCATCTAAGGCAAAACGGCATAAAAAACCCCAATGGTGAATGGTTTAAATGTACGGCCAAGGAGGTTAAAGCCGCGATCATAGCTTTAAAAATAGGCGAATTGAACGAAGAAAATCGTTCTCTCGATTTTAAGATGCGCCCTGAGCAAAAGGCGGCCGTTGAAAAGACAGCGCACTATTTTAAGAGTTCTATAAAAGAAAACCCTGATAAAACGCCGCATTTCCTCTGGAACGCCAAAATGCGTTTTGGTAAAACATTTGCGGCCTATCAACTTGCCAAAAAAATGAATTGGTCCAAACTGTTAGTTCTCACCTTTAAGCCTGCCGTTCAGAGCGCCTGGGAGGAAGATCTAAAAAAACACATCGATTTTAATGGCTGGCAGTTCATATCGCGCAATGGGTTAAGTTATGGGAATGCAAACAAAAAAAAGCCCTTTGTCTGTTTTGCCTCCTTTCAGGATTTCTTGGGAAAAAACGAGGTTGGGGGGATCAAGCTAAAAAACGAATGGGCCCATGCCATTAATTGGGATTGTATTATTTTTGATGAATACCACTATGGCGCCTGGCGGGAGAACGCCAAAGAATTGTTTGAGGCTGAAGGCGAAAAAGAAATTGAATATGGCGAAGGCGAAGGGATTGAATATTTTGATGAAGATATAATACCCATTACAACTGGGGCATACCTCTATCTTTCGGGTACGCCCTTCAGAGCTATTGCCTCAGGTGAGTTTATTGAAGAACAAATCTACAATTGGACGTATTCTGATGAACAGCGGGCCAAAGAAGAATGGCGGGGAGAAAACAACCCCTATGCCCCATTGCCAAGAATGGTTTTGCTTACCTATCAATTGCCTGATTCGATCCGAGACATTGCCATGCAGGGCGAGTTCAATGAGTTCGATCTAAATATTTTCTTTTCAGCAAAGGGCAATGGAGCACAAGCAAAATTCACATATCAAGATGAAGTGCAAAAATGGCTCGATTTAATACGTGGGTCATTTATGACCACAACAGTAGATAACTTGAAATTAGGAGCGAAAAAACCGCCCTTGCCTTTTTCTGACACCCGCTTGTTGAATGTTTTATCCCATACATTCTGGTTTTTGCCTAGTGTTGCTTCCTGCCACGCCATGAAAAACCTTTTGGCACAAAAGCAAAATATCTTTTATCACGATTACAATGTCATAGTAGCAGCCGGCCCAAGTGCGGGGATCGGGGCAGCCGCGTTACCGCCCGTCTTTAACGTAATGGATGACCCATTAAAAACTAAAACCATAACCTTATCCTGCGGCAAACTAACAACAGGCGTTTCAGTTAAGCCCTGGACGGGCATCTTTGTGCTGCGAAATTCTTCAAGCCCAGAAACCTACTTTCAGGCTGCCTTTAGGGTGCAAACACCCTGGACAATTAAGAACCCGGACAGCACTTCCCCCAACAAGGAAGAAATCATAAAAAGGGAGTGTTATGTTTTTGACTTTGCTCCCGATAGGGCTTTAAGGCAAATAGCGGATTACAGTTGTCGATTAAATGTTAATGAATCTAACCCAGAAAAGAAGGTTGCTGAATTTATTCATTTCTTGCCTGTGCTCTGTTACGACGGCAGCTCAATGAAAGAAATTGATCCGGCGGGTGTTCTTGATATCGCCATGAGTGGGACAACCGCAACGCTTTTGGCGAGACGCTGGGAAAGTGCATTATTGGTTAATGTTGATAATAATACATTGCAACGACTAATGAATAATCAAGAGGCCATGAGCGCGTTAATGAATATTGAGGGCTTCAGAAGCCTGAATCAGGACATCGAAACCATTATCAATAAATCAGAAGGCATTAAAAAGGCAAAAATGGAGGCAAGCGAGAGAAAGCTGACGCCAAAAGAGAAGCGAGAGCTTACGGAAGAGGAAAAGGAATACAAAAGCTTAAGAAAGCAAATACAAGAAAAGCTTATAAAGTTTGCGACCCGTGTTCCTGTCTTTATGTATTTAACGGATTATCGCGAAAGAAGCCTTAAGGACGTTATCACTCAATTAGAGCCAGGTCTTTTTAAAAAAGTGACAGGTTTGTCAGTAAAGGACTTCGAATTGCTCGTTAGTCTTGGCGTCTTTAATAGTGGATTGATGAATGATGCTGTTTATAAGTTCAAACGGTATGAGGATGCGAGCTTGGTTTATATTGGAATTAATAAGCATGAAAGCGATGATGTTGGTCTATTTGATACGGTTATCAGCTCCGATGATTATAAGGCAACCTTTTAACTGCTCCCAGCATTTCTATTGTAGCATTTTTTTCTTTAATGCCTGTCAAGCCGCCTCATAAATAAAACAATGTAAGGGCGGTTCGCTTCGGCATAAAAAATACATATTCAGAAATATCGAGTATATTTTTTCTGCCTCGCGCCCTCCGTTCATATGCTCAATATCCCTCGCATATTTCACTCCGGGTGACAGGCAGAAAAAAATGCTACTTACCTCTCATGCTGGGAGCAGTTGCTTCCGGCGTTATTTTCTTTGGGAGGTGGTTGGCATGTCTCGTTTTGTTGGCGTCGTTGGTTCCCGTTCCTTGCCCGCTTCTTTCGCTCCGCTGGTTTCCTCGGTTGTTTCCTTCTTCCTTGCTCGGGGTTCCCGGGTTGCTTCCGGTGGCGCTTTGGGAGCTGATTCGTTTGCCCTTTCTGCTTTGCTCCAGCAGGGGGCGGCTCCTTCTGGGGTTGTTTTCTCCGCTTGGTCTTCTGCTTCCGGGTTTCCTGCTCCGGTTCGTCCCCTGGTCAGCCAGTTCCTTTCCTCCGGCGGCCAGGTTGTTTGGGGGTCTGCTTCACCTGGTGCGCCCCGCCAGCAGGCGGTTTCTGCCCTTTTGGGGCGCAATCAGCGTCTTGTGGCTACCTGCTCCGTCCTCGTGGCCTTCCTCTTCGGTCCTTCCCGCGGGTCTCTCTTCACGGTGCGCCAGGCTGTTCAGCGCGGTGTTCCGGTGGTTGTCTTCCTCTGTGGCGGTGGTGCTTCTTTGCCGCCTGATCTGGCCGGGCATTGCTTCATTTTTAATAAAGAGGAGGTGATTTAGTATGGCAGTTTCGGTCTTATCTCCATGTCCTCAATGCGGGCATCTATTGCCTGGTGTCATCTGCGGCCCTCACCAGCGCTCCAGATGCGCCAGGTTCCTCGATTATATCCAACAGCTTAACAGATCCCGGGCCCACAACATTCTGATCAAAGAGCTTAAAGATTTAATTATCAAATCATTTAATTAGGAGGTGAATAATCATGAGAAAATGCGCCATTTGCGGCTCATTCCTTGTCCCGTGCAACGAAGGCATAGATCATATCGGTTTTGAGCCGTATACCCTGCATAGGGTGGTTTTTGTCTGCCAATCCTGCCTTAATGCTATCCAGAATCAGGTTGAATACGGCATATCTTACCGATACGCTGAGGTCTGATTCGAATAACCCGCTCATCCGACAAGGAGGCGGGTTATTTATTGGTCACAACTTATGTTACAAAAGCTCGACAGGAGTACAGCGATAAAATATGTTGCAGAATCGTTTACTCTAATTCTTAATGTTATTGAAGATAGGGTAAAATCATATTAACAAGCCGAAATATGATAAAATCTTAAATAAGAATGTTTATTCCTAAAGAAATATTAACTTGGGGCAAAAAAGAGCTCAAAGAGTTTCTTAAAAAGCCAATAGAAATTGAAAATCGCAATTATGATTTTAAGCTCACATATAGAGTGGAAGCAAGAGATATTAGAAAAGATTTTTCTGCATTTGCTAATTATAAGGGGGGCTTTATTTTCTTTGGAATCGATGACAGAAAGAATATATGTGGACTTCCAGAAGATGATCAGATTAGCACTTACTTAAATCGCGCGTTAGAGAACCATCTGTTGCAGCCACGAATTATCAATTGGAACCTGATACATACAATTCTAGTTAAGGCAAGAGGCCCCAAAAAACATGTCTATATTTACTATATACCTCCTTCTTTGTTTAAAGATAGGCCACACGTTTCTGACGGGAATATCTATATAAGACAGAACGGGGAATCAAAATCAGTCACTTCAGGAACAGAAATAAGAAGTCTATTTTTTACTTCTAATTTCTATCCCGAGCATATAGATCAACTAGAACATGAGCTTGAAAATATTAGAGACTATAAATATAAAAGGAATGCACTCAATACAATATACTTTCAATATCTGGGGACATATTTACACGACCTAAGCTTGTCTGCGATGGAAGATGCCAAACAAAAGGCAGATATTCTTTTCGATATATATCTAGTGATGATAAGGCTTATGGATGAGGTAGATTTGGCGCAAAAGAATGCCGTTTTAGGCTCGCCAACCCGCATTCCCCCATTATTCGACCCACCCGATCTTCACACGAAATACAATGAGCTGAAAGAAATCGTTAGCGAATTTATCACTAAGTTTAAGGGGTTTCATAATATATGAGTAAAGCAGGACAAAATACAATTACGGGAATATCTGACCAAGCAGATATCACTCTTTTTTATTTATTAAAGGCAATAAAATATAATGACTTCAATAGAATTGTCATTGAAGGCGATAAATGGGACGATTTTACACTTATTTATAATAATTACTTTGCAGAATACGAGGTTAAGTCATATAGCAAACCGCTGACGATTAGTAATATCAAAAGAGTAATATCAAAGAAACTCGATAAACAATTTAACGCGAAAGATAGATTTTATATTATAGCCCCAAAACTCAGTAAAGAAGCAAAAGAAGCCTACGAATACATTCATAATTCCATCTATTGGATTCATACAAAGAAATTTGATGATATGCCTATACCCAAGAAACTATTTAAAAAGAACTGGACAGAAAAAGAAATATTATTTCTTGCCAATATTGAAATAGTTGAATTCGGAGAAATTAATGATGTTCATAGAAGAGTCTCTGAGTATTTTGCTTATGAATTCCCTTTCTATTTGGATGAAGAGGATCAAAAAAGTATTATAGCTCGATCTTTTAAGGATATATTGATAAAAGGCAAATCTGGGGGGTCAATAACAAAAGGCGAATTCAATGATGCTTTACAAGCCTTTAAAAAACATATTGAGGATCAGCCTACTCCTTTTAATCCAATATTGCCAATCGGGAAAAGAATAATTAATCTTAAAACTGATTATTTAAATGATTCAACAAAGTTTAAAGAGCTTAATCATCGAACATATTTAAATCAATTGACCGCACATCCCCGGCTTATATTTTATCTTTGTGATGAATTGCAAAAAGGTGATTATGAAGTCAAAGAATTTAATTTCTTTATCGATAAAGTATTGCTTAAGGAATGTTATATACAATTGGCCATTCGCTTATTGAAAAGCAAATGGGATCAAAAAAAGGTCTCCAGCGAATATCTTGTTAAATTTATAATTAAAAACTATAAAATACTGTCTTATGAGCTCAATTATGATGAGGCGCTAAATATATTAAAGGGTGTCGCAGAAGCTGATGCCCAAGGTTTTTATCAGCATGATATTGTCAGTTTTCTTAAGAGGGACATTCTTCATCCTTTTAATGAGAAACGAAATAGAACTATTAATAAAGAAAAGAAAGGCTGGCGAGAAGACGAGCATGTTGCGGGAATATTAGAGATATTCTTAAATCGCACTAAGGATAAAAGAGATTTCATCGATTTTATATTTAAATACTATGATTTTACCAGTGATAATTTCGCGAATATTATTGAAACGCATCCGCGGATATATACATTTGTAAAAGGCTTCATCAAAGAGGATTTAAAAACAAATTATCAATATGTTATCAAGAAGATATCTAAGCAATTCGATGTTGTATATGATGGGGAATATGGTGGTTACGAATGGGTTGGAAGCGGCGTATCGCAAATGGGCAGTAGTTATTCCATAACAGACATAGGAATTGTGCGATTATTATTCCAACCATTATTTTCTGAGCTTTATATAGAAAACTCGGATGCGGCGTGGCAATTCTTTAAAGATAATATAATCAATAAAGACATTAAGATGCCCAGCAAAAACAATCCGCTTTATTTAAAGCGAGCATTAATCCCTATTCTTATTAAGCGACTAACCAATCAATTAATAGGTGCAAAAGACAAAGAAGAAACGTTTTATTTCCTAGAAGATATTATGTGGATTCAAAAAGGTCTTCCTAGAACATCCGAAATTGTATTTTATGCGCTCATTAACACTGATTTGCAACAATTCGGCTTCGAAAAGATAATGGCACTAGTTAATATAGACACCATTAAATATAGGCGGAAAGATTATGCGGCAGGTTATCCTACCAATTTATTTGTTGTCTCTGCCATAGTTAAACTAATTAAATTAGGATATCGCCCAGCAAAAGATTATTTTATATCATTAATTAAAAAACAAGACTTTGCCAAATATGATAATCACAATTTTGATTCGTTTGAACTTATTGTGGCAGAGGGGATCCCTGATAGTGACCCCGATTTTATTGTTGAGATATTTAATAACTTTGAATTTGAAAAGTATTTGAATACATTCAGCGGAGAATATGTGTGGGATAAAAGTGGGCTTATTACTGGATTAATAAAGAAAGATTGGGTTGTTAACGCAACGAGAGGCCAGCAAATAGTAGCTTCTTTGTTGGGGGGGCATACCCCAGGATCGAAGGTCCTTGAATTCCTAGCTGGCCCTATCAGGGATTTATCTCAAGCAGATGCAGCAAAGACCTACGAATTGTTTATCCCATACATCAAAGATAAAGAAACATATTGGCGGATATTTCAGAATAATTCTAATGCGAGGGAAAGCATAGTATCTATGGCTGAGGACTTAATTAAAATTAAGCTGTATAAAGAGGCGCAGCATATCGTCGAACTATGTATCGAAGACCCAGACCCTAATACGGACTCAAAGAATGCATTTAACCATCACGCTAAAATAAAAAGTGGTGAGGAAGACCACATAGTTACAAGCGTCAGAGGAAAAACACCTTGGGCCTTACAAGGATTTGTGGTTACGAATGATCAAGCCCTTATGTCATATGCATTTCAGAAAATAAAGACATTGATTGATCTTGATGGATGTTTAGCAAAGAAATTAGGTTATTCTGAGCCCGACCTTTATGTTAGACAGCAGGCATTAGTCCCCTTTATTGAACTATCTCATCCTTGGAGACGTAATAAATTGAATGAATATAAATCAGGGCTTGGGGATAATGTTAAGAAATATGCTTTTGATGTATTGGATGATGTTGACAAGCAGTTTCGAACATCTTCATCAAATCCGAAAGCCTTGTTAGAATCCCTAGTTCGTGTATTTTCAAATATAAGAGATTTAAATATTGAAGAAGCAAAAATAGTATTGGCTTTCTTTGAAACACGAGAAGTAACCCATGCCCATTTCCTTTTCACGTACTATGCTGAATTTATTGAAGATCCAACATTTGATTCAACTCTTTTCAAGGATAAACTGAGCAGATTATGTGCCACAGATAATCCTTTTAGGGAAATATTGTCTTGGGAATATTGGAGAATTGCTGACGAGGATGATAAAAATAAAACCAACGATTTTATTAAAATCGAATCGTACTGGAAGCTGCTGTTCAATATATATCAAAACAGGGTCTTTGATCATATATATAACACCATTGAAATTATGTTAAAGCATCCTCAACAATATACAGAATATAAGGGATTATTCAAAAAGGCGCTTGAAACGGAAATAAATTACCATATAAAAACAAAACAACCCGCTCTATTATGGGAGCCAGGCATAGAGACGTTCCATATTATTAAGGACAATTCAATAGATGATTTTCTGGAAATATTCTTTTTCTTGCTAGAGAAAATTAATTCTGCGATCGGATCTGGGATTAATATTCATTATAGTCTTATGAAGGAAGGCAAAAAGATATTCCAATCTATTTCGCCATCAACTAAAGATCAAACTTCTTCTTGTGATAAAATTAAATTGTTATTGGATAATCTTTACGCTGATATAGCGTAGGTTCCCAGCCCCCAATTGTTGCCCAACTTGCACCTCTCCCCAAAAACTGTGCCAGTTGCAATCGAAGACTGCTGGGCAGCGGCAGTATTATGGTAGCAAATATAATGTTTAATATCCGGAATTATATTCCCCCACCCATTTTTAAATCAGAAAATGTTCCGGAATAAGATTCGAGATGAGGAAGGCAAGGTTGGGGATAAAGTTGTGGTGCTTGTCCCGAGTGAAGCGAGGGAGGGTTTCCTTCCTCATTTTTCTTCTTTTAAGTGGTGTGGTTTTGGGGTTCCAGAACGGCAAGCTAAAGCCGGACAAAAACAGCTCTAATTCATCGAAATATAGCGTAGGAAGGGCTTTTGGAGACAGCATAGGGGGAAGATTGAATAATGAGCGAGGAGCGGCGAAGCCGGGACGAGCGTTGCCTCAGATAATGCGTGTTTTCTCCCAGGTAGAACGGCTGAACATTTTCGTTAAGCCGACCGTTTCCCTTTCCCCAGAGAGAGCGATAACGCCCAACCTAACACAAGACAGAAACCAAGTAATGGCTAAGCTTGTTTGATCTGTGAGTACATAGAAAGAAGCAGGAAAAAGGTAGAACATATCCAATAAACAGAATGAAATCCCAGAGTAAAACAAGCAGCAAGCGCAGCGTGCAGCGTGTGCATAGGTAGACTATATAGGGATGGTGCGGAGTGCCCCGGTAATGACGCACTATATCCCGAGCATGGCCGAGGGACAAAAATGACGCTTACTTAGACCTACCAAGGTTACACTTCTTGCACCCGTGGATCGTATTCGGTAGAATGAAGGTAATAGTTCGACCCGATTGAGATTGGGCTACCAA
>Ga0031655_10001032_pt1 | contig 16842 bp, 18 predicted proteins | sample FrelakmetHBP12HB_FD_55187 | JGI IMG/M metagenome (GOLD analysis project Ga0031655, IMG submission 55187) | Freshwater lake sediment microbial communities from the University of Notre Dame, USA, for methane emissions studies -HBP12 HB | ecosystem: Environmental > Aquatic > Freshwater > Lake >... | reverse complement strand
GCAGGGCTCTTTTTATACCAGCTCAAGGAACGAGGCGACCCCTTTTATCGCGAATTCCTCAATATCTATGGTGACGAAAAGTATGGCGCGTTCCGGCTTGAGGATTCAAGTGAAGGGGACAAAAAAGGGGTAGTAATGGTAGTCGTCGACAGGGGGATATACCATGTTGTCAACTGCCCGGACACAATCCGCGGCATAATCAACGATTCTCTCGGGCGGATTTCACCGGAAGACTGTCTCCTCAGCGGGGACAGCACCCGCTGCCGGATTAATGCACTTCTCTGCAACAACAAAAAAGACGCGGGAATCTATATCCATACCAGTGGGAATGAAGAAGAGCGGATACGCATCACTGAACTACTGAACGTATTCATTCCCATCTGATACTCGGGTGAAGTACTCATCAGACCCTGATCAATCCGACCAGAGAATTTTTCATATCAAATGAGAACATTATACTTATCAACTCTGGATACCGAAAGGGAGATCACCAATGAAATGCCCCCATTGCGGAATGAATATACGGGATAATGTAGTTGACTGCGGCTACTGCGGCGGAAAAATTGCACAAGAATCCGAGAAATCCACGTCAGGAGCGAACAGACCGAATCTCTCCGGAAGTAGTACAGTACAGAAAGGGGCAGTGGTAAAAACTACAAAATCGGGGGATGAAGAGCCTGAAACTGATGAGGAAGATGAGGGAGGGCTTTCTGTTTACCTGCAGAAAGGTGAACACGTACTCATCGGCTCACTCAATATCACGGTGAAAAAATTCTTTTTCCATGCATACCTTACCAATCAGCGCATATTTTTGATCGATACGCAGGAAAAAAAGGTCAAAGTTACCGCAAAAGATATTCCGCGTAATTCGATTGTCGGAAGTATAATTGAATTTTCGGAGAATTCCGATCCTGTTCTTGTTCTCTCTATCCGTTCACCGGATGATGAAATCAAAACGATGAAACTTGTTTTTGTCCAGAACGGCATGGAACGCTCGGATGAGATCGATGAATGGATTGCCCTTCTCCACGAGGAGGATAAACCGAAAAAATCCCCTGCACAACAAGTTGAAGAGGTTCCCGAACATGTTGAAGCGCCAGCTCCTGTTGAACCGGAAAAACCTGCAGAAAAACAGGAACTGCAGCCAAAGAGAATGCCGGCAAAAGACCATGAAAAGCAGCCACCGGTCAANCGGCATTTTGCAGTCTATGCAGCGCAGGAGCAGGAACCCACGGTTCAGGAACCTTCCCGCATTCAACGGCGTACCCANGTCAGGGAGGTGCCGGAACAGGAATCCGGTCGNGAGACAACCCCGGTAAGAACTGCTGATATCCAGACAGTCCGCAAACGCGACGTGCAATCGGCCATGAAGGTCGCGATGAAGAGTGCGATGCAGCCACTTAAGCATTCTTCCCTGCAAACCGCTAAACGACCGGCAATAGAACCTTCATCCCCGCCCACCAGGGAACCAGAATCCGAAGAAAAGAAAATGGCCCAGAGGCGTCCTGTNATTCATGAAAAATCTGAGGAAACTCCCGTGCAGGATGAAAGTGCTGACATTCCCCAGTTCTGCCACAATTGCGGGAAAAAACTCCCCGTAGCAGCCAACTTCTGTCCCGGGTGCGGAACAAGACTGAGCCTGCATCGGACCCTTCCCCATGCCCGGGCACCGGAGTCATCTGCTGAAAAGAAAGTACCTCATCACCAGGCCCCTGTCCGTGAGAAGAGAGGGACTCCCCCAAAAGAGGAGATCGACGAGGATGACGCAGAGGATGAAACCCCGGTACCTACAAAACCCCCGGTAAAGAAGCTCCCAAAGGGTAGCGAGATGACGATCCTCCACAAATTCCTGAGACGGTAGGACTCGCAGTTCCTCTTTTTGTTAATAACCTGTTTTTCAGTCCCCCCCAGTCGATCGTATTTATGATAACGTGATGATACCCCATTGCTGAAGATATTTTTTCTGGAGAATAACCTTTCAGCTATCAGTTAAGTGGCCTCAGCAAAACGGATTTCCCTAAAAGATTCCTGTCTCTCCTATACCTTTGACGGTGACAGAGAAAGAAATTGACAAAAAATTACTCCCAATCATAAAAAAACCAAAAACTATTGTCTATGAGAAATCGTTATATGAATTCCAGTTCCTTTTATTAGTACGCAGTGTTACGAGGAAATCAATGAAGAGAAACATCCAGATTGAAGCATTAGCCCAGATTCCTCTGGAAAAACAGCGGATCGAAGTCGTCGAGCGCAAGTGCATCGGCCACCCTGACAGTATCGCTGACGGTGTTGCTGAAGCGATCAGCAGGGCGCTTTGCAAGGAATATCTCGAGGAGTTCGGCGTTGTCCTGCACCACAATACTGACCAGGGAGAGATCGTAGCCGGAGAATCTGTCCCAAAGTTTGGTGGCGGAAAGGTCATCCGGCCCATATTTATCCTTATTGACGGTCGTGCAACAAAACGGTTCAACGATATATCCATCCCCACCGATGCCATTGCCGTTGAAGCGACGCGGAATTATCTTCGCGCCAATTTTACAACCCTGAATCTGGAACGCGATGTCATTATGGACTGCCGGCTGGGGACAGGTTCTACCGATCTCCGTGATGTGTTCAAGCCCCACAACGGGAGGGTTCCGAGAGCGAATGATACATCCTTTGGGGTCGGGCATGCCCCGTTTTCTGATATCGAGACTATCGTTAAAAATGTGAGCGATTTCATCGATGACAAACTGAGGCCAAAGTATCCCGCTATCGGGCAGGATATCAAAATCATGGGCCTGCGTGACGGGGACACCATCATCCTGACCGTTGCCTGTGCGATCGTCGATAAGTATTGTGCAGATATTCACCAGTACGCCGAGTACATGGAGCTCCTCAAGGAACAGATCGGCAAAGTGGCTAAGAAGAGCACGAAACGCAAGGTTATTGTACACCTCAACACGGGCGATGACATCAAGAACGGGAGTATCTACCTGACCGTAACCGGCACATCCGCGGAAATGGGCGATGACGGTTCAGTCGGGCGTGGCAACCGCTGCAACGGGCTCATCACNCCCAACCGCCCGATGAGCATGGAAGCGACAAGCGGAAAGAACCCGATAAACCACATCGGTAAGATCTACAACCTGCTTTCGACGCAGATGGCAACTGATTGTGTGACTCGGGTGGAAGGGATTGAAGAGATGTATATCCGGCTCCTCTCCCAGATTGGGCAGCCCATCGACCGTCCGCTTGTGGCAAGCGTGCAGGTCCTGCCAGGAGCCGGTATAAAAATGCAGAAGATCCAGGGTGAAATTGAAGGGATTGTCGATCACTGGCTTGAGAACGTAACCGATATTACCGAGAGAGTAATCCGTGGCGAACTCAAAACATTCTGACACCCATGGCAAAACAAACGAAATCCGGCCGGGAAAAAAGTAACTCCCCTTCTTTTTCACAGATTGTACGACTTGCGATTCCCAACAAGGGCAGGATCGCAGCGCCGATCCTGGATCTTGTGGAGAAGAGCGGGCTTCACCTCCCTGAAGCCGGGGAGCGGCGGCTTCTCACAAAGACGCTCGATCCGCACGTGGAGATCCTGTTTGCACGGCCGGTTGATATTCCGGAATACGTGGCTACCGGTGCAGCGGATCTCGGGATCACCGGACATGATATGGTGATCGAACGGGAGTCTGATGTTGAAGAGCTCCTCGATCTCCAGTCAGGGAAGGCAAAACTCGTCCTTGCCGTTCATGAGGATTCGGCAATAACGTCGGTAAAACAACTTGCCGGGATGAAGGTCGCCACCGAATTTCCGGTTATCACCAGGGCATACTTCTCAAAGCACAAGGTGAAGGTGACCATTGTGCTTGTCGGGGGTGCCTGTGAGGCGACCCCGCACCTGGGAATTGCCGATGCCATCGTCGATCTTTCGAGTTCGGGAACGACGTTAAAGACCAACCGTCTCCGGGTGATTGACGAGGTGCTGGAGACCTCTACGTTCCTGATCGCTAACAGGGAATCACTCCGGGCAAAGAAAGAGAAGATCGATGAGATACACCTTGCGCTCGAGAGTGTCATCCGGGCCCGCGGTCAGTGTTACCTGATGATGAACGTGAAGCGGTCCTCCCTCGATGCGGTAAAACGTATCCTGCCCGGGCTCTCCGGCCCGACGGTTATGGACGTCGCGTCGACCGAGAATCTCGTAGCGGTCCATGCAGTCGTGAACGAGGAAAGGGTCTATAGCCTGATCAATGCCCTTAAACGTGCCGGTGCAAAGGATATTCTCGTTATGGCAATCCAACGGATGATCCGCTGAGGCTTATGCGTATTTTTCCTGCTGTTGATATTCTGGGAGGGCAGTGTGTCCAGCTGGTCCAGGGGAAACGGGAGAGTGCTGCTGCATTCGGGGATCCACTTTCCTGTGCAACACGCTGGCTCGATCAGGGAGCCGATGCCCTCCATGTGGTGAACCTTGACGGGGCCTTCGGGAATTCGGCAAAAAATGCGGATCTCATAACTGACCTGATAAAAAAAACCGGTGTCGAAATCGAGCTGGGAGGGGGTATCCGTTCAACCGAAGATGCTGCCCACTGGCTGAAGACCGGCGTCTCGCGGATTATCATTGCAACGCTCGCCACAGAAAAACCGGAGAGTATACGGATGCTTGCAGATGAGTACGGGAGCGAACGCGTGATGGCGGGAGTCGATGCTAAGGGAGGGCAGATCGCAGTCCACGGCTGGCAGGAAACAGCAGGCGACTACCTTGCATGGGCACGACGCTTCGAGGACCAGGGTGCAGGTTCACTCCTTTATACCAATATCGATGCGGAAGGACTGCAGAAGGGAGTACGATTCGGACCTGTCAGGAGATTGATCGATTCCGTGCATATTCCCGTAGTTGTCGCAGGAGGTATATCTGCACGATCGGATGTAGCCGGTTTGCGGGATGCCGGGGCATTCGGGGCAGTACTCGGTTCTGCCCTTTATAGCGGGAAGATCACCCTGAAAGATGCACTGGAGGCAAGTCAATGAGGAATGTAACGGTAAAACGGGAAACAAAAGAAACAAACATCTCAATGAAAGTGAACCCGGATGGCAGCGGGAAGGTTTCAGCTGACAGCGGGGTGCCGTTCTTTGACCATATGCTGAATGCAATGGCACGGCATGGAGGTTTCGATCTCACGTGCACTGCAAAAGGCGACCTTGGTGTAGACTGTCATCACACGATTGAGGATATCGGCATTGTGCTTGGGGATGCCCTGAAGAGAGTAATCGGTGACGGGCATGGTATACAGCGGTTCGCCCACGCCATCATCCCTATGGATGAGTCAATTGCGACGGTCGTGCTCGATTGCGGGGGGAGGGGGTACCTCGTCTATAATGGCACATTTGGTAACAAGACGATCGGGACGATCCCTGTCGATATTTTTGAGCATTTCTTTTACAGCCTGTGCACCCGGGCCGGCATAACGGCACACATCATGTTTTCCGGGAAGAACGATCACCACCAGTGCGAGGCAGTGTTCAAGGCATTCGGGGTTGCGCTTGGTGAAGCGTTGTCGATGAGTGGGGATACCAAACTGATCCGAAGTACTAAAGGGAAGTTTTAGATTTTTTTGGTGCCGGCGCAAACCAGAGTAAGATGACAGAATCCGGCCAGTGTTTTTTAGTTTAATACCCTCAGTGCCACGTATGATGAACGCTGCTGCCCCCGACGGGGCGCCCCAGCGGCGTATCAGTGAAAAAAAAAATTCTGACCTTCACTGACCTGCCGTGCCTTGGAGAGGCCCTGAGGCGGGGGACCCTCCTGGATTCATACGAAGCAATCTGATCAGCGAGGAAAATCCTGTGAGCGTTCACGATAAACAATCAATAAACTTTAAAAAAAATACCCTCATTTATAAAAAAATTCTTTTAACGATGCATCTCAAAGAAAAAATCCAAAGAATTGAACAACTGATAATTATCCGGGAAAAAAGAGTTGAATTCAGGACTTTGAAGCCAGGTCAACATCTTCTTTCTTGATCGTCTTTCTTCCCGCATGCTCGGCAAGCTTGTTTGCTTCCTTGGTGAGCTGGGCGATGTATTTCTCTGCCTTGACGACAAGGGCTTCAGCTGCATCACTCCCGACTCTTTCGGCTCCGTTCTTCTTTGCAATCCTTACAACTGCGGCGATTGGTAAATCTGCCATTTTTCTAACCTCAAAAAGAAAGTCTATTGGTATATATAAATACTTTTGGGGAAAATCCTGCATTCTATTCAGCATTATGATATTGGAAGGCATCCTGCCAAGGAAGCGGAAAACAAAGGGCAAAATGTCGCAGAATAATTTTTTCCCTGTTTAAATCGCTCTATATCAAAAACGGGTAGATTTTAAAGACTTTAAATTATTCCAACAAAGATGCTGCGAGCAATAGCGCATTTGCATAATTTGGTGAGGCGCGCGAAGTATCCACGAAAATTCTGCTGATATTTACTACGGGCGCGCCATATCCGTGCCCCCCTCCCAGAAAGGTGAGCGTACGAAAGACCAGATTACCCGAAATGCCATCCGGTGCGATAATCAGTCCGCAGGTCTCAACAGCATCCTCAATCAGGATCTCGCAGTATTCGGCATCTCCCAGCCGGGCGACCAGTTCCGCCTCGGCCATGCTCGCATCCACCTGCCGGTGACGGCCGACATCTCCCAGCCTGCCACCGGACAGGACGCCGACTTTTTCCGGAAGACCGAATTTTTGTGCAATCAGTCGTCCTTTTTTTATCAGTTCAAGTTTTTCGGGAACGGTCCATCCTTCATCCACACCGACCGGTGTGAGAAGGAATTTTTTACCGTACACCGTCTCAAGGAGAGCGATGCGTTCAAGATGGTCAACACCTTCCGCTTTTTTCAACGCCATGAGCGTGGAATTTGCCGGTAGTGTCCCCCTGACGGCAGCATCAATCCTGCCTGCCATGAGATCATCGATGAGTGCCTGTTCAGGATTTGTGTGCTCAATGATCCGGACGGCGTTGCCGACTGTTTTTTTGTCAGCAATTCCCGGCTTGCAGTAACAGACCGTAGTAAATTTCCCGCTCACGCTGTTTGCGCTGTCAATGACTTTCTGCGCATCTTCCGCGATCCCAATCCCGATGCGCCTTACCGCGGCAGACATGCAACGTCCTCATCAGAAAGGTGCATGATCCCGTTATCGATAAAATCAAAGACCTGCGTCTCCTGGCCGTTATAGGTGATACGCAGCTCCCGTGTGGTGTTGACTGCCCCTATCTCACAGGCGGTCATACCAACACCGGCAAAGAGGCGGATAAGCTCTTTTACATGCTCTTTTTTGGCGGTGAGGATGAAGCCCATGCCCGGGTACATCCGGACCCATTGTTCAAAGGTCATGTCGTTTTCAGCCAGGTCTGGTTTTGGAATCAACCCAAGGTCGATCTCGGCTCCCTTTCCGCTGACTTCCAGGAGCATGCCCAGCGTCCCGATAAGGCCGGGGTTGCTGATATCCTTGCCCGCTGTTACGAGGTGACGCTGAGCGATCTCTTCCAGGAGTGCGATCTGCGCCCTGACTTCTGCGGCAGATTTCATGGTCACCGAGTCCCAGTTAAGTGCACAGGAAGGATGGACGCGACCCGAGAGATCTATCGCAGCGATCACACGGTCCCCTTCAAAGGCGGTATGGCTGTAAATGATCGAGTCGAGTCGTGCAGAACCGAGAATGGAGACATCGATGACGCTGTAGGGCGCATCCGGGTGAAGGTGTCCCCCGACAATCGGTACCCCGAACTGTGCCGAGGCATCATGCATCCCTTTGACCACCTGTTCCTGTACTGTGGTTTTTGCGATGGAGAATATATCGACCATCGCGATAGGGTGACCACCCATCGCCGCGATATCATGAATGTTAACAAGCACCGAACAGTATCCGGCCCAGTACGGGTCTGCCTCCATGAGCCTGCTCCAGATGCCGTCAGCCGCAAGGAGGAGGGCTTCCCCGTTATGTTCGATCACTGCTGCATCCTCACCGAACGAGGCGACAACATGGGGAGCATCGATCTTCAAAGCCCTGACCATCTCACCGATGGAGTGCTTCCGCCTGACCCCCTCATATTCCCTGACTACCTGCGCTATCGTCTCTGTGGAGCAGCTGTGGACCACGGTATCACCCTGAGAATGGANTGTTGACTCTTACGTGTATCCTAGTTTCATTTCATCAGAGATAATTTATTTGATGTACAGCCAACGTGTTGGTATGGACTGGGCAGAGAAATACCGACCCGCACGGCTTGAGGATATCGTCGGGAACACGACCGCCCTGCGGCAGATGGCAGCGTGGGCAAAGTCCTGGACCAGTAAATCCAGGCCGCTGCTCATCTACGGAAAGCCCGGCATTGGCAAGACTTCCAGTGCGTACGCGCTTGCAAATGATATGGGATGGGATGTCATCGAGCTCAACGCCAGTGACCAGAGGACTGCGGCAGTCATCGATCGCATTGCCGGAGCCGGGAGCATGACTGCAAGCCTCATGGGGTCATCAAGGAAACTGATCGTGCTCGATGAAGCGGACAACCTGCAGGGCACAGCGGACCGGGGTGGTGCCAGGGCTATTATTGAATGTATCAGGAAAGCGCAGCAGCCGATGATCCTGATCGCCAACGATCTCTACGGCCTCTCCCCGGAACTCAGGTTTCGCTGTGAACCGGTCCAGTTCAAGGCGATTCCTGCCCGCTCAATCGGACCCCGGCTCAACTATATCTGCGCTGCAGAAAAGATTACCTGCAGCGATGCGGCCGTCCATGCTATCGCGGAAAGTGCTGAGGGGGATATCCGGTCAGCGGTCAACATGCTCTATGCGTCGGCCATCGGCAGAGAGCGGCTTGAAGATTTACAGGTCCATACGTCCCAGAAAGATGAACGGGTATCGATCTTCTCGCTGATTACCGCCATATTCCATAAGACGCCGGATGAAGAACTGATACGGCTCTCGTACGATGTTGACGATACACCCGAGACGATAGAGCAGTGGGTGGAAGGAAACATGCACCTGCTGCCATCTCCGCCTGCGGTTGCAAAGGGATACCGCTACCTCTCGCGGGCAGATGAATATCTGGGGTATACGTACCGGCGCCAGTACTACACGCTCTGGCGGTACGCAACGGCACTTATGTTGCTCGGTGTATCTGATGCTGCTGAAGGAAAAGGCATTCACACGCGGATTATGCCGCCGGAACGGTGGCAGAAAATGTCAACGGCAAAGAAGCAGAAAGCGATAAGGATGATTACCCTCAACAAGGTTGCCAGCACTATGCACATCCCGCAGAACACCCTGCGCGAGAACTATCTGGACATCGTCTCCCTGCTGGTGGAGCACGATCCGGCCACCTACGCATCTGAACTGATGTTTGATGCCGATCAGCTTAACTTCTTCCTGCACGACAAAGCCCGTTCCCAGGAAATCATAAAATTCCTGCTTCAGGAAGAAAAGGCGCGGGGAAAAGAGCAGCAGAAAAAGATCGGAAAAGAAAAAGTACAACAACCGGAGCAACGGAACCGGGAAGAACCCGCATCACCTCCTGAACCCATGGAGAAAAAACAGCCTCCCCGCTCTCAGTCAACACTGTTTGACGGGTTCTGAAGCATTAAAATAACGGTGGAGCAGGACACCGCACTCGATTCTCTCACCGCCGTTCGCGTAGGTTTCAAAACCCAGGTGATAGACGAGAAGATCACCATTGATTGCCCGTGCAAGGGCAATCAGGGATGGAATCATCTCGATCGCAGGGCGGATTGCATAGATGACATCCGCACCTTCATACAGGCTGAATTCCGGCGAGAAAACATCATCAACCCTGAAGGTTAGCCATGCAGGAACTTTCATATCCCTGATATCGGTACAGCGGATTTGTACACCGGCATCATGCACTATCTGTGCTGCTGTCGTATTCCTGCCGATCCCGACCTCAACGGCATTGGTGTAGCATTGTGCGATATATTTCCCGATACACGTCTCAATATGTTTATAGGAACCCATTCCAACAGAATATAGNGATGCATATCCATATTTTTTGGGATTCCCTCTCCCCGCCCGGGCTCCAGATGCCGGTCGCCCGCACGATCTCTGCAGTTATTGGTGTTCCGGCAACAGTGTCNGAGAACCATGTGCGTATTATGGGATATGTGAACGAGCGCAAACAGATCGATGCGCAGGTGCTGTTAGAGAGTATCCAAACATATAAACACCGCCATTCCGTAAAAGAACCCCTCCTGCTGGTGATAAACCAGGACCTTTTCAAAAATGGCAACAGTTTTGTATTCGGGCTTGCCCGCCAGACGGTCGGCGCTGCGGTCATCTCCACTGCCCGGCTGGGTAATGAGTATTACGGGAGGGACGGGAATGATGACGATCTCATTGACCGTATCACCAAAGAGGGTGCCCATGAAGTCGGGCACCTTTTCGGTCTTGAACACTGCGGTAACCAGGAATGTATCATGTTCAGGCCCGATACTCTCGATGAACTGGATCGAAAGAAAAAGATGTTCTGTCCGACTTGCCGGGAGCAGCTGGTAGCTCATCTCACACCGGACTGAGAATAAGTATTTGCTCCGGAGATGTTTTTTACATTATGAAGCCGGGAAAGAAAATGATGCGGAGAACATGATGTTCAAACGCGTGCTGGTTGCAACCGATTTCTCGCGGTATTCCGACAGGACCCTTGAGTGTATCGGTGAGATCCCCGGCATGGAAGAAATTCTTCTCATCCACGTGCTCAACAAATCTCCGGTCCCGGAAAGTCCTTCCGTTTTTACCAGATCTCATGCCGGACCGGAGGAACAGGCAGAGCGGATGCTTGCAGAAAAAGGACGATATCTTGAAGAAATGACCGGAATACCGGTAAAAACCGAACTGGTCGAAGGGACCGGAGCAGATATTCCTGGAACCATCATTAAAACCGCGAATAACGAGAATATTTCCCTTATTGTTATGGGTGCACGGGGAAAAAGCCTCTTTCGCGGCTTGTTTCTCGGGACTGTTTCTGAAGGAGTGATCACAAGGGCAGGGATCGATGTCCTCGTTATGCATTTCCGGGGTATTGAGGGTAATGAGGACGCTCCGCTGGAAAAATTCTGTACAAATGTATTCTCTCACGTTTTGTGCCCGGTCGACTTCTCAAGACCGGCAGAAAAAACCCTGGAATATCTTACCAGCCTTGGTTTTATCAGAAAAGTCACCGTTTTACACGTTATCAAAGCACAAAGGCCAGGACCGGACAAAATCCTGCCGATCCAGGATCCGGAACACCAGCTCAGGATAATTACTGCAGACCTTGTAAAGCACGGCATCAAAGCAACATCAATAACCCGGTCCGGAAATCCTGTCAACGAAATCTGTCGTGTGGCTGATGAACAGGATGTGTCTCTTATTATGATAGCCAGGTACGGGAAATCGGATTATACAAAAAATATACCCCTGGGGCGTGTNGCNGCCGGAGTGACTGCCAGGGCNCAACGACCCCTGTTTATCTTAAGCCCGCATATCAGTCTCACCATCAGCGTCCGGGAACTTATTAAAGACGAGTTTGCGCTCGCAGAAGAGATCTGGATGACCTATCACCAGCAGAAAGTGGATCCGAAAACAGACCGTGTCTTCGGTGTATTCGTTGAAGGAGGACTCGCTGCTGTTGCCCGGTGCAGGCGGCACCCCGATGGTCTTGAGGTAGATGGGGTATACGTACCGGACGATTACCGTGATCGCGGGTATGCACGCAAAGCCGTCCAGGCTCTTGTTGATNCATGTGGCAGCGAACCACTGTATATGCATTCAACNCTTCCTCTCGTCAGATTCTACCGTTCATTTGGCTTCCTGCAGATCGGCGAAGATGAATTGCCCCGGAGTATCAAGGAGCGGTTTAACTTTGCAGAAGGCGATTTGGAAGGNGCCAANGTCCTGCCCATGGGGCGGCCAGCTCAGGGCAGACTGCACTGACAGGTACGTGCGGGACTGCAATTTTTTACCATCGAAACCCTTTCTNGTGAAAGAAGGNTGTCAGAGATCCGGCATTTTCTGTGCGATATACCATGCATGGAGTGCCATGACCAGGTACAACGGAAAGAGCAGTCCATAGGTGCTTCCCTCGCCCTCGTATCTGAAGAGCCAGACGGTGGCGGTGATATCGATCTGGAATATCATGATACCCCACCATTTGTCCAGGTACCCGTACCCCAGGCCCGGGAGCATGAAATTTAAAAACCCTGCAATCAGGGGATTTTTTTTCACCCGGGGCCTGCGGCTCAGTCCCCTCGGAAGGTGGATCATTGACACGCCGCATTTCGGTGAAGCCAGTACGGCTTTCCACCGGACCTCTGCATTCTCATCAGCAAGTGATCGGATCAANGCCGGAATAGCTTTCCCGTCACCTGTACTGCCGAGAATCTCAATCGCCTGCATCCGGACACCGCTGTCCCGGTCANGCAGTACGAGGGAGAGTGCAGGAATTGCCGGAGTGCCAATCTCCCGAACTGCCTGCCATTCCTGCATTCCCACACACTGAAATGCCCGCTCTTCAGCCGATGCGGGTTTCCAGCCAATCTTCTGGAGGGCGAACGCTGCACCGTANCGCACGTACTTGTCAGGGTCTCTGAGTGCGTGCTGGAGGGATTCGGTTGTCCCGGGATCATTTATCTCNCCGAGTGCAATTGCAGCCTCCCACCGCACTTCACTGCTNGTGTCAGTGAGCAGNTGTATNAGTGATGGCACAGCCCGGGAATCCCGTATCACCGACAAAGCCTCGATGATACCCAGTCTGACGTCNTTATCCTTTGTCTTCAATGCGAGGATAAGCTTGTCGATCCCTTCNGCACCCAGCGTACCAAGGGCTTGTGCTGCACTGGTCTGNACCTCAAAATCCTTGTATCGCAATNCCTGTATGAGTGCCGGGATATTTTTTTCTTGCCGGAATTTTTCGATATCCGGCTTTTTTTGAAAAAAGACAGGAAACGTCATCCGGAGCACCTCACATGTCCTGCTTTTGTTTTGCGATAGAGAACGTCTGGGCTGCAAACAGAGCGGTCACCGGGTACGCAATAAGGTAGGGAACGAACGGTCCCAGTTCCAGCTGGGAAAGCACGAGCATACTCGCATAACTCATAAAGACCAGAGATCCCCACCAGTACCCGAGGTAGTGATATCCCTCGCCAAGAAACAGGAAATTCAGTACCGCTGCCGCCCAAGGGTTCTGCCCGGCACGCGGGCGCTTTGACAATCCCCAGGGGAGATGGGCGATAGGCACACCACATTTTTTTGCCGCAAGGGTGGCTTTCCAGCGAACAGTACTGTCCGGGTCTTTGAGTACCATTTCGCATGCCCGTTGTGCACCGGCATCGCCGATCCCGCTGAGAAGTTCCACGATTTGCACCCGTGTAGTGGCATCACGGTCTCTGAGTGTTTCAATGAGAGGTCCGGTAGCTGCAGCTCCAATGCGGGCTGTTTCTGTCCAGTCCTGAAGGGCAATGCAATAATACGCCCGGTCCGTCTCGTTACCGGGAACCCAGGACAGTGTCTTAAGTGCCTGCGCCGCTCCATACCTCACGTACCGATCAGGATCCTTCAACGCCCTGATGAGCGGGTTGATTGCGTCAGGATTTCCCAAGCAGCCCAGAGCGATGGCTGCAACCCAGCGCACTTCAGTATTCTTATCATGATCAAGCAGAAAGATCAGGGGTTTTAAGGATCGCTGGTCGCGGACAGTCCCGAGAGCTTCAATCGCACCCAGGCGCACAGCAGTTTTCCTGTGGTTGAGTGCGACAATAAGGGGCAGCGTTGCCAAGGTCCCCAAGGATCCCAGTGCATCAGCGCTCCGCCACTGGACGTCAAAATTCCTATGGCCAAGCAGCCTGATCAGACCTTTCGTATCCTTTGCAGCTTTCAGTGCTTCTATGTCCGGCGATTGCGAACTGAAAAAACCCGGGTGAACCATAGCAGGGGAAATATCTGTTGCTGAGTATATTTGCGTGAATTATATGAACATTATGGGAAATACCGGGCCTCCTCGCCACATGACGGCAGGAATACCACGGAGCGCCATCTTTTGAGCACAAAACGGATATTCTCGTACCAGAGATAGTTCCCTGCCGCACTAAACCCGGTATGAGGTTGATCTGGTATGGCACGCTGCCGAGTAATCATCGATCCGATCTTCGCTGAACATGATAATCCCGAACATCCGGAGAACAACACCCGGCTGATACACGCATCTTCATGGATTCCCGGAAATATTTCCCGGCTGGTTTTCAAACCTGCACTGCCCGAGGATATTGAACGTGTCCACCACCCCTCTTACCTCGCCTGGCTTAAACAAAGGTGTGCAGCAACTGCCACGATCAGCTGGCTGGATCCGGATACCTACATCACCCGGCACTCGTATGGAGTAGCCCTGCATGCAGCCGGTGCAGCGATTGCCGCGGTGGAGCAATCCCTGCAGGGTGAACACTGTTTTGCCTTCGTACGTCCACCGGGCCACCATGCTGAATTTGACCGTGCCATGGGATTCTGCCTGATCAACAACGTGGCGGTTGCAGCAAAAAAGGCGCTTATGCAGGTTGATCATATTANGATTGTCGACTGGGATGTCCATCACGGGAACGGAACGCAGCACAGCTTTTACGGGACAGACCGCGTGCTCTACTGTTCAGTNCACCAGGATCANACGTTCCCGTATTCCGGAACAGTCGACGAAACNGGTGCCGGGGAAGGCAAAGGATATACCATGAATGCTCCCCTGCCNGCAGGATCGACTATTGCTGACTACCATCATGTATTTTCCGAAATTTTTGTTCCTTCGATCGAGCGTTTTTCTCCTGATGTCCTGATCGTTTCGGCCGGCCAGGATATTCTCTTTGACGACCCGTTGGGTTCTATGAGGATACTCCCGCAGGATTTCGAGCCCCTTACCCGAATGCTTGTCCGGGCTGCAGGCGTTCCTCTGGCACTGGTGCTTGAAGGNGGATATGGTCCGTCCCATGGAGCGGCTGTCCAGCATATATTTACAGCACTTACCTCAGAAGGGGAGATAAAGGTACCAGGATTCCCCTCAGAACGAACACAAAAGATGGTGGCATACCTGAAGGCAAAACATCACCTCCCCTGAATAGCCGATGGCGAAGGAAGGATCTCAATTTCCATCATGCTGATCTTTTCGTACGTCTTTTTTTGCTGGATAATCGGCCTCAGCTCGTAGAGGATGACGGTTATTGGTTCCCACATGGCGGCCCAGCCGATAATGAGAAGCGCATCAGCAAAGAGCTGGGCAAAAAACAGGTTGCTCAGATGGGATACCAGCTGGCGGGCCACCAGCGCGATAGCAAGAAATGAGAGCCCGATAAGGAGGCTGCCTCTCCCATGCCGGAACTTTAAACGGAATTTTCGTTCCGAAACCAGCATCTTGTACGCGAAATGATTATGGATTGCCTGCGGGATCTGCATCGCCCGTTCAGTAGTGGCGATATCCGGAGGAAGGTAAATGACGATCTTAAACCGGGTTTTTTTGGGAAAGTCTTTAACCGTATCAACTATGTAGTGTTCTGCAGCAGAGTCAAGCTCTTTTTCATGGAACGGAGCAGGATCAAACGAGTTGAAGAGCTGTGATACTGAAGAGAGTTTGATCTCGATAAGGATCTTTCCGTCTTCTTTTCTATACAGCGATTCGATATCCACCATGTCCGTGTTCCTGANTTGCTATGGACCGGCAAAGTCGATAAACCTGCCTTTGATACGCACGTTTTCCTGCAGCGCAGGGATCTGACAGGGTTTTGCTGCGAACACCTTTGTCCCCGGAATGTTATTGCAGGCTCATCCGGTGTTTGATCTCTTCAAGCGCCTGGGCGATAATTTCCTGAGCCCCCTCATTTTCCATACGGTACAGGCGCTGAAGAGGTCGGATCGCCCGCTGGTCCCCTATCTGGCCTAATGCCCAGGCGGTTTTCAGTCTCACGCGGGAATCGTCGTCCCAGAGTGCGTCGATGAGCGGGTCCACTGCAGCCGGATCGCCTATCCGTCCCAGAGACTCTGCTGCCTTCCAGCGGTTGCCCTCGTTATCATCAGTGAGCATCTGTATGAAATGTNCCAGTCGCTCATTCTGGTCCTGTGGCAAATCCCGGGACGNGTGTCCGGGAATTTCATTATCTGCAGATAGGTCACCAGAACCCGGTATGCCGGATACCGGGTTCTGAGGGGCGTCCTGTTCATCCATAGGAATACTCCAATGTCGAATCGTTCTCTTATTTTAAAAAAATCGCCGTTTTATTCTTTATCCGTTACATAGAGTATCCCATCAGGCTCCTTGTAGTCGGCTTTGATTACGATAGTGTTGGATATCCGGTTAAACACCCGCAATTTGGAACCGGGCATGGCCAACCAACCGATCAGGCAGTCCAGCGGAAGGAGGAAGGCTTTTCCCAGGCTCTCGATCGCAGCAGCCATGTAATTGATCTTCGTGCCGTCCCTGTTGACAACTTTTAAATTCATCACCATCTTGCCGATTGACTGGCCGCGGGAACCTTCCATGACGGTCCAGTACGCAAAGAAGAATATGGATTCAAAGCCAAGAGCAACAATGGTCCAGTGCCCGTAATCCCAGAGTACCGGTAATTTCCAGAACGGGTCAAAAATGCCCCGCACAATGTTTAATAAAAGGATGAAGAGAATGAAATCAACGAGCCATGCCCAGAACCGCGAACTCCATCTGGCAAGATAGATGGTTTTTTCCGGAACCGGCTTGATGGAAATTGGTTCCGGGTCCCTGTATTCTTCAGACATTGTAAAAAATTATTGGCACCTTATATGCATGAAGTTTGCTCTCTTTGTTCCAGTA
>Ga0031655_10001022_pt1 | contig 16996 bp, 14 predicted proteins | sample FrelakmetHBP12HB_FD_55187 | JGI IMG/M metagenome (GOLD analysis project Ga0031655, IMG submission 55187) | Freshwater lake sediment microbial communities from the University of Notre Dame, USA, for methane emissions studies -HBP12 HB | ecosystem: Environmental > Aquatic > Freshwater > Lake >... | reverse complement strand
CACCATCAAGATAAATCCCGTTCATTCGAAGATTATTGACGATATTGTTATTTGAAATATTGTTCCCCTGAGATGTGACATAAAAACCACAAACGTTCCAACCATCACCCGCATTATTAATCTGAAAACCACTCACGGTCACCCCATTAGCAAGAATAGAGACCGCATTGTTCCATCCCTCAATGATTGTGGTACTCCGATTTTCACCAATAAGATGAATTGAGACGTTAATAGCAACATTCTCATAGTATGGCGCTGAATCATCATACACAAACACAGTATCACCATTAGAGGCGTTATCAATCGCATCCTGAATCTTTGAATAGTTTCCAGGACCACTCCCACCAACGTACCACCACTGACCACTCGATGTTGGTAACGATGGTTTCTCTATCTTCTGTGCAGTAGATTGAATGATGCCTGCTCCAACGAACAAGAGAATGATTCCAACGGCCAAATATTTCCTTTTCATTGATTTTCCTCCTTACAATTATACATAATTATTGAACTACTATTGTTTCTTCAAACGTAGTTTAGTTTTATCTGTAATGCAGAGCCAATAAATATTGAAGGATATTCTGTTGGATTAATACCATATATCTTTATCCCAGTAAAACCTACTGCTCCTAAATAACCTAATCCAAAGGAAAGATCGCCAAGTGTATATCCACCATAAAAAGCGCCCTTCCATTGAACTCTCCCATTTAGACCAATACTTGTTACCCAACCTTGTGCAGGTGAGTCGTACAAATGGAAGAAAAAAATTCCAAATAAAATTAGTCCAAGAAGTTCTGTCGGCATTATAAACGTAAAAATATCTGCTACGACGGGCAATAAGTATGCAATTGTTTCAAGAAGTTCTGTTACAGGACAGGGATACAGTTTATACAGAAAAGAAAAAAATTTAGCGGTAAGAAACGGAATGGGATAGAGAATAAAAAATCGAATCAAACTCGCTATACTCACAAAAACGGTGCTACTTGTTTTTCCTGCAATGAAACAAAAGTTATTTGTATTATTTTGAATAAATTGTGGAATCGTAATTGAATGTTCCCCTAAAATTGACTTTCTATCTATATTGTCAAAATTTCCCTTCACTAACTTTTGACCAACCTCGATACTCATCCCCTTGGGCAACAGGCCGTATTTGTTTAACTCAACCACTGCTTCATTGAAGATTGGAGCTGCTTCTTCCCTGGTTGTCGTCTGGTTCAATCTGGCTCTAAACTCAACCACATACTGCTCCAGGTCTTGGTATTGTTCTCTGGTGAGTTTCACCGTGGTATTACCGAATCCTTTGATACCACAGGATTGAGTGGTCACTGCAATAAGGTCGTCTTCATTAGATGCTTTTACAATAGTAAGGTTGATGCTTGGTGCGACTGTTACACTAATGAACAAGAGAATGATTCCAACCGCCAAACATTTCCTAATCAATGGATATTTATCCATGACTTTCCCCCTTTGTACAATTATATAGCACTGTTCTCCTATAAAAATATACCTTAGAACATCATGTTTTTAAGTGCCGGGGCAGGGATTTGAACACGAGTTTAGTCATAAAAAATAATGTTTTTCCTGTTGACAAAAAATTGTAAAAAGATTATTTTAGAGGTGGTGGAGGTATACCTTCAGGCAAAGATGGTTGAATATCAGGTGTCTTCCACTCGTGCAGATTATTAATATTTACAAGTAGATACATAAAAACCGGAAGCGTGGTTTCTATCCAATGGACAAGATGGTCATGTTTTCCTCCACCAGCATATGAGTCATAATCCACTGAGAGAAGTTCAAACACAAATGATGGAATGCGAAATTCTTTGAAACACCAATCTATTGCTTCACCACTTGACTTATAGTTCGCAATCGAAATATCCTCTTCTTTTTCATATTCTGTATTTTTAACAACCCACCCTACTACATAATCAAAGATATATTGTTCCTGTTTTGATTTCTCAAATGGAGGTTTGAACGCACCCCAAGGAACCTCAATATCGTGCAAGGCTGTATGACAATCTAAATAAAAAGAAAAATCATTATTCTCAAGTTCTCTCATTAAATCCCTCATTGCTTGGGTTTCAGGTTCTGAAAACGGATGGCGACCACAATTTGTTAACCAGGTTGGAAAACTTGGGAACAATTTATGTAAGAGTGTAAACTCTCGTTCTGAATTGAGAGGTAGACGAGGGATTTTAATACGACCAAATAACTTACCTAAAGGAAAAACACTTCCTCTTATTCTACCGAAATCAACGTCAAAATTACGATTCAAATTTATACCATTGTCATTATAATTGACATCATCCTGTCTTCCATCTGGATTCACCAAAGGAACAAGATAAACTTCAGTAGTGTTTAAAACATCAGTAATTGAAGCGTTATTACCAAAGTTAATGAGAAGATACTCAGCAAGATACAAACACGCTTCACCTGCTTCCCATTCCTCACCATGGATACACCCATCAATAAGACAAGACGACTTTATCGTATCGTTCTTCTCATTGGTTACCCTGATGCACCAAATATCCTTCCCCAAAACGCTTTTTCCAATAGAGAACACCTTTACTAAATCAGGGTAGTTCTGATTAAAACCATTCAGCATTTTCGTTGTGCCAAAATAATCATGATATTCTCCATCTGTCCAATTCGGAAGAACAGAAGACTTGTCCACTTGTCCTTCTGGTATCTTTATTTCTGTTGATACTGCTGGTTTTTGTTCCTGATTAATACATCCACTAAATAGTACGGTGAATAAAATAACAAAGAGAAAAAGTGTTTTTAAATACGATATTTTCTTATTCATTGCTTTCCCCCAATAAACTACTTCAAAGGTTCTGGTGGCACACCTTCAGGTAAAGGTGGTTGAATATCAGGTGTTCTCCATTGACGTAAATTATCAATGTTCACAAGGAGATACATATAAACGGGAAGTGTCGTTTCCATCCAATGAACTAAATTGTCATGTTGTCCTTCCTTTTTTCCTCCCCAATCGTAATCCATTGATAGAATTTCAAAACCAAATGATGGAATGCGAAATTCTTTGTAACACCAATCTCCTACATCACCACTTGCCGCATACCACAAATTCGATTTTTCATTTTCATATTCTGTGTTTTTAATAACCCATTCTATTGCATAATCATAGATGTATTGTTCCTGTTTTGGTATCTCAAAAGGAGGTTTATAAGCAATCCAAGGGCCTCCAAAACTGTGCATGGCTGTATGACAATTTACATAAAAAGAAAAATCATTATTTTCAAGTTCCCTCATTAAATCTCTCATTGCTTGGGTTTCAGGTTCTGAAAAGGGATGGCGACCACAATTATGAAGCCTCCATGGAAAACTTGGGAACCATTTATGTAAACGAGAGGTATCAATGTAAGGAATTTTTATACGATGAAATAACTGACCTAAAGGTATAACACCTCCCATTATTCTACCGAAATCAATGTCAAAATTACGACATAAATCTATGCCATTGGCATTATATCGGGAATCATCCTGTCTTGCATCAGGATTTACTAAAGGAACGATATTCACTTCAGATGAATTGAGAATATGAGTAATTGTTTTATTAGCATTAAAGTTAATAAGAAGATACTCTGCAAGATAGAGACATGCCTCGCCTCCTTCCCATTCTTCACCGTGGATACACCCATCGATAAGACAAGACGATTTTATCTCGTTGTTCTTCTCATTGGTTACCCTGATACACCAAATATCCTTTCCATTGTTATCGGTCTTAATCAACCACACACCACCAAATGATTCTGTTTCTCCTGTGATGATGTACCCGCCATCAGCGGTCTGTCGAACAGACTTTGCAATATCAATATATTCTCCGCCATACGTTTTATTCCACTGTTCAATACCATTTTCATCTGTTTTAATCAACCAAGCATCAACCCATCCTGCGCCAAAAGAAAAAGTCATTCCTGCAATGATGTACCCCTTATCAGCAGTCTGCTGAACAGAATAACCCTCATCCCAATTTGTTCCTCCGAAAGACCTATTCCACACTTCATTACCATTGCCATTGGTCTTAATCAGCCAAACATCACCGCTCCCTGACCCAGAGTAATTGGTTACTCCTGCTATGATATACCCATTATCAGAAGTCTGCTGAACAGAATAAACATCGTCATCTTCTACACCACCAAAAATCTTATCCCATACTTTTTTGCCATTACCATCTGTTTTAATCAGCCAAACATCTCCTCCTATTCCAATGTTATGAGTATGTCCTGCTATAATGTATCCGCCATCAGATGTCTGCTGAACAGAATAACCCCAATCCTCACCGAATTCACCAAAGGTTTTCATCCATCCCTTAGGTGTTGGTAACGGAACTGGTGTTGTATCAAAAAGCTGATTCTTCCCTGTTGAAGTTGGTAGAGATGTTTTCTCTGTATCTTGTGCATTTGTTGGAAGGATACCTACCCTTGTGAACAAGAGAATAATTCCAACCGCTAAACATTTCCTTTTCATTGATTTCCACCTTTATTATCAGATTCCATTACATTTAAATATTTCAAAAAATAGAGTCCCTATTATTGTAAATATAGTAGTCCCTACATGAAGATATAATACAATAAACGTAAGAAAAAACAATATTATTGCTAGAATTGTACAGATAACAGGGAAATGCCAGACAGTAACTCCTGAGTTATCTCCACAATTACAATTTGAGTTCGATAATTGTGTTAATTCTCCCTTGATTGAAACATCGTTTTCAATAACAGCAGGTATTTCCTTTTGTAACCCTTGAGGAATCATCTGATGTTGTTCAAGTAACGAATGCATCTTTGATTTACTGATAATCTTTGAAAGCAATAAGCCAATGAAATACATCTGTTTGAGTTGGTTCTTTGTGAAAACAGGAGTATTCAATATCGGGAATTTTACATCTGGATTAAAGAAACCCTCTCTGCTTATCTGAGATTTGAGAATGACTTGCTGTATTTCTTTGTTATTCGCGATATCAACGATGGTTTGAAATAACAACTCCTTCTGGTTGGCCTCTTTATTTATAGTTTTCAGGTTTGATGATTGAACCGTCTGATAGCCAACGACATTGGTCAATGAAGCAAGAATAAGAAGAATGACAGCACAGATACTTACTGCAATTAGAGGTTTCTTATCCATTACTTTCCCCCTTTTGTACAATTATATATGAATGTTCTTCTTTAAAAACGTTTAGCCGGACCTTAAATAGGTTAATATCTTAAAAAAGAAAGGAAAAATAAGATTTTTGTATTAAATTGGTTCAGGTGAACGTACCTTAACTCCCCATGCTTGACCGTTTAACTCTGTTAAATCAATCATGGTTAAATGGAAACACAATGAAATAAGTTTTATAAGAGGAGGCAAATTTTCCATTTGTTCAATACCTGAATATGATAATGATGCTGAATTTGTCGAAAAAGAACTACCTGGACCAAGTTTTACAGAACCCTGCAGTGTATCCAGATACATTTTTCCACTTACTATTTCCCATGCAAATACATCGGTTGCAGTATCTTTAAGTATTAGTGATTTTCTAATATACGTAGTTGTTGTAAAAAAATCTGCACTTGTGGAAACATCAACAGGACCAAAAAAATATTTTGTATAAATTATTGTTGGTAGTGTTTTGTTTTCGTTTTTATTATTTTCTTTTGGAATTGATATTGCACTGGATATAAAACTAGCTGATACTAACATCAATATTATTCCAATTAATAAAACACTTTTTTTCATTTTCACAATTCCTCCACTGTGATAATATATGACACATCACTTCTTAAACTTACCTAAAAAGATTTTTATAACAAATAAAACGTATCCTTAGAAATAGAAGCATTGACACGATTTTAACTCATACTATTGTCACTGCATTAGTTCGCCTATTCTTTTCTATCTATAAATTAAATTGAATAAGCCATGGATGGCGAAGTGTAACAAACGTTGAAAAATGTTGATACTTTTCTGATGTTTCTACTTTTCTATTTGTAAACCCTGCTAACGCACTGACATTGGTAAAGGTTTTCATATAGTAACGAAAATGTGTCCAAGAAAAATTTACGCCATTAGTAGTTCCATAAGAGCCATATCCAATGACAGTGACTTTTTCAACAGGCGAACACAAATAAAAATAAGTATAATTAACTGGAAGTCTTAATATTATTACGGCGTTTATAATTGTAACACCAAAAACTAAACTAAAAATAGTTTTATTAATTGTTTTTTCATTCACTTCTGAAAAATCATCAAATGGAATTGCATTACTATCACGAATTGGTGCACTCGCAAGTGTAGTGCTAACTACCGTTAACAGCATTAACAACGTCATTATGATAGCAGAAAATATGTTTCTCATGTTTTTATTTACCATCGGTTTTTTCCTCCCCCGATAAACAGGTTAAGAGTTAATATCTTCTTATTTCATTTAAATGTTTGGAAACGATAAAAATTCAGAAACTGAAGCATTAACACGGTTTTAAACGAATGTTTTTTGTGCAGGGGCTAGGAAAACCAGTACTATTTTTTCTCACGCGTTTATTATAAATGGAAACAGAGCTGAGTCAATGAAATAGTTACATTTTTCATTATCATGTACATAATTCAAATACATCGAATTGAAAAAAGTACCATAAAAATAGATCCCTATATTGTTTTTTGAGACCTCATTAAATGATATGCGACAGAATCCACTGTGAAAAACACCTATTCCATCATACATGTTATCGGTTACGTCGTTATTTACAATGTTCACAGCTATCGATTTAACCACGGAGATACCATGAAAATTATTTGCAATGGTATTACCAACAATTCTTACAAAAGTTGATCCAAGAACCTGAGCCCCTATTGATGTATTGGTTAGCTCGTTATTCCAAACAAGAACACCATTGCAATGATTAAGGATAACTTGACCAGCGTTTCTGATAAATTTACCATTCTTATGTTCCAAATAAATGAGAGGTTTCCCATTCACCATATTATCTGTAATGGTACAATGAACAAAGTTACCTGGTGGAGGCTCAGCATACAATTCTATTCCACAATCAATAAACGTATTTGAAGAAATCACCTGATCGTTTCCATTAAAAATCTCTAAACCCTTTTTTCCATTGCCTGAAAAGGTACATCCGGAAATTTGAGTAAACGTGGATAAAGGCAAATAAACTCCGCCCTGTTCATTATCAACAACACTGTTATCAACAAAGATACAACTACTTGAGCTTCTGATTTCAGCAGCCCAACAGTTATCAGTAAAAATATTATGTTCAATAACACTCTCATCTGCATGTTCCAGTTTTAATCCAGCATTATACCCACCATCACGTGAGCTATTGCAAATTGTAAAACCACTGAGATGAACCTTGGGAGCAGTTACTGTAATTGTATCTTCTCCAAGTTGTTGCCCGTCAATCATTGTTGATGTTTTTTCTTCTCCAGTCAATATCACTGTTTTATCAATGGTGATTACTCCATAGTATATGCCGGAGTAAACAAATATTGTATCTCCATCAGATGCATTATCAATCGCATCCTGAATGCTTGTATAGTTCCCTAGACCCGAACCTCCAACATGCAAGGTATTCCCCTTTGTCAAGGGATGAGATGTTTTTTCCGATAGTATGGTTGCTGATATAGGTACAATAGTAGTTAATGTCATCAGCATACAAACAAGGATACTAATTAATCCCTTCTTCATAATTTTCATTCCTCCGTATGCGTTGCTAATGCATACCATGTATTTAAATTTATATCCAAAGTAATGGAAAAAGGAGATATTTATCCATAGTTTTTTCCTCATCTTTTGTGCTAATCGTTGTCAGAACATCATCGGAAAAGTATTAGCACGGTTTACAAAAATTCTTTCAGTTTCTTTTTATCTGGATTCAGGATATATTGTTTTCTGATAAACATCAACGTTTGCATAATCGTGATCTTCTCGATAATACCAGGGTGCAATGCAACTACTGAATCGGAGAACTTTTTCGCTTGTTTAATGTCCTTAGCAGTAAACGTTATGATCCAGTCGTACTCACCATGAACATAAGAACTGCTTTCAATAGTAATCCCTATTTTTTTGACAAGGTCTTCCAATCTTCTTGAAACGATTATATTGACTGTTTTTTCTTCGAGTTGTTTCGCTGTTCTTTTTACCATCAACATAAAATGAGTAAGTCCTAATTTATCTTCATTAAAAATCGCAGTATACCCCCAAATCAAGCCTTTTGCTTCTAATTGCTTGATGAATCTCCATGTTTTTTGTCTTGAGAAACCACAGTGTTTCGCAATCGTATCTATGTTTTCATGTGAGTTTTTCACAAGTTCAAAAAGTATCTTTTTTTCGTCTTGCTCTATCTGCTCTCTACTACTTTTTGACATAGTTCACATCCAATACAACAGATTAAAATCAATTCCTTCTTTAAAAATATATCCTTAGAAACAGAAGCATTAACACGGTTTTTAAGACTCATGTTTTGTACTTACCGAGCAATCTTACTGTAGAGGTTCGATGGTTCAAATCCCTTCCCTTGCATATTCTACAACACCATCATCTTTATTGTTAATAAATTTGATGATTTTTTCGTATTTTAAAATATTGAAGAGGTCGAATAATGTTTTTTTTGGTATTTTTTTAATTTGTTTATTTCGTAACAATTTTAATGAATTTATTAGTATAAATAGTTCCATGGAATATACGATAAAGAAACGTTTATATAATAATCTTATCTGTTTATAAATATGAAATATAAAATATCGGTACTTATTATACTAATATCATTAATTATGGGTATAGGTTGTATCACTCTTGGTTTTTCTTCTCCAAAAAACATTGTTTTTCATGGATTTGCAATCGTGGGAATCTGTGTACTCTTAGGGGTAGCAGTAAAAACCATGGATCAACTGATAGACGAAATAAAAGTCAAATCGTATAGACTCTGGATTGTACCGCTTACAATCTTTATACCGACTTCCATGGCATATCTAGCATTAACCGAAGAACCAGTAATTGGTATGGTCCTTGGTACGGTTATTGGAATATTGATAGCAGGCAAATTAGATCATCCAGCGTACGTAATAAGCGTCATTTTATTTATCACAATGATTTCTATCGCCTTTGTGTTCCATGTAATACACATTGAAGTAGCGACATTCTACATTATTCCGATAGCTGCAACCGGATCATTCCTTGATGAATTCGGGCATGAACACTGGAAAAGCAACAACAAAAGTATCACCTTCATATTTAAACACAGATTCTTCTTGAAAACGTTTGCCTTTTTCGGTGTCTTACTCGGTTTCGCTCAGCCTATTCATTTTATAGGATTTCTTTGTTTTGACATTTTTTATGACCTTGTCGATACAGCGAGCCGATATGACGTGAAGAGCAAAAAGTTCGTCCCCTCTGAGTTCTCAACTGGTGTTACATAAAAGAGGGTAACAATGCGTAATCCACTTATGAAACCAATAGCTCTGTGGTATTCCAAACAATGTTCTGTGTGTGGCATGACTCGTATTGAAGCGGTATTACATAATTTTAACGAGAAAATATCCTGTCCAGAGTGCAGAAAGCACCTTGCTTTTGGAAGCATTTTGTTCAAAACATTCATGGTGTCTATGAAAATGGATACGAGCGAACTGAGTGATTTATCATCTGATACAGAGGCGATGACATCCATCAATGCGCTGTTCCGCAGCATAGGAAAACAAGGACAGAGGGCACTCGAAATTGGTATACCAATTTATGCAGTATTTGATATTACAAACAGATGTAACCTGCGTTGTCTTCATTGTTATTCCTCAGAACAACGAGAAGAATTAACAACAACCGACGTGTATCATGTATTAGACAAACTCTCTACCGCAGGGGTAGGAATAATCGATTTTGGGGGAGGAGAGCCGCTGCTCAGAACAGATATTTTTGATATTTTGACATATTCAAAACAAGTAGGGATCTATACATCGATTTCAACCAATGGGATACTGCTCGATGAAAACTGTGTGAAACGCTTAAAAACACTCGGCATCGATCATGTGTGCATAAGTCTTGATGGCGCAAAACCAGAAACACATGACCGTATCCGTGATAAAAAAGGAACATACGAAAAAACAATCAGTGGTATCAACAACTGTGTCAACGTTGGTATTACTACACAGATATCAACTGTTGTTATGAACAATAATATCAATGAATTAAAAGACATGTACACTCTCTTAGAGTCACTTCATGTCGATGGATGGTACATTTATGATTTCGCTCCCGCTGGACGAGGAAAGGAACTACAACAGGAGGTTCTTACCCCAGAACAACGCAAACGTCTCTTTGAATATCTCCAAGACATCGCGCCTTCCAGCAAGATGACGCTGAAACCCTATCCGTATTTAATCACTCTCAACTCTGCCTGTGGAACAGAGACATATTTTTATAAAAAATATGGGCGACTCACAGAGTTTTTCAAGGGGTGTTTATCCGCACGATGGGTATGTCATATTTCAAGCAATGGAGACGTACATCCGTGTCATCTTTTACCGCATGTCCTTGGTAACCTCACACGAGAAACCTTTGAAGATATTTGGTTCAACAAAAATAACCCTGTTCTAACAGAGCTACGTGATAGAAGAGTATTAAAAGGAACCTGTGGGAAATGCACTTATCGAGAAGTCTGTGGTGGTTGCAGAGCACAAGCATTCTGGAAAACAGATGACTATCTTGAAGGCGATAGCTGCTGGATTAAAAATTAAATACCTTTAACGAAAAAATTTTTCAAACGAAGTTGATGTAACAACTCCATTGAATTCATCACTTCGCCGAAAGTAAAAACACCTGCTTCCTTGACCTTATTTTTTAATAAAAAGTCAACCCCCTGAGCGATAACAGATGCTGTTGCAGAAAATGTATTCGGATGATACAGAGTCACGTTCATGTTTTTCGTACATTCTTTCTTTTTCCCGGAGGCATCCATTCTCATTACACAACCACAAGGAGCGAAATACTGATTGATTTCACTGACATATTTCAGAGCTCTGCCCATTATTTTTGTCAACGTATAACTGTCAGCGTTGATAGAATGCGTTAAAAGTATCGCGTCTGATACAATGTTACATGTTCCTGTTTTCAGAGAAAAATTTTGGATGTTTTTTGGGAAGTGAAGCTGTGTATCTACTGGAGGTGATGCATATACATGCTGGGTATGAAACGGTGGAGGAAAACACATTGTTTCCCTCAGGGAACCCAACCTGAGACTGATCCACGTTCCGTTTTCAAAAACAGCAACACATTTTTGTGATTCTACCAGCATGTCAACCGCGGATCCTATAGAGAGACGATCGTTAAAGAGTACTGAAATTTTGATAGTATCAACTGTATCAAATGTCGTAGCTGCGAGTTGGAGTAAAACTCTGGAAAGCCCAGGAAAAACTCCCGCCCCGGTAACCATCAAAATGTTTTGTTCTTTTGCGTTTTGATCAATTTCTCGGATGTTTTTTTCATGTTCATTTAAGAGTGATACACTTGATTCTACATAGGGGATGGATTCCTCAACAGCCATTTCTGCGGGAATGGTTCTCATATGAGGTGCGGGACTCGAACAATTGATAATCATATCTATTTCTGCATAGAACTTTCTCAAACTCTTTTTGTCTCTTGCATCTACCGCAAAAACATCTGTTATTCTCTCACATTTATGATACATTTCCTGAAGTTTCTTTTGTTTTCTGCTGGCAACTATTATATTATTTTTTGTGTTTTCAATTAATTCGTTGACAAGGTTTTTTCCAACGAATCCCGAGGCACCGAGAACGCCTATGATCTTTTCCATTCATACTCCTTTGAATGATTTAAAGTTGATATTTAAGATGTATCACCATAACAAGATATATGAATATCTACCTCACTTATTTTTATTGATGGCATTCAAAGACCTCCAGATTTATGGCGCCGGCTTATCAGGTCTCGTTTCGGCCATAAATCTCTCTAGAAATGGACACCATGTTACCGTCTATGAAAAAGAAAAGAAAATCGGGGGGGATGTACACTGTCATCCGTCCGCTCAAATGACGCCTCTGCATATGCAACAAATGGAACGATATATCGGGATAGAATTAGAATCATGTTTTTCAAAATTAGATGATTTTCGAGGGTATATTGGTCAAAAAAAATTTGTGTTTTCTACAAAAAATATTTATGTTGTTGAACGAGGACCAAGAACATCATCCCTGGATTATTTTCTCTACAAAACAGCCTTGGAAGAAGGAGTTACCTTCAAATTTTCGCACCCTCTCACCTCAGAAGAATTGAGAAACATCCCTGAAAATTCGATTATTGCAACAGCAGGATATTCAAAGATTGTGAGAGCTCTCCATCTCCCCTATGTTACGTTCAAACAATTCGACACACACATAAAAACAGATCTCGAAAATATATCTATCGCGTACTTTGGAGACTTTACAACTGACTATGGATATATTTCAATAAAAAATGGGCTGCTCTCAGCTCAACTTTCAGGCCCGTTACATCTCTCTCAAAAAAATTTGAATACATTTATGAATTTAGTAAAAGAAACTGAAGGCATTGACCTGGAGGAATGGTCTTCTATTATTGCTTATTTTCCTAAAAAAGCACGATTATTTACTAAATTTGCTGGAAAAACCTATGTGCTGGCTGGGGATGTAGCAGGCGTTTTAGACCCATTTTTTGGCTTTGGTGTTAGTGGTGCTCTTCTATCTGGAAAAATTGCTGCAATGAGCATACTATCAAAACAGAAGGCCTTACTGGAATTTCAACAGTATACATCACATCTCAATAAAGATCTCTTGGTACATACGATTTATTGGCATCTTCCTTTAAAAAAATTACTTCTCTCCCAAATAATGAAAATTCAAGAGAATCATTTCTCTTTGATCAAGCGAAGCATCCCAGGATTCACCGATGAAGATTGGCTAAAAATTATTTCAATCGTAGATTAAATATTATTCCATCCTTCAACACATCGGGTTGTCCTTTGTTTCGCACAAAAAACATGAGTCTCTAAGGATATGTTTTTAAGGGAGAACAGTGCTATATAATTGTACAAAGGGGGAAAAGGTATAGATAAAAATCCACTGATTAGAAAGGTATTACTTCCCGTCCTGTTTATCAGGGGAGGAATACAAATATGAAAAAGAGAATAATTGGTATTTTGATTTGTGTACTGCTGATAGCTACTGCGGTTCCCGCAGCCGTGTCTTTAAAAAATAGTGCGATAAATACAACGATTCCAAGCACTCCTCTGATAAGTATGGAAACGAACTGGACTGAAATGCAAAAACTCCTCGCATCAGACGGCGCAGCAGGAGATGTTTTTGGCGTTTCTGTTTCTCTTTCTGGTGACACCGCCCTCATCGGAGCATGCCTTGATTACGATAACGGAAAATGGTCTGGCTCTGCGTACGTCTTCACCAGCACCGGCACCTGGACCCAGCAAGCAAAGCTCCTCGCCTCAGACGGCTCAGCAGGAGATTCTTTTGGCTGTTCTGTTTCTCTTTCGGGTGACACCGCGCTCATCGGAGCATATGCGGATGATGATAAAGGAGATACGTCTGGTTCTGCGTACGTGTTCACCCGCACCGGCACCACCTGGACACAGCAAGCAAAACTCCTCGCATCAGACGGCGCAATGGGGGATCATTTTGGCTGGTCTGTTTCTCTTTCTGGTGACACCGCACTCATCGGAGCACCATTCGATGATGACAAAGGAGACTCGTCCGGGTCGGCGTACGTGTTCACCCGCACCGGCACCACCTGGACACAGCAAGCAAAACTCCTCGCATCAGACGGCGCATATGATGACTCGTTTGGCTATTCTGTTTCCCTTTCTGGGAACACCGCCCTCATCGGATTTGATAATGAAAACGGAGCCGATTCTGGTTCTGCGTACGTGTTCACCCGCACCGGCACCACCTGGACACAGCAAGCAAAACTCCTTGCCTTAGATGGCGCAGCAGGAGATTCTTTTGGCTATGCTGTTTCCCTCGATGGTAACACCGCACTCATCGGAGCAATCAGTGATGATGACAACGGAGTCGATTCTGGGTCTGCGTACGTGTTCACCCGCACCGGCACCACCTGGACACAGCAAGCAAAACTCCTCGCCTCAGACGGCGCAGCACAAGACTATTTTGGCCTTTCTGTTTCTCTTAAAGGGGACACCGCCCTCATCGGAGTACCGCAGAGTATTGGCAACGGAAATTATTCTGGGTCGGCATACATCTTCACCCGCACCGGCACCACCTGGACACAGCAAGCAAAGGTCCTCGCATCAGATGGAGCGGATGGAGATTCTTTTGGTGGGTCTGTTTCTCTTAATGGTGACACCACTCTCATCGGAGCATTTCTTAATGATGGCAATGGAACCGATTCTGGGTCTGCGTATGTGTTCACAAAAGGAAGTGGGAATCAACCCCCAGTCTTTGGGACACCCACTCCAGCCAATGGTTCAACCAATAACCCACTCAGTTTTACCTGGAGCATTCCTATTAACGATACCGAAGGTGATCAGTTCTCTTGGACCATCCAATGCAGCAACGAACAAACCAATAGTAGTACTAGTGCGACTAATGGAATAAAATCAATCGCCCTTTCTGGCCTCACTTATTTCACTACATATAAAGTCTGGGTGAATGCGACCGACCCAACCGGCAGCGCCACATATACGAGAAAATGGTACAACTTTACCACAATAGCAAATCAACCACCAAATAAACCTACTACACCCATAGGTGATACATCCGGTAAAATTGGTATATCCTACGCTTATGAATCATCTGCGACTGATGTTGATGGAGATCAGATTTATTACTTGTTTGACTGGGGTGACAATACAAACAGTGGCTGGATGGGAAAATATAATAGTGGTCAAATTTGTAAGGAGTCACATATATGGAGTACAAAAGGAAGTTACGGCATCAAAGTAAAAACCAAGGATATATTTGGTGCGGAAAGTCCCTGGTCAGATCCCTTGCCTGTAACAATGCCTTACACGTTTAACAATCCTATATTACAGTTCTTGGAGTTGTTATTCCAGCGATTCCCACACGCATTTCCACTACTACGACAACTAATAGGCTACTACGGATCCCCTATCTTTTTCTCTTTTTTATCTATTGATGAATTTTTATCTTTTCCAAATATTTAAATGAAACTATAGGATATATAACTCTTATAAAATATGTATATAGGGGAGACAAAATTAAACATGAATAAGAAAATAATTGGTATTTTGATTTGTATAATGTTGATAGCTACTGTTTTTCCCACCGTCGAGTCTTTAAAAAATAATGCGATAAATTCGACGCTCCCAAGCATCCCTCTAACAAGCATGGCAGCGCACTGGATTGAGGTGCAAAAACTCCGTCCCTCAGACCAGGCAGAGGATTTTTTTGGTTGTTCTGTTTCTCTTTCGGGTGACACCGCGCTCATCGGAAATGGCAACCCAGACAAGTCTGGTTATGCGTACGTGTTCACCCGTACCGGCACCAACTGGTCACAACAGCAGAAGCTCCTTGCTTTAGACGGCGCATTAGGGAGTTATTTTGGCTGTTCTGTTTCTCTTTCTGGTGACACCGCCCTCATCGGAGCACAATTGGATGATGACAACGGAGAAAATTCTGGTTCTGCGTATGTGTTCACCCGGACGGGAACCACTTGGACACAGCAAGCAAAACTGCTCGCCTCAGACGGCGCAGCAGGGGATTATTTTGGCCGTTCTGTTTCTCTTTCTGGTGACACCGCCCTCATAGGAGCACCTGCTGTTGATGACAACGGAGACTATTCTGGTTCTGCGTACGTGTTCACCCGCACCGGAACTACCTGGTCACAACAGGCAAAGCTCCTTGCCCATGACGCTGCATTAGGGGATTATTTTGGCTATTTTGTTTCTATTGATGGCGACACTAGTCTAATCGGAGCACTCGATGATGATGACAACGGAGCTCAATCAGGGTCGGCGTACGTGTTCACCCGCACCGGAACTACCTGGTCACAACAGGCAAAACTTCTTGCCTCAGACGGTACAGAAGGGGATTATTTTGGCTGTTCTGTTTCTATTAATAGTGACGCCGCCCTCATCGGAGCAGACTGTGATGATGTTAACGGAGCTCAATCTGGGTCAGCGTACGTGTTCACCCGCACCGGAACCACCTGGACACAACAAGCTAAATTCCTTGCCTCAGATGGCGCAGCAGGAGATTCTTTTGGCTGGTCTGTTTCTCTTTCTGGTGACACCGCGCTCATCGGAGCACATCTGGAGGATGGTGACAACGTATACGATTCTGGTTCTGCGTACGTGTTCAATCGCACTGGCACCACCTGGACCCAGCAAGCAAAACTGCTCGCCTCAGACGGCGCAGAAGCAGATTGTTTTGGCTATTCTGTTTCTCTTGATGATATCACCGCCATCATCGGAGCATACTTGGATGATCACAACGGAGAAAATTCTGGTTCCGCGTACGTGTTCACAAAAGTAAGTAATATACCACCGGTCTTTGGGATACCAACACCTATAAATGGTTCGACTAATAACCCTCTCAATCTTATCTGGAATATCTCGATTAACGATCCTGAAGGTGATGCCTTTTCTTGGACCATCCAATGTAGCAATGGACAGACCAATAGCGGGACTGGTGCATCGAATGGAACCAAATCACTTACAATCTCTGGTCTTGCATATACAACTACGTACAAAGTCTGGGTCAATGCGACTGACCCTACCGGAAGCGGTCTGTATACAAGAAAATGGTACACCTTCACGACGCAACAGCAACCAAATGTTCCACCGAACAAACCCAACAAACCATCAGGGACCACTTCAGGGAAGATTAAAGACGTATACACCTACACTACCAGTACCACCGATACCAATGGTGACCAAGTGTATTATCTGTGGGATTGGGGTGATAGTACGCAAAGTAATTGGCTTGGACCCTACAATTCCGGTATTACTATAAATACGACTCATAAGTG
>Ga0031655_10001021_pt1 | contig 16999 bp, 22 predicted proteins | sample FrelakmetHBP12HB_FD_55187 | JGI IMG/M metagenome (GOLD analysis project Ga0031655, IMG submission 55187) | Freshwater lake sediment microbial communities from the University of Notre Dame, USA, for methane emissions studies -HBP12 HB | ecosystem: Environmental > Aquatic > Freshwater > Lake >... | reverse complement strand
CAAGCCCCCTCCGACCCCTTCACCGGTGCCGACGATAGTCCCGACCGAAACCCCGACTGCTGTTTCGACCCCTGTACCCACAACCCCGATTCCCGTACCGACAATGATCGCACCCTCCATTCCCCTCCAAAAGAGCATCAAGGACACGCAGCTTCTCTTCACCATCTCCGCACCGAAAGGGTATGCGGGCACAACCATCCGGGCGACCACATCCGAACACAATATCCTCTATAAAACGACCCTCTTCAACCCGGCCATAAGCGGGGCCAATGGGACCATAAACGACAACAGTGGCAACTATACCGAGCTCGACGACTCGCTGACCATCTTCTCTTACTCCTCATCGCTCAGCGTGGACCAGAATATCCGGAATACCCTCCGTGGTTCCGGTGCAGTATTCAACGAATCTACCGTAACGTATAACGGGATCACCTACATCCGGTTCGACGCCGAGAGCGATCCCTATTCCGGAACCCCGAGCGAGACCGTCGTCTTCGTCGGCAACAAGGCTTCGGCAAACGAGAAGGGGTATCTCCCGGTAATGATTTATACGATGACCCCCGACGGCACGCTTAGCCAGGCAACGTATGAAAACATAGTAAAGTCCTTCCGGTATTACACAAACAGGAATATCGGCAACGCCCTAGGTGAGGAGACTGACAGGCCTTCCTTCTACCAGTAATTTTTTTCCTTTGCGAGGAAGTAAATCCGACTTTTGGGTATTGGTAACTGATAGAGAATTCTCACTTCCCGCCTCCAACACTGTCCTTCCTTTCCATTTCCCTCTTTCCCGGCCATCCGTTAACCGATCGCCCTCCCAACAGGTGCTATTAGCAGTCAAATCGGCATACGATCCATGCCAGATCCAGCCAAACGGGATACGCTCTGGGGTCTCCGAAAACATTAGTGCTGGTTTTTCGCGAATTAGTAATTTTTTTGGATGTAGAAAACTTTCGTGGAGAGTGCCTCCGATAGAGAAATGATGTTGTGTTATCTCCTCTCTACCACATCTTACTCACACATTCATTTTACTCGTTTTTACGTCGATGCTTGACGAGAGTTTTTTCAGCTCCGACCCTAAATAAAGGCCTTCTTTTCACTTCACTCATACTAAACCCCTCGCCCCCTTTGGTTTCGCCTCCCATTAGTGTCTATTAGCGTACATTTTTATGCCTGTAACATGCGAATTTCGGCTTGAAAACGGCGGGTTACGCCCGGTTAGAAAACATGTACCGGAATTCGGTGTTTTTTGCAACCAGACAAGAAAAGTCAACACCCCGGAAACGGACTCGCCGCAAGAGAATGCGAGTGGGGGAAATGCAGGTCCCTGATTACGCGGGCTCATATCCTCTGCAGGAAAAATGATAAATACAATTAAACATACAAATATGATAAGTATGAAAAGTATGAAATGTGGGACAGAGGATTTGGTAGACGAGATGATCGCACCACGGAAGGAGAAGACCAAGCACCTGTTCGGCAGTGTGAAAGTCGGTGAGCGCGGGCAGATCGTGATTCCCAAGGAAGCCCGGGAGATCTTCGGCATCAAACAGGGGGATATCCTGCTGGTGCTCGGTGATGTGGAACGTGGCATAGCGCTTGTGAAGGCAGATGCCCTCCAGGAATTCGCACGGCAGATCCTTGACAGCGCAAGTAAACCGTATGAATAAGTGCGGAGGAGGAGATCGTCATGAAAATTGTTGTATTGAACGGAAGCCCGAAGGGCGACATCAGTGTCACGATGCAGTATGTTGCGTACATCCGGAAGAAATTCCCGGATTATACGTATGAAATTCTCAATGTAGCACAGGATATCAGGAAGATTGAGAAGGATACCGCGGTCTGGAATAAAATTCTTGACAGCATCCGGTCCGCAGATATTGTCCTCTGGGCATTTCCGCTCTATTACATGGTCGTCTGCTCCCAGTACAAACGGTTTATTGAACTCATCTTCGAGCGGAAGGCACAGGATACATGTGCCGGAACCTACGCTGCATCGCTCTCGACATCGATTCATTTCTTCGATCAGACCGCCCATGCCTACATCCATGCAGTCAGCGACGATCTCGGGATGCAGTACCTCGGGTTTTATTCCGCGGAGATGAGAGATCTCTTAAAGGAAGAGGAACGAACGCGCCTGGAGAAGTTCGCATACCTCCTCATCACCTCCGTACAGGAAAAGATGCCGGTCCAGCGGGAGAATGCGCCGCTCACCTGGCCGACCCACCCATATGTCCCGGGCACGCAGCAAAAAACTCTGAGCACAGGTACAAAAAAGATTGTCATTCTTACGGATGCCGACGGCAGTTCACCCAATCTTGCGGCGATGACTGACCGGCTCCTCAAAAATTTTTCCGGTTCAGTTGAGATGATCAATCTTCATGACGTGAATATAAAAGGAGGCTGTCTCGGGTGCTGCCAGTGCGGGTATGACAATACCTGCGTATATTCCGACGGGTATGTTGATTTTTTCAAAAATAAACTGGTGCCTGCGGATATCATTATTATAGCAGGCCCGGTGCACGACCGGTATCTCTCATCGGCATGGAAGCAGTTTTTCGATCGGAGTTTTTTCAAGGGGCATACCCCGGGTCTCGAAGGCAAACAGATTGGCTTTGTAATCGCAGGTCCCCTTCACCAGATCCCGCATCTGAAAGAGACACTTACCGCATGGGCTGACAACGGCGGGTGTCACGCACAGTTTGTTACGGACGAGGTTTTAAATTCCGGAGAGCTTGATGCCCTGCTCGATGCCATGGCAGCACGTCTCGTGCAATGTGCAGAAGCAGGGTACATACCCCCGCGTACTTTCTACGCTATCGGGGGCCACAAGATATTCCGGGACAGTATCTANGGAGGAATGAGGCTGGCATTCCAGGCAGATTACCGGTACTACCGTGAACACGGGATGTTTGATTTTCCGCAGGCTGACCTGAAGACCAGGCTTTTAAATGCAATCTTCATCCCGCTTACGCGAATCCCCAGCTTCCGGAAAAAAGTGTTTGCTGATCTGAAACACCATATGATAGAGCCCTTCGAGCCGGTGCTCAGGAATGCCTGAGTTTTTCTGGAGAATAATAATGAAAAAAGCGGGCATGCTGCTGGATTTTGTTCCTCTGATCGTCTTTGGTGTACTTGCGGGAAGTTCCGTGGCAAGCGTGGTTATTGCACTCGGCGCTGCATTGATCGTCACTGTCATTGCCGGTTTTTCCGATCTCAGGAGAGGCGGGATCCTGACGTGGGCAACCCTTGTGATGTTCAGCTTCCTGTTCATCGCTGTCGGCGTCCTTGGCATGACCGGGATTCTCCCCGTTATGGGAATGCTGGTGTATGCAGCACTCGCAGCAGTCACCTTCGGATCAATCCTTGTAAAAATACCCTTCACCCTGCAGTTTGCACGGGAAATGGTGGACCGGAAGCTCTGGGAGAACCCGGGTTTTATACGAGTGAATAACCTGATGACAGGTGTATGGGGAGGAATCTTTGTGATCAATTTCATCCTGAGTTACCTCATGTTCGCAGCCCCGCACTATGTGGGGTGGATTACCTCGCCGCTCACCTACGTCATGCTCATTGCCGGAATCATCTACACGATCTGGTACCCGGCACATGTACAGAAAAAGCATTCTCACGTAGCAGAGCATGGCGACACGTAAGAAATGGGCACTGTGGGATTCTCGCCTGGAATTCCCTCAACTCCGGCATCCTCATCGTGCTCCTACCCCCCCTTCTCTCTCGCATGCTTCGATCCCCCTGCTCAGCACCCAAACGCAACCTCGTCCTACCGCACCGGCCAGCTTGGGGCGCCTCTCCCGGTCCCAGCCTGCAGCAGCACCGCCACGCGAGACCCCCGGCATCATCAGCCCCTCAATGCATGATATGCAGCTGGTCACGACCATACGGGTTATAAGGCACAGCCAGTATCTTCCTGAACGCTCCTTTCCCTATATATCGATCCTAAATCCATAGATGGTTGTAAGAGGAAACGGTGATGGTGGCAGATCAGGAAACATTTCCCTGTCTCGCGTGCGGGGAACACAAGAAACGAAACGAAGTCGTACCTGCGGGATTAATTCCCGAATCGATCGCGGTCGTAATAAAGAAAGAGTATCCTGAGTGGTCACGACAAGGTTACATCTGTAGCGTTGATCTGAACCACTTCAGGACACAATATATCATGGAGATTCTGGAGAAAGAGAGAAATGAGCTCTCCTCGCTGGAAGAGAATATCACACGAAGTATGAAAGATCATGAACTTACGGCGAAAAATATCAATATCGAATTTGACCGCCAGCTGAGTTTTGGGGACCGGGTTTCCGACCGGCTCGCCGATTTTGCCGGAAGCTGGACATTCATCACCATGTTTTCCGGCCTCCTTCTTGTATGGATCGCAATGAATACAATCGTCCTTGTGCTCAGGCCGTTCGATCCGTATCCTTTTATCTTACTCAACCTTGTGCTCTCGGCCCTTGCTGCAATTCAGGCTCCTGTTATCATCATGAGCCAGAATCGACAGGAAGAAAGAGACCGTATGAATGCCGAACACGATTACCGGGTGAACCTCAATGCAGAAATGGAAATTCATCAGCTGCACAGGAAAATTGATCATCTCCTCGTTAACCAGGGGGAGAGACTTCTGGAGATCCAGAAGATTCAGGTAGAGCTGATGGAAGATCTGGCTAAAAAAACAGGGTGAGACCGATACCATCTTCACAGGCTTTCGGTCAGAAGAATCTATCACATTCCACTCCAGCTCATCTAGCTCACTATCGCCCCTCTAAAAGGTGCTGTTAGTGACTTTTTCTGCGCCCAATTCATGCTTATTCCAGCCAAACGGAGCGCGATGTGCGTTTTTCAGAAAATAATGAGTAACATTTTTCGCGAATTCGGCATTATTGGAGACCAGGACTCCCTTCATGAAGAGGATTCTCCGACACAGATGTGGTGCAAGGAGAGTGTATGTCTCTCATGATCGGTTCGCTCCCGCACTCATGTGGCTGATCAGTGCCTAGAGGCCGGGATGCATGCCCGGTTCTGCAGTACCCTGGTTCCCGACACTCCGGACCACCATCCAATACACTGGCTGTACGGAAGTCACACTGCACAGGCCACCGGAATTTCTGAACAATACGGAAGACCCGGGTCAATACCCAGGGGAACTTTTTCTGGTGCCGCAATCATTATGTGCATTGGGATCCAGAACACCGCATATGGATGACATAATCGATAATCCTCTGCTCCGGGAACGAAAGTTTGTCTTTTCCAACCGTCATGATGCGGGAAGACAACTGGGAGTGTTCATAAAAATACTTCCCGCCATCCGTAACCCATTGGTCCTTGCCATTCCGGCCGGGGGTGTGCCCATCGGTAAGGAAGTTGCCGTGGCACTCGGTGCACACCTGTCCCTTGCAGTCGTCAGAAAGATCCGGATCCCCGGCAGTACTGAATCAGGATTCGGGGCAATAACCTGGGATGGGCAGGTGCTTATCAATGACGGGTTGCGTGAAGCGCTCGGTCTTTCAGCGGCTGAGGTTGAAGTTGCGATAGCTGAAACAAGAAAAAATGTAAACGAGAGAGTTACCCGGTTTACCGGAGGAAAGGCAGTTCCTTCGCCCGCAGGAAAAACCGTAATCCTGACAGACGACGGTCTTGCATCGGGGTTCACGATGCTCGCAGCGGTAAAAAGTATCCGCATCCACCAACCTGCCCGTATCATGGTCGCAATTCCTACAGCCTCCGCTTCATCCGCTGAACTGGTTTCCCGGCAGGTGGACCAACTGGTCTGCCTGAACATCCGGAGCAGCCGGATGTTTGCAGTTGCCGATGCGTATAAACAGTGGTATGACCTGGATGATCATGAAGTTCTTGAAGAATTAGCCGGTAGTCCATGAAACTCTTACTCAATGGCCTTTACCGGCCGGGGTGTCTCCCGCAATAAACATCCTGTACGAGAATATTCGGGCACACATTACCAGACTTGATCGCCAGGTCGTGTCGCACTACGAAGAGCAGAGCGGGAACCTGACCAGACCTCCATATGTTCCGGTAAGGGAAAAAGCGTCACGCACTCGGCAATGTCCCCTCCGCATGGGGGACGTTTGAGCCGGAACATGGCATCCTTTCCCAGGTGCACCTGCCGCTGTATCTTGAAATCCAGGATTTTTTCAAAGAGGACCTGAGCAAGAGGGAATTAACCCCTTCACAGATCAGTTCGGAGCCCCGGAACGTTTCCTGGAGTTTCAGCACCAGCGATAAGACGTCCTTCCTGTCCAGGTACATGAAGACACCTTCTGCCATGAACAGGAACGGCCCTTTGTGCTTCAGGACGGGTGCCATCCAGTTAAAATCCAGTACTGAGGAGGCAATGATGTGATATCTATCAGTCTCTTGGAAAAAGGCTTTTTTGATCGCTGTTATTTCCGGCAGGTCAAGATCATAAAAGACCCCGCGCCCGTTGTCGATCCGCTGGTACCGGGAATCGAGCCCGCAGCCGAGATTGACTATAACGCCGTCCGGAAACTCTGTAAGAAATCCCGTGCATAGTCATCGTATTTTTTTGCACGGATTGCAATATGGACAACGAGCCTCTTGTCCAGTGTACCGGAAGAAAGGATCCTGTCCAGCGTGTAGTCCGAGAGGGAGAGCGTTTTATTCAGTTCGGCTGTAATCTCAACAGATTTCGGGCCAGATACTGTAGGATTGTCTGAAAGTGTCTCAAGGGCATGACAATAGAGTGTGACAAATGACGTACCAGCGATATCACCAATTCCTGCCAGTATTTTTCCCCCTCCGGAGTCAGTAGCCGGCATAAAGATCATTCCCTGAATATGGTATTTTACCCGTTCTGTGGTATAACCATGAGCATAAACGGGCTGAAATCCCCACCACCGGTCGGTGTCCTGAGAATCGCGCTGAAACAATAATCACCGGGTTTGACGGTAGGATCGACAACAAATGACAAAGTAGTAAAATAATCTGCAAAACTCCTTACCGTGAATATGTCCGGATCCACGATCGCATGGATTGCCGACGGCTATAGGGGTCGTTCATCCTGCCCGACCGGACCGAAATCGATAGCGCACATATTTTTGTCATCATCTTGATTTTTTACGTAGTTAATATGAGACTGCGAAGAAATTTATTCATAAAAAGCCCATTCGAATTTCGAATAGTTAATATATATTGGAATAAAACACGACAATATATGGCAGATACGGATCAATTAAAAAAACCCCTAATCCAAGTGATTATAATTTTATTTTCGCTCGCGGTTATAAATGCTATTATCGGATCATTACCAGGGATTAATACTCTGATCCCAGGTTTGTATCAATGGAACATTCCGACAATAGTTTCCGCGGTTATATCAACTATTATGATTGTAATTTTGTTGAGATTTGGTAATACTGTTGGTCCAATAATCCAAAATCAATATCCAAAATTTTTAGAACTTCGCATAATTGCAATAAATATCGTTTATTTGATTTGTCTTGTTATAGCACACGGTGCTTATAGAAACCTTGTGATCCCCTTTTTACCGAGTATTATCTGGCTTTACGATCTCGCTTTTTTGGTAGTAGGTCTNTACATAGCGTATATAATTGCTGTAACATTAATGAAAAGCTCAGATAAATGGTCAGATGTCATATTACATGAAGTAAAACAAGCAACCGGTGAGATTAAAGTTTGCAGGAAATGTGAAACAAATAATCCGATATCCAATAAATTTTGTGACAAATGCGGATCTCGTCTTGACTAAGAATAGACGGGGAATTAAGAGCGGGCAGAATTTTTATGCATCGATGAATTTTTTAATAATCGTGAATGTTTCAGGATATGACCAACGCAGAATTTTGCCCAAAATGTGGCACTCCAAAGAAGAACGTGAACGCAGAATTCTGCGGCCAATGCGGAGCTTTTCTACCTTCGATAATTCCTACATTGTGCCCAAAATGTGGCACTCCAAAGAAGAACGTGAACGCAGAATTCTGCGGCCAATGCGGAGCTGCCTATGACAAACCAGTTCAGTCTCATACCGAATCCGATGTCCACACTGCACCGAAGTCGTCAACAAAAACTCCCGGTCATCATGATGTCTTTATTTCCTACTCGAGCAAGGATAAACCCGTTGCCGATGCGGTCTGTGCCAGTCTGGAAAAATGTTCCATACGATGCTGGATTGCACCCCGGGATGTCTTACCCGGGGAAGATTTCCCCAAAGCAATCATTAACGGAATCAATGAAAGCAAGATCATGGTGCTCATCTTCTCTGCCAATGCAAATGCATCCCCCCATGTTACCCGCGAAGTAACAAAAGCTGTAGGCAAGGGAATAATCATTATTCCGTTCCGGATCGAAGATGCTCCCATGTCGGAATCCATGGAGTACCTTATCGGATTGCCCCACTGGCTTGATGCCCTTACATCTCCCATGGAGCAGCATATCGATACCCTTGTCAGGAGAGTAAAGACCCTTGTGGAGGATACTAAATGAAACAANGTCTCAGGAAAAAAGGAAAANCAATATCCTGAAACTATCAAAGGAACCATCCGGCATCATGCGCATTCCCGGTTTTCATTNTCGAAGAAATACTCGGACTGCGATAGATTTTTTAAAATTTCTGCCCATTGAATTGACTCTTTTGTTAACTNTTCGGTTAACCGGGCATTGAAATGTTCCAGTACTTCGTTGAAAAAAGTTTCAAATTTCTTTTCTGAAAATTTCTCATCCNTCCAAAAAACTCCCGGTTTCCNNACCGGAAGATCTGTCACATAAGGCATCCCGCACATGAGGAGCGTGGGTTTTTTCCCGGCAGGATAGGGAGATCCTCCCATGCAAGAATTTATACAGTATCGCATACGCAATCTGGATTACGGATAGCGGTGAAGGACAATGCTCTACAGGAAAATGAAAAAGGCCGAACCGGNNCTCTCTATCCTCGGGTTCGGGTGCATGAGGCTCCCTACGAAGGATAACGGGCGGATTGACGAGGAGCAGGCAACCAGTATGCTCCGGTACGCGATCGATCATGGTGTGAATTATATCGATACCGCGTATCCTTATCATAATGGTGAGAGCGAACCGGTTGTCGGACGCGCACTTGCCGGCGGGTATCGTGAAAGGGTGCACCTCGCGACCAAGCTCCCGAGCTGGCTGATCAAGTCCCGGGAGGACATGGACAAGTATCTCGATGAGCAGCTCGTCCGGCTCAGGACAGGCCACATTGATTTTTACCTCGTGCATGGGCTCAACCGGCCATTCTGGGAGAACCTCTTGGCGCTCGGTGTCACGGACTTTCTTACCGATGCGCTAGCTGACGGTCGGATCCACTATGCCGGGTTCTCATTCCATGACAACATGACGCTCTTCAGGGAGATCGTGAAAGGGTACGACTGGACGTTTGCCCAGATCCAGTACAATTTCATGGACGAGCACTATCAGGCCGGGACGGGAGGGCTTGAATATGCGGCGAAGAAAGGACTCGGTATCGTGGTCATGGAACCTATCCGTGGTGGCCTGCTTGCCAGGGATCTCGCTGGTATCTCAGAGATCTGGAAGAAAGCGAAGGTCCAGCACCTGCCCGCCGAATGGGCCCTCCGCTGGGTCTGGAACCATCCGGAAGTGACCGTCGTCCTCTCCGGTATGTCAACGCNTGAGCAGGTCCGGCAGAATGTCTCCCTTGTAAAAAGCGGGTTGCCGGACTCGCTTACAAAGACAGAGCTCTCCCTGTTCGGAAAGGTGAGGAAAGAGCTGGAAAAGCGGATCTCGATCCCCTGCACCGGATGCAAGTACTGCGTGCCCTGCCCGCACGGCGTGAGCATCCCGGAGTGCTTCGAGTTTTACAACCGTGGGCACATGTACGAAGACGAAGAACAGACCAAGCAGCTCTATTCAATGTTCCTCGGCGGTTTCTTCGATGGTAATCCTCATTACGCTTCGCTCTGCCAGGAGTGCGGGGAATGCGAGGAGAAATGTCCCCAGAGCCTCCCGATCCGCGAGAACCTGAAAGAAGTAGGGAAATATTTCGGGAAATAATATGAGGTATTGGTGCGACCATCCGTTCATCAACCGGGTTGTCGCGTGATGTGGCAGTAACCCCGCCCGTTTTGGAAAAAATAAAAGGAACACGATAATGAAAGTACTTGCAATCAACGGGAGCCCGCGGAAAAAATGGAACACCGCGATGCTCCTTGAAAATGCCCTGAAAGGTGCAGCGTCACAGGGAGCTGAGACGGAACTGGTCCATCTCTATGATCTTACCTATACCGGCTGCACGAGCTGCTTTGCCTGTAAGTTGAAAGACGGGAAGAGTTACGGGAAATGTGCGGTCAACGACGGACTGACTCCTGTTCTTGAACAAATACCGGATGCAGATGCGCTCATCCTCGGCTCCCCCATCTATTTTGGAACCGTGAGCGGGGAGATGCGGAGTTTTATGGAGCGGCTCTTCTTCCCCTACCACACATACACGATTCCACCGTCATCTCTCTTTGGGAAGAAGATACCGGCCGCGTTCATCTATACGATGAACGTTTCGGAACAGCAGATGAAGGAGTATCACTACACTGTGCATACATCTCTGAATGAAAGTCTCCTCAACCGTACGTTCGGTCACGCGGAATCCCTCTTCTCTTTCGAGACGTTGCAGTTCGCGGACTATGCGAAGATGGTGTTCAGTTATTTCGATCCGGAGGAGAGGAAGGAACGGCGCAGGACGGTCTTCCCGAAAGATTGTGAAAAGGCGTTTGATCTGGGGGTACGGCTGGTTACATCCGGGGTTTTTTTAATGGACACATGATTTGCCCATCCGGCAAACGATAACCCTTCCAAAAGGTGCTATTAGCGGTCATTTCGGCGCACGATTCATGCCGAATCCTGTCAAACGAGATACATTTTGCGATTTTCCCAAAACAATAGTGCTGCTTTTTCACGAATTAGAGTTATTTGGGGAATAGGATCAGCTTCGAGGAACGAAGTCTCCAACGGAGAAAAGGTGTCTGAGGAGAGTATGTCTTCATGGGTCTGGGATCTTGATAACCCATCCCAAAAAAAGGGGTTCTTTTACATACCCGTAGTCCTGTTCGATAATTCCAGAGATCCGCCAACCAAAAAGCACCATATTGACTCATTTTAAACCAGTATAATGCCGTATTTTGCTCATAAACTCCTGTAAATAGCGTATTTCGAAAACCATGTATTTCATTCGCACGTTTTTGCAACATGAGTACTCCGGAGCAGCCTATCCGGGCTCAAATCAGGCTCTGATGAGGCATGGGCATCTCATGCCGGTAGGACAATGTTTTTCTGGTCATAGCGGGATGAAGGTATGTGTGGTGATGCAGCATGTGTTCCATTGGCGGTCCCGCGAATCTTGATGTGGATGAACTGAAATGGTACAAGTACCGGTGTACCCGATGCGGCCACGTCTACAAAAGCACGGGAGAGAAATCTGTCTGTCCCACGTGCAGGGCTGAAGATGTAGAGAAGGTGTAGAGATCTTCTCATGAGTTCAGAAAACAAAACGCCGAGTGTAAGCGTACTCTCATAATACGAAAGCAAAAATACGGAAACTTTGATACTGGCTGATCCAGATGTACTTTAATAAAAAAGGAGAACAAGATGAGAAAAATAATGGTATTCAATAATGTTTCCGTTGATGGGTTCTTTGCTGGAGTGGATGGGAATCTCAACTGGATCACTGCAGACGACGAATCTGACAAATTTGCCGTTGAACAAACGAGAGATTCCCGCACGCTGCTCTTTGGACGAACGACCTATCAGATGTTTGAAAGATTCTGGCCTGCAGCACTGAAAGATCCCAGAACCTCAAGGGATAATCGGGAATTGGCCCAGAACATAAATGATGCAGAGAAAATTGTTTTTTCAAAGGCACTTGAAAAAGTTACGTGGAACAATTCCCGTCTTTTGAAAGAGATTGATCCGGCAGAAATTAAGAAATTGAAACAGGAACCGGGGAAGGATATGGTTATCTTAGGAAGCGGCACGATCGTCCAGGCAATGACCAATCTTAACCTCATTGACGAATATCAACTAATGGTAAACCCTGTTATTCTGGGAAAGGGAAAGCCACTGTTTAAAGACATGAAAGATATGGTGAATCTCAGACTTCTCACCACAAGAACACTTAAAAACGGTAAAGTGTTGCTTAGCTATCAAATAACGTAAAGAAGAATAATGCCCGGAACAATCAGTACGCAGCCTGCGATGTTCTCATTAATGTCGAATTATAACATCAGGTTCCACATCCCATGACTGGAGCCCTGACCATGCCGGGTCCATAACGCAACATGCAAATAATCCCCGCATTGCGACGATTATGCGGGATGCTTTCCCTTCTCCCAATACGATGGATGATACACATAGGTATATCACTATGGCAACAGGCCACACCCCAAACCTGTTCCTGGTAATAGAAGTTGGTGGTGAGGCGTTGAGGGCATTGGTATTCACCCGCTGGGCGATGTCAGGTACTGATAAGCTGAGATCGGCTCCTGGCTTTCAGTGTTTTGAGGGGGGCACGGTATCGAAACCGATGCAATACGCCCCCGGCCATCGGGAGTTGAAAAGAATACANCAGCCGTTTTTTTATGGCTGACCGGAGCATGAGTACCTATGGACCCAAAACACCTGATGGAGATCTTTGAGCAGGGCGTGATTTTTTTCCCGGGCCCTGATACCGAGGCGGTTGCACAACCGTGGTATTCCCACTCCGCATGTAAGGGGGTCTTCTTAAAAGACCTCGTGAAAGGAAAAGAGACCGGAGGAAAGTTCAGCTACCATCTCGTCCGTGTCTCGAAAGACTGTGAGGTGATGGACCATGACCACGAGATCCAGTGGGAGTGGAACCTGGTAATCAGCGGGAAGGGGGTTTTTATTATTGGGGACAAAGAGGTCACGATGGCGCCCGGCCAGACATTTGTCACCCCCCCGGAAATCCATCATATGGTGAGTGCCGGGGATGAAGACCTCTCACTCATGGCACTCTTTGTCCCGGCGCTCGTGTGATTCTTGCACGGTATTCTGGTTTTTTCAACCAGCCCCAAAACAGCCTTTCCTTTCATATTCCCCNTCCCCCAGCCCATCCGGCATATGATCGCCCCTCAAAAAGGTGCTGTTAGGGTGCAATTCGGAGCCAGATATATGCCGAATCCAGCAAAATTGGGCTCAATTTGCGATTTTTCGAAACAATAGTGCAGGTTTTTCGCAAATGAAGGCTGTTTTGGAGGCCGGAACCTCTCTGCTGGAAGGGAGTTCCTGACGGAGAAGTGAAATTATCTGCCAGCCAGACCTGTCGTCTTTTTTAACGTCACTGGAGCTTGTATCAGGATCATGTCAGATCCGGAATCGCACCGGTGAACCAAAAAGTTCATGGCGTACCGCGATACTGACACATTATGGATATTCCGACGATCTTTGATATCATACATTACTGTGCGGTCATTCTCGGGTTTTCAGGAGCGGTCCTGATTATATTCGGGGGTTTGCGGTCGATAATCAGGGTTATCCTCCGGGAATTTTCAAAGACGGCGTATACTTACAACCAGATCCGCCGGGATTTTACCGACAAGATCGTTTTCGGACTGGAATTTCTCATCGCAGCCGATATCCTTGCCACGCTCCTTTCCCCGACCCAGCAGGATCTCATCAACCTCGCTGTTGTTGTGATCATCAGGACCATTCTTGGCTACTTCCTCTCAAAAGAAGCGGCGGAATTCGACCTCCAGTAATTTTTTTATATCCTGGCCTTCCCAGACTTGCATACTACTGGAAAAAAATGATGATTCACTTGCGCTGTGGGATTGAGATTGGGGAGGACTATCTCCACTCCCATCACAATCATGGAAACATTCAGGCAGCGAACTTCAGGTCCTATGATACTTCCGGGACAACTATTTTTTTCCGGCAAAAAACCATTTTCTGCGATGCTCGTTAAAAAATCGTTAAAACAGGTATTAAAGAGAAAGAAGCGAAAGCAAAAAATAAGTAAACAAAATGATACTATGTGATCCAAATCTGATGGAATAAAAAAGGGGTAAAACGTTATGCAAAAAATCACTCCATTCCTGTGGTTCAACAACCAGGCCGAAGAAGCGATGAATTTCTACGTCTCTGTTTTTAACAATTCAAAGATCGTAAGTACTACCCGCTNTGGGATGGTAGGCCCGGGAGCGAAAGGGACNGTCATGACTGCAAAGTTCCTGATTGAAGGTCAGGAATTTGTTGCCCTCAATGGCGGTCCGGTATTCACATTCTCACCAGCCATATCGTTTGTCGTGAACTGCGGAACACAGGAAGAAGTAGACGAGTTGTGGGAAAAACTCTCAAAGAGCGGAGAGAGACAACAATGCGGATGGCTGAAAGACAAATTCGGCGTTTCATGGCAGATCGTACCTGTTGTTTTAGGCGAAATGTTGAATGACGTGGATGCGGTGAAATCCCAAAGAGTAATGAAGGCATTGCTTCAGATGGACAAGATTGACATAAAAAAGTTGATGCAGGCATATAATGCTGAATAGTAATTTTCAATACATCGCGTTTTTACGAGGGATCAATGTGGGCGGACACATGCTCATTACGATGGCCGATCTTAAGAAATCTTTTGAAAAGATGGGTTGTAAGAACGTACGAACATTTTTTGCCAGCGGAAATGTATTTTTTGAATCTGAACAGATGGATGCATCGGCACTCACCAATGAAATAGAATCAGGACTGAAGGCTGCATTTAATAGAGATATCAACGTGATATTGCGGAGTCTGGAGGATCTAAAGAAGCTCAAGTTATCAGAACCGTTCAAAGGGATCACGGTAACAGTGAGTACCCGGCTCTATGTAACATTTCTTTCTGAAAAATCCAGACCGGGTTCAATTGCAATTCCCTATACTTCTCCTCAAAAGGAGTTCAGTATCCTTCATGCATCTCCTCTGGAAATTTTCAGCGTCGTCGATCTTTCGAGAGGGAAAGGGACAACGGATATGATGAACATCTTGAAAAAAGAATACGGTGCAGATAGTACAACCCGGAACTGGAATACTATTTTGAAAGTCTTGATGTAAAACTACGAATTGAAAGCATGTGCCGCCATACCGAGTGAATCAAATATATAGGAAAATAAGTTAAGGAGTAAAATATGAACAACCCAACAATAAAATCAACAGGCTGTTGTGAGCCGTTCAATCCTGAATCATGGCAGGAGAAAGAGATCATGTGGAAAGATAAAATTTTTGTAAAGGATCATGTCACCAGCTTTTTACACATACCTCTTACCTTGGGGAAAAGGATAATCAGGAATATGGAGCTGATTAAGAAAGTAAACGCAAAAGCTCCACAGCAATTAATGTTAACTGATGAAAAATCTCTTTGGGGTGCAGATATTTATATCGACGTCGCCAGAGATGTTCCGGGAGCTCAGATGACAACACTTTCAGGAACATTTCTTACCAAAGTATTTGAGGGACCGTATCAAAATGTTGGCAGGTGGGCGCAGGAAATGAATGAATATGTGGAAAATAAAGGCGGGAAGCTGAAAAAGTTGTATTTTTCGTACACTACCTGCCCAAAATGCGCCAAAGCATATGGAAAAAATTATGTGGTGCTTTTTGCACAGATAGAGTAAAAGAATCTGCTGCCGGAGAGTTAAATCAGCTATGATTTTGCTGGCTGGTGAAGCCCGCTAAAAACTTGAAATCGTTCAATTCGAGAGGGTCACTTCTCCGGCTTGTTATCTTCGCACATCACTGCGGAGTTCTGTCGGGCCGTTTGGCCCCGGGACGCCAGATGGTGGGAAGTATCAGGTAGAGAAGTAGGGTTTGGGGTACCTCAACCCTTCACCTGGACCTATCAGTCCTCGGAAATCATGCAACATACGAAGTTACCTGGCGATAGAACTATCCGATCCTTGCCCTACCAAAACAGCCCTTCCTTTCACTTTCCACCACCCCGGCCCATCCGGCAATCGATTACCCTTCCGATAGGTGCTATCAGCGGTCATTTCGGCGATCGATTCATACCGAATCCAGCCAAACTGCGCGTAATCTTCAGTTTTCCAAAAACAAACGTGCTGGTTTTTCGCGAATGAGAGCTGTTTTTTAAGAACAAGACCCCTTCACGTGGCGGGAGTCTCCGACAGAGAAATTGTGGAGGGAAGAACAGGTCTCCTATGGCTGGATTAGAATAACCTGATTCGTAAACAATCGGTAGCTGTCACATTCAGGCCTTGCTTCTTGAAACCTCTTTTAAGAAGTGGATATGCGGCTTTCCAATGATACCGGCCTGCTCCATGGTCTTTTTTAAATCATCGGACATCCCGAATTTTTTGGCGTTCTCCAGAGCATCCCACTCAAAAAGTATGAACACGTCGGTTGGATCGTCGACATTCTGGAAAACCTGTGCACTTTTCGACCCGCTNGTTTTCCGGGCGCTTTCGTGGCGGTCAAAGAATNGTTTCCATTGCGTAAAGTCACGCACTTTGTGATGGACCAGCATGTGTGGCATGACTTTTCAATATACTGCAGTATAAATAAAGGTTTCTGGATTTTTTATTTTACTGAAGGAAAGAAGATTTTTTTAATAAAAAATAAACGGCTTGTTATCTCTTACCTTCCATTTCCTGTTTTTCGATCCACTGTAAACTATATGACGAATCGGTTTTCATATCTTCTCCAGTTCGCCAGTTCCCCATGCAGGATAATCGGTATATCCCTTCTCTTCTCCCGTATAAAAAGTCGAAGTGTCCTCACTATCCAGGGGTACCTTTTTCCCGAACCGATGGGGGAGATCCGGGTTGGCAAGGAAGAGTATCCCGAATGACACGAGGTCTGCCAGCCCGCTTTCGATCACCCCATTTCCGCTGCTGGCGTCATACCCCCCGTTCAGCATAAGTGTCCCGTTGAATTTTGTACGAATAAGCGGGGCCATGAGTTCATCGGGGTCAGTCATTCCAAGCCTCCCGCCAACAGGTTCGACAAGATGGATATACCC
>Ga0031655_10001012_pt1 | contig 17081 bp, 17 predicted proteins | sample FrelakmetHBP12HB_FD_55187 | JGI IMG/M metagenome (GOLD analysis project Ga0031655, IMG submission 55187) | Freshwater lake sediment microbial communities from the University of Notre Dame, USA, for methane emissions studies -HBP12 HB | ecosystem: Environmental > Aquatic > Freshwater > Lake >... | reverse complement strand
CGTCTTCTACGACTGGAGCAAAAACAGTCACATCCTCGGATGGAACAAATTCCGACTCACAAACTTACACCGTGGTAACTCGCACCTTGACTCTGAACCCAACAAGTGGACCAAACGGAACAATTGTAACTGTCACTGGAACAAACTTCGTCCCTAACACGAATATAACGTTGAACTTTGACGCGTTTACGTTGGCAACATCTCCATCTTTAGTTACCAGCAGCAACACAGGATCATTCTCCTGCCTCTTCACAGCGCCCAACTCCACGGTCGGTAGCCACACAGCGTACGCGAGCGACACCATTGCAAACGCAATTTCTGCTCCATTCACAATCGTAGCTTCATCCATCAGCGTTTCTCCAACCAGCGGATCTGTTGGTTCAATCGCAACCGTTACTGGTTCAAACTTCCTGCCTAATTCACCCCTAACCGTAACATACAACGGAGCTACTGTCACAACCGCTACGTCATCAAGCACTGGGGCAGTTCCATCTGGAGTAACCTTCACAGTTCCAGCTTCAACCTATGGCAGTGCCAATTCGGTCAAAGTTACGGATGCAAACGGCAATTACGCCACAGCCACATTTACGGTAAGCACTGCTTCAATTAGCGTTAGCCCAACAAGCGGTCTTATAGGCTCCAGCGTAACAATTATTGGCCAAGGCTTTTCCGCGTCTTCAACGATAACAGTCCGATTCAACAACAGCCCAGTTACAACCTCACCATCTACTGTAACAACTAACAGCTCAGGGTCATTTACCGCATCATTCAACGTCCCGTCCTCAACAACCGGAGGCAAAACAGTTCAGGCTACTGACGCCCAAAGCCACTCTGCTACCGCGACCTTCACTGTTACTACTTCGTCGATTTCTTTAAGTCCTACGAGCGGTCCATCTGGCACTTCTGTTACGGTGACGGGTTCAAGCTTTACGCCCAATTCAGCAGTAACAGTCACTTTTGCCGGAACCGCCGTAACGACGAATCCATCTTCAATCACCGCGTCAGGTACAGGTTCATTTTCTGCAACCTTTATCATACCGACTGGGGCACCATCTGGCGGCCAAACTGTTGCAGCAACAGATTCAGCATCAAACTCTGCCGCTGCCACTTTCACAGTTACCATCCCGACCATCGCTCTCTCTCCTTCCAGCGGCCAAATCTCCACATCTGTCACAGTGTCAGGCTCAAACTACTTGCCAAATTCAGCGCTGACGATAAAATACGATGGCAATATTGTGGCGACGCCGACATCAACTGGTTCAGGAGCGATTCCCTCAGGTGTATCCTTAAATGTTCCATCCTCAGTAGCGGGCGGCCACGTGGTCCAAGCAACTGACGGCACCAACACAGTTTCTGCCACGTTTACTGTTACTCCATCCATCACCCTAAGCCCAACAACAGGTTCATCTGGCACAACACTCACTGTTTCAGGCTCAGGCTTTGCTGCCTCGAAGACATTTACCGCAACCTTCGCGGGATCTGGAGTTACACTAAGTGGCACTACAACTACTAATGCAACAGGCTCATTTTCAGGCACGACCTTCACCACACCATCAACAACAGCAGGCGCCAAAACTGTAACAATCACTGACTCGAGCTCGAACGCAGCTTCCGCCACCTTCACCATGAAAGCGCCCTTCGGCATGGATGGCATAGCTTATGCAAGCAGTGGCACACACGGCCAACCTTCATTAACTCTGTCAACGACGCAACCCAATGATGTCATAATCTTGCAGATTACCCAGGACTATACTCACTCTTTTGCGCCTTCGGACGCGGCTGGCCTCAATTGGGTTGAAAGATCTAGTAATTTCCCTCTACAGGCAAATAGTGAAGAAGTGGATGAATGGTGGGCTGTAGCTTCTTCGCCTCTAACCTCCGACACTATTAACTTAGGCGAATCTGGAAGTAGCTCACACAACACTGTAGCAATCGCTTACGGTATCTCTGGGGCCAACACTGCGAATCCATTTGACAGCAACTCCGGTTTACCCTACACAAAATCTGGGACCTCGGGGACTCCGACAATAACTGGAGTTTCAACCTCGAATGCAAACGACATGATAATCGGATTAGTAGGTTACAGAGCAACTTCAACAAACCAAACGGCAGCGTCAGGCTACACTTTGATTGCTTCGCAGACATTTAGTTCTTCTCAGCAGTGGGGCGCCGCAGAATACCAGAAAGTGACATCCGCTCAGTCAGGAATATCTGTGTCATGGGGTACCAGCATGAGCAGTAGTGACTGGACGATGATTGTTGACGCTATACAGCAAGGACCTTAACAGCCAGACCTTAACACAAGCGTCAACAATTGAATCATGATCATAGATTAGATGCACAGCAATGTCGTCTCAATAAGGACCGGCGACTAAATTCGAAATGTGGGCATAACCACTTTGCATCTTTGTTTTGTTAGTGCTGTTTTTTTTCTTCGCGCGCTTACTAAATTTACATGGTTTATATTGACTCTTCAGAAATTAATCGTGTGGTCGCTAAGTTGAAGATTTGGAAACGCGGAAAAGAATCTGAACGGGGACAATCGTCAACTGAAAATGCTATGGTTATAGATGAGGATGTACCTGGCCCTGCGGTGGAGTCTCACACAGATGGTGGGTCAGAAGTTCCTGAAACGTTCAAAGAGCATTATCCTCTTTTGCTTCCTTTTTCGTATGCAGCAATTGTTGAAGATGAAAAAAACGAGGTCAAATATTCCCTTCTCGAGCCAACATTAACAGACTTAGATAAACAACTGTTAGCCGAGCTGAAAAATATTCTCTGGGATGAACTTTCAATTAACATGAAGAGTTTCAAGAACAGAGCTGATGCAGAGGAATTTTTAAAATATAAGATTTTGGAAACGGCCATAAAATACCGCATAAATGTTGACGTCAACACACTGGGCAAATATCAATATTTCATAACTCGCGACTTTTTGGGTTTTGGAAAAATAGATGGAATAATGAGAGATGAAAATATTGAAGACGTTTCATGCGACGGCACTAACTCGCCGGTTTTTGTTTGGCACCGTAAGTATGAGTCCATACCGTCGAATGTAGTATTCGAAACTCCTAAGGAACTGGAAAACTTCGTATTCAAACTTGCCTACCTTTGTGGCAGGCATATCTCTATCGCGCAACCCATCCTTGACGGAACATTAAATGATGGTAGCCGGGCCCAAGTAACATATGGAACTGAAGTAACACCTAAAGGCAGCACCTTCACTATAAGAAAATTCAAGAAAACCCCTCTCACCATCACGGATTTAATAGTTTATAAGGCACTGTCAGCTGAAATAGCGGCTTATTACTGGTTCTTAATTGAAAACAGGCATTCAGTCATGATCGGCGGCGACATCGGAGGAGGAAAAACTTCAATGCTCAATGCCATAAGCCTATTCATTAGGCCAACACTAAAAATAGTGAGTATCGAAGATACACAAGAAATACGTTTACCACATAAAAACTGGGAAATGATGGTTACAAGGCAAGGCTTAGGCACGGGTGGAGGAGCAGTAGGTGAAGCAGGAATTGGCAGCATCAGCATGTTCGACCTATTACGCGCCGCCTTGAGACAAAGACCAGACTTCATCATCGTAGGTGAGATACGAGGAGAAGAAGCCTACGCTTTATTCCAGGCAATGGCAACTGGACACTTAGGCTTAACAACCGTACATGCTGAAGATGTGCAAGGTGTCCTGCACCGGCTAACAACAAAACCAATGAACATTCCTCAAACCCAAGTCGAAAATTTAAACGCCATCTCAATTGTTCGCAGGCTAGTTGTAAATAACGTTTCCCTAAGACGGACAATAAATGTGTCTGAAATGGTTGGTTGGGACAAAGAAAAAAACGACTTCAAAACCCAAGCCATATTCACATGGGACGTTGAAAAAGACGTTTACGTTAAGCTATCAAGAAGTCCATTGCTAGATAAAATCGCAACCCAATGGGGATATGCTCCAGAAGAAATCGACCAAGAACTGCAAATGAGACAAACAATTCTTGAGTATATGGTCAAAAAACACATACGCTCCTACGAAGAAGTCTCCAAATTAGTTCTTGAATACTTCTCTGACCCACAACAAACATACCGAAAAGCAAAAGTGAGCTGAGAATGAAATTTCAACCTTGGGCTGCAGCATATGATCTACTTAACAAGAGAATAGAGAAAATATACCCTCATTTTCAAGATCTTCACATTGTGCTCAAGAAAGGCGGCGTACTGATAACTTTCAAAGCTTACATCGCATTTATGGTGTTAATTTCGATAATTGCTTTTGCAGCCGCAGTCCCCGCTTCATTTGTACTCATCCCACTTTTAACTAGAATTCCATTCTTGTCTGTGTTGAATTTCTCATTCACTTTAGTAATTGCAGCATCAACAGCAATGATAACTATGTTGGTAATGTACATCTATCCTCAAATGAAATCATCCGGTAGAAGAAGACCAATAGACCAAAATTTGCCCTACATTGTCAATTTCTTAACTCTTCTATCGAGCTCAAACGTTCCACCAAGTACTATTTTCGAATCAATGGCTAAGATTGACACTCTCAAAGAAGTACGCTTAGAATTTAGCAACATCATAAGAGACGTATCTATCTTCGGCAATGACCTATTGAGTTCGATAATTGAAAATGCCAAATTGACCCCCAATGACCAACTTCGTGAAACTCTCGAAGGTTACGTGGCGACAGTCAGAACCGGTGGAAACACAACAGACTACTTAAAGATTACAACAGAAGCCGTTACAAAGGAACGAATGGGAAAACTGGAAATGATGCTAGAGTCACTGGCAGCCATGGCAGAAATCTACATCTTGATGCTGGTTGCCGCACCATTGCTCTTCATAGTTCTTTTTGTTACATTAGGCATGATAGGCAATGGTACAATCGCAGGCATGAGCATGTCAATGGTTCTCTTTTTACTAACCTACCTTGGAATCCCAATATTGGGTGCAATAATGATGGTCATAATGTCAACATTCGAAAAGTGAGCGCTAAATGAGAATTTCCAAAAAAACAATCAAGAAAATATCAATCATTTCCGCAATATCAGCGGGAGTCTTCTTCATTTATGCCTCACTTTTCTACCTTATGTCCCCGACGTTAGACTACATGATAGTTATTGCTATTGCAATAGGTGTAATACCTCCAAGTATCGCGAGCACGATACGCAATCGATGGAAGATCAAAATTGAAAAAGCAATCCCAGACTTCCTAAGAGATTTAGCCACAGCATCGAAAACAGGAATACCTTTGCAAGTAGCCTTAGAACACGCCTCAAAACGGCTTTATGGCCCACTTACGGATGAACTGAAGATACTGGTTACACATATGAGCTGGGGTATGAACTTTAACGAAGCCCTGGACGAATTTGCTGACAGAATCGATTTGCCTCAAATCAAAAAAGCAACGGTTCTGATTAATGAAGCAGCAAAACATGGAGGCGATCTATCAGCTATCTTTGATTCTACAGCAAAATACCTTGAAAACATCAATGCATGGACAATAAAAAGAAGACAACAAACAACGCCTTACGTTCTAATATTCTACTTCTCTGTCTTCATGTTTTTATTCATAATTATTGTCGTTTCAAACATGATGTTTACTCCCTTAAGTCACACGGTTTCGACCTCTGCATCTTTTATTAAGCCAATAATATCGCAAGCAGAATCAAGACGACTATTTCTTCATGCCGCTTTACTGGAATCACTATTCGGAGGGTTAATCGCAGGAAAAATCAACGAAGATTCATTTGCTGATGGACTCAAACATGTGGCTATTTTAGCCCTTTCTTCGGGAATAGCATTCTACGTGTTACTCCATTGAACAAAACGATATAAACGCAAATGAGAAATCGGAAACTAGGAAGGCGCTGAAATCAATGAAAGAAAGCCCAGAAAAAGAAAACGATGCCAAAAGAACAGCGGAGCAGTTGCAGAAAGAAAACATTATTTCAGATAAAAATAAAGAAGCAAATGAAGTCTTGGACATTGGAGAAAAAATAGAACGTGAAAGACGTGAGGCATACATAGAACCTAAAGCCCGCGACCTACTGAGGAAACTGCTTAAAGATGGAGATAAAGAAGAAATAATTCCTATCTATACTCCAAATGAAGGATTTGTGTATCAAGTAAATAGTAGCATGCCAGGCAAAAACGGAACAGAAATAGTCTCTAGAGACCTTCTAGAAAATCTCACTCAACTAAATATCTTGCAAAAAAGTTTTTTTGATTCAGTTTCATCATGCCCAAATTGTAAGTCAACACTCTTGACTTTGCATAATCGATGCCCAAAATGCAGAAGTCACAACGTTGAGAAAACAAGCTTAACTGAACATATTCCTTGTGGATACATTGACCAAAGAGACAAATACGTACAAAATCGGTGTCCAAAATGCGGAAATCCTCTTCTCGAAGGCCAATACAGAAACATGGGTCGCTGGTACGTATGTCACGAGTGCGGCGAAAAGTTCGAAAATCCGGAGTTTGATCTGATCTGCCGTAAATGCAGCAAAGGGTTCTCAATAAAAGAAGCGACGGTAACAGAGATACCTAAATTCTCTTTAAACTTGGACATGAAGAAGGAAATAAGGCAGAGTGTTACGAGCTTAGAAGATATCCGGACGCTTTTAGCTGAACTAGGCTTTAGCGTTGAGATTCCTGGAGTGGCTACGGGACAAAAGAGCGGAATGGCCCATCATTTTAGCCTTATGGCAAGAAAAAAAACTAACGATCAAGAAATCGTAATTGCGCTTGATCACGCGGTAAGCGAGTCAGAAGTCCAGTCTTCACCGCTGATACTTTATCTTTACAAAGTTTCTGAAGTAAAAGTTGACATTCCTATCTTTGTAGCGATTCCCGAACTTAGTGACACTGCAAAAAAAATAGCACAAGGCAATAAAATTCTTCTAATAGAAGGGTCAACCGAGAGAACCGAGACGATAACTAAAATCAAAAATGAAATTGAAATTAGAACTAACCAAATGAATCACAAAACAATAGGCGAATCCAAAAATCAACAGCCTGAAAACAAACCGGAAACAACATCCTTCTTTGGCAAACTAAGAGGGGCAACAAAACGATGATAGCCCATTTCAAACCCAGTGTTAAGCTCGCAATCATTAAAAAACAATTGGAAATTCCATGCTCGGAATCCTGTATCGTGAGTGCAGATCAAAATTGTGTATTAAGTATTATGTATTAAATATTTATATATGAGATACTGGTCTATTGTATTACTCTGTCATAGCGTAGGAAAAAATGAATTAACAAACAAAGAGAATTGAGGGAAAGAAAGCGCCAAAACTAGCCGCCTTCGAACAAAACGAAGCAGAAGATAAAAGCGGAAGGATATCAACAGCAACTGCGCTCTTAGTTAATCAGCCAGAATTAGTTGAAATAGAAATCCTGGACTCCCCAAAAACCGAAAAAAAAGATGGCGAGGATATCGTGAAAGCCTCACTATTGGATAAAACTTCAGCCAAAAGAAAGTTTGATCAATTACTAATTGAAGCGATTGACGAAACATTAGCATCATTGGGAGTGCCCGTTAAGAACATGTTATACTTCCAACTAGAAAATTGCTTTAACATGCCAAAAGAAGAGATTCCCAACCATATCGATGAATTCACAGGTATTATGCATAAGATTTTTGGTCTAGGCGCAAGTCGCCTTGAAGTCAAATTTCTGAAGAATCTTAAGTTGAAAATTGATTTTGGCACAGAAATTAATGGGTGCGAATTGACTTTGTCAGACTGGATAATAAACGATGAATCCTTTAAAGAATATGTCAATTGCATGCGTAAAAGCTACTGTAACATGTAAAAACAGCTATAGAGGTCTTCTCATGCAGAAAATAATTTCCGGTAAACAAAATACGAATAAAGATCCTGTGTTGCTCACGAAAAACAGAGGCGAATGAGTTGAATAAAAATGTCAAAATCATAATCGTTGATGATGACGAACAAATAAGGGCAACCATGAAAACTATACTTGAGGACAATGGGTACGTTGTGGATTTGGCAGCTACTGGAAACGAAGCTATCAAAATGACCCAAGAAACAGTCTACAACGTTGCTCTTTTGGATATTCGATTGCCCGACATAGAGGGTGTAGAATTATTGAAACGAATTAAGGATAACGTTCCGAAGACTCGAAAAATAATGGTGACAGGATACCCGACTTTGCAAAATGCAATTTCAGCATTGAACAAGAATGCCGACGCATATTTAGTTAAGCCCTTTGATGTTGAGAAACTACTTAATTTGATAAAAGAGCAATTGCGATTACAGGAAGACGAAAAGAAGTTTAGTGAACAAAAAGTAGCCGAATTCATTGCAACACGAGTTGAAGAAATCTCCGTATAGAACTCAGGCAAGGGTTAAGCCAATCTTGTGACTTCTTGAATTAACATTAGAAGCAAGACAGCGAAAGGCACAAGAATTAGCAACTGTTGAAAACCGTATTTACGAACAAAGTGCTTGTCGCGTGCCAAATCTGGACTAACCTCGCCTTTAGCCGAACCAAGACCTGAAATTATGATGGCGTAAACTAATGGCACTAAGTAGTTTGTTCCAACCAAGAAAATGTAAAGTCCCAAGTCAAAACCGACAACAGTTGTCATAAGGCAGTAAGCAAAAACAATCAGTGCGGGAGTGCCCTTTCCAAACTCGACTATTATGAAACGTGAGCCGTGCAGCGTAATGTCCCACGCAACAAGTCTGCGGATGTTGATAATTCGACCTTCGTGGTCCTGAAGAAGAACCATAGTCTCACTTAGAAAGCAAAGAAGAGTTTGTCTCATAAGCGTTCTCAGCGGATATTCAGGTTAGAATTTTTGGCATTTCTAATGAATTAAAACATATGTGAAAAACGACCACAAGTTCAAAATCCAATTCCACACCTTTCGCAAATCGAACGGCAGGTAAAAACCAAAGTTATCCTGCACACCAGAAAATCCTCGCATAGAAACAAAACATTCTGTTGTATATGGCTAATGAGCTTCAAATGCATGATTTCCAGTCAGCCACCGCAAAAAGCGTTGACGAAGCTCGGAAGTTGATCGAACTCCAATCTCTTATCCTGCAATGTTCAATGCTCACACAGGCTATTGATGTGCTGAGAAGGAGAGGTTTTAGATGTAAGAAATGGCAAAAAATAAGTATTTTGCGGTGAGGCTGCTGGGATTTGAAAATCGGACAGTTGGTGACATCACCCGCGAGTTTCCCTTTTTTCAAAACTTGTATGCCGTATCGTATCGGGAGAGGGCTAATAGGTCTGAGAAGAGAAACTAAACAGAAAAATATCCGTTGTGGAAGACGGCGAGTAAGTGATAGACTTTTCAGGAAGCTAGCGTTAGTTTTTAACGGTTCAACAACCATAAACTAAGGAGGATGCACAGTATTCCTATTTACGCTGACTTCCACAATCACACCACTTACTCAGCTGACTCCACAACTTCACCTAAGATCCTAGTGGAAGCCCTCAAAGCCCACCCGTACGTAAAAGCAGCCGCAGTAACCGACCATGACACCATTGCAGGCTTAGAAGAAGTCCGACAACTCGCGGCACCCTACCCCGACATCCTAATCATTCTCGGAGTAGAAATCGCCACGCGACAAGGAGACGTCTTAGTTTTAGGGGCGCAGGAACTGCCGCCTAAGCCTTGGGATGTCGAAGATATCGTAGACTTTTCCAGAGCAACGGGCTGCGTCACTATAGCGGCGCATCCGTTCCGACAGTTCGGTTTAGCCGATGAAGTTGCGGACAGTGGCGTGGATGCAATCGAAGTCTACAATGGTGGGTCCTCGGGGTTGGCTAACAAGAAGGCACTGGACATTGCGAGGAAGCTGGGGGTGCCTGGAGTTTCCGGGAGCGACTCGCATCAGCCTTCGGACCTGTTCTCCGTTTGCACCCAAGTCCAAGCATCGCTCAACGTAGATGAAATCTTCGATGCCATACGGAAGGGACACGTTTCAGCGTTGCCTGCCGGGAAGTTGGTGCGTTTTTAGCGGAGGCTCGATCATGTTCAGTGCGGTGACTGTCAATTTAAATCATAATTTTACTGCGGATTGGATTTTTGGGTAGAGCAAGGTTAGTCGGCAGAACCGGCATAACAGTCAAAAACCAAAACCTCCAATTCCTCCTTGACTACGGTATCATGCTGGAAAAGTAGTCTGGTTTTCCCATACACGTACAATCTTAAGAAGTCGACGCCGAGATTTGTGGCGAGGATGCTGGGATTTGATTTCAAACGGCTTGGAATCAGTATGCAAGAATTGTCTCTGATAGAAATGCTCTGAAAAACAAAAAACAGTCTTTTTCCCAATCTCATTTGGAGATAGGCTACCAATTCAAGGACAGTTAGGAAAGCGTTGATGAATCTCTAAAATGCATATATATCCGCATATGTATATGATGAATTATGACCAAAGTCGTTTCTCTCTCTAAAAAGGCATATCAAACTTTAAAAGACCTCAAAAGGCCAAACGAGTCATTCTCAGATGTGGTCATAAGAATATCAGGAAGTAAACAAAAGCAACCCTTTATTCGATTTGCTGGAACATTGAAAGACAGCAACATAGAAGAAGTCTACTACTCACAAATCAAAAAAGACCGAGAACGTTCAGCATCAAGAGCGGTGGAAATTTAGCGTTTAGGGGTTTTTTTGATGGCAATCCTAGACTCTGACATCCTGATAGCCTTTCTCAAGGGAGCCCCTGAAGCAGTCCAAAAGATAACGGCGTTGGAGCAAGAAGGCGATCCCATATCAACAACAATAATCACAGCATATGAGTTGCTAAAAGGAGCATATCTCTCGAACAGGTCCGAAGAAACTTTGGCCAAAGTCACCGATGCAATTTCAGACATACAGGTCTTAGACCTGACTTTTAACGCCTGCGAGGAAGCCGCAAAAATGTACAGAGACCTCAAAAAGAAAGGGCTCAAGGTCAGAGAATTCGACATACTGATAGCGGCTATTGCCCAGACAAACGACCAGCCCCTCATATCCAGAGACGAACACTTCGAATTGATCATGCCGCATCAAAAACTTGCCAAGTGGTAAGAGATTATGGTGAGGCCGCTGGGATTTGAACCCAGGATCGCCTGCGCCCCAGGCAGGTATCCTTGACCAAGCTAGACGACGGCCCCGACACTGGACAACGACCCAATAACGAACAAGACATCATAAAAACCTTACTCAAACTCAAAGCCGCAGGCTTAGCCGATGGAACGATCGAAGCAGTTACAGCGCGCTCTTTATGATAATGCCCAAACCACTTCTCCTTGAGTCTCTCCCCTGGGCGAGCATAAGACATTTAAGCCTTTTCCAGTTACAGCAGAATCATGAGAACCTACATCTTCATCGAACGAGAGAGAAAGATTATCCAGTCCTTTGTCGACGGAAAAATCCCCCTCACCAACCGAGAATTAACCAAAATCAGAACCACAATCAGAGAACCCAAGCTTTTCGTGGATGTTAAGCTGCTGTTTACGCTCAGGGACCAGGTAGAGGCATCCATGGCAGAGATGCCGCCAAGGAAACGTGGCCTTGAATAACTAAAGAAGTTCATGGTTAGCCGCGCGCTAGCAGGCTTTGAATACATAACAGAGATGAACCAAATAAAACTGTTCCGAAAACGCAAGTCACAGAGTAATCAATGCTTCAAACGTCGCTAAACCTATGGTCGCTCTCGTCGCTTCGCTCCGAACCGCTCCGCAACTCCTAATCCCAAACCAAATAAACAAGACACTTAAGCATGAATTCATGCGCTACTTCAAATGTGGTAGGCTGAGAGTAGTAACAAATGCAGATTAACTGCTTTAAAGTATTCCAAATAGGTGTTTTTAGAAAATGTCAGAGTATGAGTCCACTCTTAAAGATATTACGAAAACCATGGGCGTGGTCCTCGATCAATTCAAAAAGATTCCTCACGACGTTGTTCCCCACGAATGGGCTCTAATGAAAGAATACTCGTTTGGAGAAACCAAAATACCTGCCAAATACAGAGAACTAATGGGCTTAGCTGTTGCAGCAACCATCAAGTGCCCATATTGTATCTACTTCCATACACACGCAGCCAAAATGAACGGAGCCACCGACGAAGAAATCGCCGAAACCGCTTTTCTAGCCCGCTTCACTACGGGTTGGAGCGAAATGATACATGCAACCAGCATAGATTTTGAAGATTTCAAGAAGCAATTTGACGAAGTTGAAGCCTACCTAACAAAGAAAGCGAAAAAATAAGCTTCAAGAGATCAAGCAAACCTTCAGAGAGGATCGAATTTGAAAAACCAAGTTGATTTGTACACAGGCATCCACAAGGGTCAGCGGGCAAGATTTTCAATGATTAGCAAGGCAGCCGGAACATTGAATACAAATGACCAAAATGCACTAAATGCATTCGAGGCTGAACTCGCATCGTTCCGCGATCACATGCATCTTCACGCGGGTTTGGAAGAAAAATTCATTCATCCTTTGCTGGCGGAAAGGGTTCCAGGAGGAGCGAACAGATTAAACGAGGATCACCGTATCATGCACAAGCAATTCGACGACCTCTTAGGATGCTTCGGAGAACTAAAGAAGAAGCCAGCTGATTTCGAAAAACGTGAAGATCTTTCTCAGGAATTTTATCTTGCTTGGAACAGATTCATTGTGTTTTACTTCAGCCACATCGACTACGAAGAAGAATACGCAATGTCTTCACTCTGGAAACTCTGCACCAACGAGGAATTATTTAACGTATTCAGGCAAGTTATGGCTGACCAAACCCCCAAGGAGCTCATGGATAACCTTAGCATGATGCTCCCAGCGATGAGTCCCGCGGAAAGAGCTATGATTCTTAATCAAGGCAAAGCAACCATGCCCCCAGAAGCCTTCCAAGCAGTTCTCAAAATCGCTGAACACTCCCTAACCCCTGAAGAATGGTCTTCACTAAAAACAATGATAGAGTAAGATGAAGACGAAACATTCAATCATGAAAACGAAACGGCAAATCAGCACGACAAGCGCTAAGGGCGAATCAAGAGACTGCACGATCAAAACAGAACTCGAGAAAATGGGTGAAATCCCTGCTCATCTAAAGCACGCTAGTCAGAGGAATAAATGTCAAATCTGACCGCGCTGATGTGGCGTTTCAAGATTGAGAGCCAGAAAGCTCACCCGAGAAAACTAAACTCACGATAATGAAAAAGAAAGAAAAGATGGATTCTGAAACATCATTTTTCATTGCTCAGATGTTTTAGGTTGCGGCAGCTCCTTCTTTGCCTCTTCCAAGATTTACATTTACTGTCTGGGCAAATGTTTAGCTTTTTCTCCTTTTGCTTCCTATCGTCGCCAGCGTAAACACTAGCCAAGCTATGAATCCGTAGATTACACCGTTGAAAACAGCTATGATTAAGGTCACAGCATCGACAGTGCCGCCAACCAAATATCCAGAAGCTGCTTGGGTGTTAGGTAAGAAAGCATTGTAGATTGCCTTTCCCGGAGGAATTGATGTGTTGCCAAGAGTTATGACGAGCGCTATTGCAAACACTACTAGAAACACTATTGCCCCTTTCATTCTCCCATCCTTCATTTCTCACAGTTACGGCTGTTTCAAATATAAGCTTTTCAACACTCTACAAGAGCGTGCATACAAAAATTAGATTCCCCATTCCCGCCTAATTATTCGAACGGCGCGTTAAGAACAAATGAAGTGCTTCACTTCTTCCTCAATTCATGTTACTACATTTCTGCAAAGAGCTATTAGCAAAATAGTGAATTATAGTTCTCAAAAACTGTTATTTTGTTGTAGTTAGTATATTATTAGTTTGAGAGTGTGTTATGACTGAATCTAAACTTCTCTTCAGATGCCCTCATTGCAACGAATGGACTTTTGAAGCTACCCCACCCGACAGCCGGCATTCAGCATTTTCCTTTGAAGAACCCCTAATGAGCAGTTTCAACGGAGAAGCGAGAACGCAAACAATCGTTTGCCAAAATCGTAAGTGCAGAAAACCAATCGTCATCTACTGGTACGCGCCGATGGAATACTTCGACAGAATGTAACTAACTACGAAAGCTCGTAACTACTGAATCCAGTGTACCTTTGCCAGTTACATCCCTATCGGCTGCACAATAGCCGCGTTGATGAAGATGTGTCGCAATAACGCCATGGCTGCTGGATCTGCGCGCAACCCGATAGTTCTTGAGCCTATGGTAATGTCGATTGTGCTGGCTCATCAGGAAAAGATTTGAGATCTCGAATATGGTTTTTGGTATGTGCTGTGGCGAGAAGTAGGTAGCCTGGTAAGGCTTAAGAAACCCGGCGAAGAAAAATGACTAAAAGACAATGGATAGACGAGAAAGGCGGATCTTGCACTTTGTTTCTGCCCTTAGTTCTGCTTTCAACAGATCAAACTAAAGCCAGGCAAACAGCAAAAACTTATAGGATAGGGACTTCAGTATTCTGAGTGCGAGGATCGCATACACACTTTTCTAAACCCCTAAAACGGGATTGATGATTTAGTGACGATTCTGGGCAAATGAACGGAGTTGGAAAAATGAGTATAACGCAAGAAATTCCTAAAACGAATCAGCATTTAGTTGATGTGTGCCCAGAATGCACAAGCAAAAATCGCGTTCATGATTACGACACGGGCGAAACCATCTGCGGGGCCTGCGGTCTGGTTTTGTATGAGCAGATGTTAGATAAGGGACCAGAATGGCGCGCTTTTACCCAGCAAGAGAAAACATCAAGAAGCCGCGTCGGTATGCCAACATCCTATTCAGTTCACGACAAAGGATTATCCACAACCATCAGTCAAGTCAACAGAGATTCCTACGGAAGAAAACTGCCCCTTGCAACCAGGCTCCTAATGTGGCGCCTCAGGAAATGGCAAATACGCAGCCGAGTACACTCATCCGCCGACCGAAACCTGTCTCAAGCCATGGGTGAACTTGACCGTTTATCAGGCAAAATAAACATCTCACCTCCAATCAAGGAAAAAGCGGCTGTTATTTACCGTAAAGCATTAGACAAAAGGTTAGTCCGAGGAAGATCAATCAACTCCATTGCCGCAGCCGCACTTTATGCTGCTTGCCGAGGAAGCGGAACACCCCGAACCCTTCGCGAAATCGCTGAAGCAAGTCTCGTTGATAAGAAAGATGTTGCACGTTGCTATAGACTGTTGCTGCAAGAGCTCGATGTTCACATGCCAGTTTCTGAACCCTTGACTTACATTTCAAAAATTGCAGAAAAAAATGGAATATCCGGTAAAACACAGGGTGCAGCCATAGCAATTCTTAGAGAGGCTAAACGAGAACGAGTTGTAGCAGGAAAAGACCCTATGGGCTTAGCCGCAGCTGCACTCTACATAGCCTGTTTGCAGCACAACGAAAGAATAACACAAAAAGATATTGCAGAAGCAGCTGGAGTCACTGAAGTCACGGTCAGAAACAGGTACAAAGCACTAAAGAGAGAGCTAAACCTCGAAACACCCAAATCGAATACCTTGTTTGCAAGATTTCTTGACGAGGAAAAACAGGAAACTAGCTACTTGCCCATTCCGTGAACAGAAATGGAAACTGATTATCAACCAGTTCCGATAGAAATCGGAAGACAGAGAATCCTTGACAAATTTGGACAATGCTGCACAATGGTGCACAATGGCTGCCATAATGCCAAAAAGTTGCTTTAGCTGAAAGCGAACTGCCTCTAGCTCAGAAACACGGTTTTCTCCATTGATCGCACAATGGCAAAAACCATTGTGCACACAAAAAAATCTTATCTCAGCGACCTATCCACCAGGCAGAATTCCCCGCCCCGTCCAAGCTTGATCCCATCAATGATGTTATCGGTTCTGAAAACTTCCCGACTATTCTATGCAAAGTTGTGACTATTATTAGGCAGTAAGCATGTTGGACCCATGTATTAAAAACCAATAGTTTACCCACAAAAATTACGTGTTTCTAAATTCAGTTTAAACCTGACTAATTTTTTATAACTGTTTCCTCCGACACGTACATTACAGGTTTCCATGTTGGGTTTCATCTACGTTTTAACAAAAGTTGTTCATCGTTAAAGAGTTATGAACGCAGGGATTTTTCATTGGATTAAATTTTACTCCCCAAACCCAAACTACTACTCCCCTACTGACTACTAACTTCTCAAAACTCGACTACGACCTAACGCCTTCTCTTCTCTCTTATACCTCCCCTATTAAAACAGAATACAGTTACATACAATTACAATTACAAACACAGTTACAAACGCACAATCGGAAAATACAAATACTCAGAACTAACAAAACGACGTAACTTGGCAATCTCCGTTTTCTAAATGTTTCAAGTTCCGATATACATGGAACTATATGGTAATTCCTATTCTTGGAAGCGAGTTTTTCTTTTCATTTCCTCGATGAATACGTATAATGCATTGTGTTTAGAATGTTTCAAATTTGGATACATGTTTGCAGTTGAAATAAGTGATTTATTAAGATATCATATTTCTTAAATGTTGGCGAAACTGAAATGGAAAAATTAACAGTTAATTTGCTTGAACTTTCTGATTCTCAAAGAAACGAAGTATTGACACAAGCCAGAACTTATCTGCAACAGCAAGTAGAACAAGAGAGATATTATAGGCACGTTTCAGCGTCAATTCTAGATGAGGATGAAGTTATAGCTGAGTTAAACGAGTTAATAGGAAATTATTGAATCTTAATGTGGGTGAAATTGGAATGGAGAAAATAACTGCTAATTTGCTTGAACTTTCTGGTTCTCAAAGAAACGAAGTATTAGCGCAAGCTAGAGCTTTTCTGCAACAGCGGGTAGAAGAAGAGAAATACAACAGGTATGCTATAACGGTTCTCCAAAAACACGGACTTATAGAATAAGCGAAGAAAGCTTGTCTTCTAGTAGCCATATTTTGTGTGTGGATTAAAATTTAATCCCCAAACCCAGACCCAAACCCAAACGCCTGCACTCCTGCGCCCGCCCAAACTTGATCCCAACCATGATATCAGCTCCGAAAGCTTCCCGACTATCCCATGCAAAGTTGTAACTATTGCAAACAGGAAAGCATGTTGAAACC
>Ga0031655_10001009_pt1 | contig 17134 bp, 27 predicted proteins | sample FrelakmetHBP12HB_FD_55187 | JGI IMG/M metagenome (GOLD analysis project Ga0031655, IMG submission 55187) | Freshwater lake sediment microbial communities from the University of Notre Dame, USA, for methane emissions studies -HBP12 HB | ecosystem: Environmental > Aquatic > Freshwater > Lake >... | reverse complement strand
ACATGGCGAAACATAGAAAATGTTAAGTTCATTGAATTGCTAGAAGCAGGTGAAACTATGAGAGCAGAAGTACTAAGTTGGGCTATACAGTATGCATTAAACAATGATTTAAACTTACATTATCAGATTAACAGCGGCTGGAATAAAATAGGGGATCCCGATTTTTTGAAGGCAAAGATATAATGTCGAGTTTTATAATCAGATACAACAAATCACGCGGTGAACCAAATCGCGGGACACCTGAACACGCCTGGAGGGTATTCGAAGATGGAAAAGAATATCTTTGCAAGCACATCAATATCAATGTACCTAGCTATGGAGCAAAGACAGGTGAAGACTGGAGCATTTGCTGCGAAGGTTCGCTGGAAATAGATAGAGAAACATCAACGTTGACTATCAATCCTGTACAGGAAGAAAACACATGAAGTTCTATGAAAATGTTTTAAGTGAAGAACTTATTACCTGGATTACAAATGAAAGAGAAGAACTTAAGTTCAAACAGGCATGGAATTGCAGCGAACTCTTTTGGGATGACAATATCAAAACTGGTGTCACTGGAGTATGTGCAGCATCGCATGTAAGTCCTGAATTATACGATGCTATCTTTGATCATATGAAGCCCTACCTGCCCGAGTACGATAACTTATTTGTACAGCATTATATCTGGTTCAGGGGCGGTGGCATATGTATGCACGATGATGGTAAACACAAGTTTGGTGCCACTATCTATTTGAATGAAACTTGGGACATGGCATACGGTGGAATCTTTATATGGCAAGATGGTGACGAGTATAAAGCCGTGTGTCCAAAAAAGAATATGCTTGCAGTAAACGATGACCATACGAATCACATGGTAACCTCAGTAAGTGATCTTTCATCTGAACCAAGATATACTATTCAGATTTGGGGTAAGTAACATGGAACTGGATTTTTCTGAGGTAAAACTTCATAATCCTGGTGTTTTAAAAACTAGGATTCCTGTTAGGGTTTTTGCTGAGCTAACTAAGGATCTACAGAAACAAGTAGACGCCAAACCCAGAAAATATAACAATGACTTGGCTGGACATCTAGAGACAGAATTGCAATACCACATCAACGGGTCATTCAAAGAATGCGTGGATGCGATGTTTCAGGAGTACAGAAACCGATTCGACTTCCATTGCAATGACGATTATGTGATTGATTCTAGTTCTTGGGTAAACTTCCAAAAGAAGCATGAATACAATCCGCTTCATTTTCACTATCAAGATATCTCTTGGGTCATTTGGGTCACTATTCCATATGATCTTCAAACAGAAATGAATCTCCCTAGCATGAAAGAGTCAAACACTAATGTAGCATCAAAGTTTCAGTTTGTATTCAACAAATTGGATGGTGGTATTTCTACCCATGTGATTGATATTGATCAAACTTGGGAAGGTGTACTTATCATGTTTCCTGCCTATCTAAAGCATCAAGTATATCCATTCCAAACTTCAGATGAACATAGAATCTCTATTGCAGGCAACATCAAAATTATAAAGTAACACTATATTTTTATGTGATAAGTACTGTGTGATAAACATATTCCTGTCAGATTTCTACACTAGACTACGTGCTTGGCACGATTTGAAAGAGCAATTGGAAAACGCAGACACTGAAACAGTCTGCATCCAAGTCGATAAGTTTTGGCAACGATGCCCGATGAGCAATCATTATCTGCATCCAGATGAGATAGAAACATGGCCTAACCCATGGGAACTTCTAAAAGACAATAGCTATTGCAGCTATGCCCGAGCATTGGGCATGATTTATACATTATTACAATTGGGTGTCAAGAACATTGACTTTGTTGATGCTTTATACGATAATAGAGAAGATGCTGTATTAGTCTTAGTCGATAACGCAAAATATGTGTTGAATTGGTACCCCGACTCGGTGTTAAATACGAATCTAGCAGAATTCACGATCACTAAACGTATCAGTATAGAATCATTAGTAAAGAAAATAGGCAAAGAATGATTAATGTAACCAAAAGATCAGGGACAGTCGTGCCACTCGACTTAGAAAAGTGGCAAGCACAGATTGCAAAGATTTGCACAGGCATTGCTGATGTAAGTCAATCAATGATTGAAATCAAGGCTCATCCAAACTTTTTTGATGGCATCACTACCAGAGAAATCGATCAGATAACTCTTCGCGCAGTAGTTGACTTGATCGACGTTGAATCAAATCCTGACATTGGTCACACTAATTACCAATATGCCGCAGGCAAACAGAGATTGTCCATGCTTCGTAAGGATGTTTACGGACAATATAACCCACCATCATTGTATGAGATTGTAAAGAAGAACATTTCGGTGGGCCTTTACACGCCAGAACTCCTTGAATGGTATTCCGAAGATGATTGGAATAAAATGAATGATTTCATAGATCATTCTAAGGATGAAGCGTACTCATACGCCGCCATTGAACAGCTTATTGAAAAATATCTTGTTCGCAATAGAGCCACAAAGGAAATCTATGAAACTCCACAGGTTCGTTACATGGTTGCAGCAGCAACCGTCTTCCACAGAGAAGAACCAAACACAGCAAGAATGCGATTCATCAAGGAGTATTATAACGCTGCCAGCGATGGCCTTTTCACTCTGGCTACTCCTGTTCTCGCTGGCCTTGGGACCCCTACGAAACAATTTAGTAGTTGTGTACTCATCCGTAGCGATGATGACTTGGACTCTATTTTTGCTTCGGGAGAAATGATGGCCAAGTATGCCAGCAAGCGCGCTGGTATTGGCTTGGAAATCGGAAGACTTCGCCCTCTCGGTTCGCCTATCCGAGGGGGCGAAATCATGCATACTGGCATGATTCCCTTTCTAAAGAAATGGTTTGGTGATTTGCGTTCTTGCTCACAGGGAGGTATTCGCAATGCAAGTGCTACAGTTTTTTATCCTATCTGGCATCATCAGTTTGACGATCTTATCGTTCTTAAGAATAATCAAGGAACTGAGGAAACCCGAGTGCGCCACATGGATTACGGGGTCGTCCTTTCAGGAATGTTCTGGAGAAGATTTAAGAACAAAGAAAACATTACGTTCTTCGATCCTAATGAAGTGCCTGATCTATATGAAGCATTTTATTCGAACATTGCGAAATTCGAAGAACTCTATGTAAAGTATGAAAAGCGTAAGGATTTACGTAAGAAGGTAATGAGTGCTGAGGAAGTATTCAAGAGCGGAATTCTAAAGGAACGCACTGATACTGGTCGCATCTACCTCGTTTTCATCGATAACGTGATGAATCAGGGACCATTTGATCCTGAATATCATACTATCTATCAATCGAATTTGTGTTGTGAGATACTTTTGCCTACAGTAGCAATGGGAACTACAAAGAAAAAGTTCATCAAAGTTAAAAAAGCAGTAGCAAGTGATTTCTTACTGAACAAACCGGAGCAATTTGTAAAGTTAAAGAAACTGAAATAATTAAATGTGCCTAAAGTACAGAGTAATGATAAATAAATGTATGGGAGGCACATATGAACTACTCAGGTTTTATATATGAATGGACAAATAAATTAGATGGAATGAAATACTTAGGTTCTCACAAAGGTACTATAGATGATGGATATACTGGTAGCGGTAAACGCTTTGGTAATGCTGTAAACAAATATGGTATTGAGGCCTTTGAAAGAGTCATCGTAGAATATATTGAAAAAGAAGAAGATATTTTGATAAGAGAACAACATTACTTAGATACAATTGGATGTGCCAAAAGTCCATTGTATTACAACATCGCTCCTAATGCTGGTGGTGGCGATTGCGGTAATGGGTCCAAAATATCTGCTACTAAGAAAAAGAGATTTGCGTCCGGAGACTTAGTTACACATAATAAAGGCAAGGCAATGAAAGATGAGCAAAAACTTAAATTAGCAGATGAATGGGAAGTTATTACTCCTGCTAATAAAGTATTGTTGGTTAACAATATGCTTGAATTTTGTCGCCAACACAAACTAAATGCCAGTGCTATGAGTGCTGTGGCCCGTGGCAGAAAGAGTATGTATAAAGGTTATAAATGTAAAAAATTAACCAACAAGCGTGATGTAGTATATGAGCCAGTGGAGTATGTGTATATGACCAAAGAAGCCCGTAGTCAACAATTAAAAGAGTTGGCGGTAAAAGGTGGCAATCATCATGAGGCAGTTAAGATTGAGTATGATGGCATCATATACGATAGTATCGCAGAAGCAAAAGAAGCAACAGGTAAGAGTTATTACTTAATTACAAAATATGGAAAGAGAATATGAACGAATTATACGAAGACATAGAATGTCTACCCGAAGAATTAGATGATGAATATGAATATTATGAAGTAGACGAAGATGCCGCGAGGATAAGTTTATGCACTCTTGGTAGTATCAATTGGGGCGCATTTAGAAATCCAGAAGATATGCGTAGAGCATGTCGTATTCTGTTGCGTAGCTTGAACAACATTCTTGACTATCAGGATTTCTTGTCGATTCAGTCAAAGTTATCTAACGATGAAATCCGACCGATCGGTATCGGAGTCACCAATCTTGCATACTGGTCCGCTAAGCGCGGATACAAGTACGGTGAAGCAGAAGCATTGCAGGAAATCAAGAGTTGGGCGGAGCATCAGACTTATTACTTGATGGAAGCTAATGTTGAGCTTGCTAAGGAACGCGGACCTTGCTTGCATTCTGACAAGACTCGTTACGGGCAGGGTGTTTTCCCCTGGGAGCTTAGAGCAAAGGGCGTAAATGATCTTGCAGACTTTACTCCTGAACTCGATTGGGAAAGCCTTAGAACCGATATGAAGACTCACGGTGTTCGTAATTCTACAGTCGGTGCGATTGCTCCTGTCGAATCATCCTCTGTCGCTATCAATTCGACAAACGGTATTGCAATGCCAATGAGTCTGATTTCAATCAAGGAATCAAAGGCTGGATCATTCACGCAGGTCGTTCCGGAGTATCACAATGCAAAGGTTCGTAAGAACTATCAGTTGATGTGGGACCAGACTGACTGTATTGGATATTTGAAGACCGCAGCAGTATTGGCAGCGTACATGGATCAGTCCATCAGCACTGATACTTTCTACAACCCTGCTCACTTCCCTGATCGTAAAGTGCCAACTACACTCATCGCAAAGAACCTAATGTTGGCATATTACTGGGGAATAAAAACGATGTATTATAGCCTAGTTTGTAAGCAAGGATCTAAGGAAGTTGAAGATGAGGCTCCAAGCATGTTAGAACCAATAGACTTTGATGATGAAGATGGGTGCGAGTCATGTAAATTATAATAAAGGAATAACATAATATTATTTCTTTATGATAAATAGATGCATGAATTATGAAAAACACTATATCGCACTGATGGAAAGAAGTAGAACCCGAACACTAACGGGGTATGTAGAAAAGCATCACATACTCCCTAGATGCTTAGGCGGAACTGATGAGATACATAATATCGCTGTATTGACCCCGGAAGAACATTTTGTTGCTCATCAACTCTTGATAAAGATGCACCCGGGTAATCGTGACTTGATATATGCTGCTCAACTTATGACTGTTCATCACACTGATACTCGTGCGAATAACAAATTGTTTGGTTGGCTTAGAAAACAATGCGCGAAGGCAATGTCAGTTCAAACTAAGCAATGGATAGCGGAAAATGGACACCCAAAAGGAATGTTAGGTAAGAAGCACACAGAAGAATCTAATAAGAGAAGATCAATTGCCTGTAAAGCGGCAATGACCGAATCTATCGGTGTTGCGATATATGCGTTTAATATGGATGGCACATTCTTCAAACAATATAATACTATAACAGAATGTGCCGTTGACCTAAAAACGAGTCCGTCAAATGTTAAATATACTGCTGATGGGAAGTTTGGACACTGTAAGGGAAAACAACTACGGTATGAAATGATGCCGTCAGTTGATTCATACATCAGCCCGTTTGCAGGCGTTAAGAAACAGACTTATACTTGCCCGCATTGCGGCAAGCAAGGAGCAGGACCGGCAATGAAAAAATGGCATTTTGATAACTGTAAGGAAAGAAATAAGTAATGTCTAAAGCGCAATACAACCTAAACACAAAGACCGATTACCTTCAGCGCAAGATGTTTCTTGATCCAGCTGGACCTGTAACGATCCAGCGTTTTGAAGAAGTCAAGTATCAGAAGCTACAGAAGATTGAGCAAACTGCTCGTGGATTCTTTTGGGTTCCAGAAGAAGTAAGTCTTACTAAAGATGCAAACGATATGAANGATGCATCNGAANCGATTGCTCACATCTTTACGGGCAATGTTCTTAGACAGACTGCACTTGACAGCTTGCAGGGCAGAGCACCAGCACAGGTCTTCACCCCTGTCTGCTCTATTCCTGAACTTGAAGCAATCATGAGTAATTGGTCGTTTTTCGAAACAAACATCCATTCTCGCTCATACTCGCACATCATTCGCAATATTTATAATGTCCCTAAGGAAGTGTTCAACACGATTCACGATACTCAGGAAATCATTGACATGGCTGCAAGCGTAGGCAAGTATTATGATGACTTGCATATGCTCAATTGTAAGAAGGAAATCGGTCAAGAAGTTGATGAGCAAGCGCATATCAATGCTATTTGGTTAGCACTTCATGCAAGCTATGCGCTTGAAGCATTTAGATTCATGGTGTCGTTTGCCACCAGTCTTGCAATGGTTGAGAACAAGATTTTCATGGGTAACGGTAATATCATCAGCTTGATTCTACAAGATGAACTGTTGCATAAGGAATGGACTGCTTGGATGATCAATCAGGTTGTCAAGGAAGATGCAAGATTCGCAAAAGCCAAAGTAGATTGCGAAGCAGAAGTACGTAAAATTTACGAAGATGTGATTCGTGAAGAAAAGGAATGGGCTGGATATCTCTTCAAGAAGGGTCCAGTCATCGGTCTTAACGAACGCATCATGGTAGACTTTGTTGACTATAACGCCGTAGACGCTCTTAAACAGATCGGCATTAAATACTGGAATCCAGCACCAAAGACTACTCCTATCCCATGGTTCAATAAGCATACGGATACCTCCAAAAAACAAACGGCCTTGCAAGAATCTGAAAGCACCTCGTATGTGATCGGAGTAATGTCAGACCATCTTGACTATGACGAATTGCCAAATTTTTGATAGCGGCTCTGCCCCTCATATGATCTAACAGTAACGAATTCCCAATTTGCAAGAGGAATTCGTTGCTGAATCATATCAGCTTTTAGCGTGTTATATACCTTATTTGGAATTCTTTGAGATTCTCCCGCCTTATTGATTACCGCAATAGTATTTTTGTTTAGTTTGCCTGAAATAGCTCCGCCTATTTTCCCACCTATCGCACCCGCCCGAGCAGCATAACCCTGTTGAAATCCCAATCTCCCTTCGGATTTTAGTTTGTTAGCAAGATTCTTGCCTTTAGTAGTTTTGATTTCCGGTGTTTCCCAGTGCTTATTTTGCCATGGGTGTTTACCTTCACTGACTAAAGCCCTACTGTGGATAGAGGAGTTGATTCTGCGAATCTCTCGTTGTTCAGTAGTGATGACTATTCCAGTCGCACCTTCACCACCGTCGGTCTCATTGAGAAGTATTCCGGGATTCTCGGGATTGTCTTTGCGTCCATACCATCTTATGTATCTTCGTTCTAGTGCAAAAGCTCCCACTTCAGATAGATTGGTTTCTAGGAACACAATCCGATCGGGATCAGTAGGAGTATGTACTCCTCTGTTATTGCGCCTGTGTTGTTGATAGGCTCTGTTGTCTTTGCCCTTCCCTATATAATACGGAGTTCCGTTTGTTCTTAGGTAGGCATATACGTAATAAATAGTTGTCATACTGATGCTCCTTCTAGCGTTAGAGTGAGTGGGGATTGCCGTCCCGCGACTCACATCTATTTATTCCATTATCGTTGAATACATCACGCAATAATGTTACAATAAGTATTGATTCTATAAAGGAGAAAGAATATGAAGGCAGTGGTATGGAGTAAAGAAAGTTGCCCAGCATGTATGCAGGCAAAAGCATTGTTAACACAGAAGGGCATTGAATTTGAAGAACGCAAGATTGGTGCAGAATATACTAGAGAAGATTTGCTTGAAGCCGTTCCAGAAGCCCGCAGTGTACCTCAGATTTTTATTGACGGTGAACTAGTAGGTGGATTCCCCGAACTACGCACCAAATTATTATCAGAAGCAGCATAAGGAAATATTAGTGAATTATACAGTTAATGAAGTTTACACGTTCAAGTTGAACAGCGGAGAAGAATTAGTAACTAAGGTTTTGGGAGTAGACGGGGACGATATTCTCATTTATGAACCACTAGCAGTTACCCCTGCTCCACAGGGAGTAGGTTTGGTGATCGGCATGTTCACCGCAGACCCCAAGTCTGAAACACGACTAAATAGTAAGAGCGTTGCTATCACTGCCTTGACTGATCACAGTGTGAAAGTCAAGTACATTGAAGCAACAACTGGAATCAAAATTCCAGATAAGAAGCTTATACTAGGTTAAAGGAAAGAAATGGCAGCACTTTCACGTAAAGGCGACCAGAATAACGGCGGCGGTAAGATCGTAAAGGGAGCATCAACAGTGTTCGCTAACGGCATCGCCGTCGGTGTTCATGTAAGTGATATTACTCCGCATCCAGGCGGAGGTCCACACAACTCAGCAAAGACTACTCAAGGTAGTCCCACTGTTTTTGCAGAAAACAATGCTGTGCTTCGGGTGGGTTCGGGTGACACATGCGGTCATTCGATTTCACAAGGTAGCCCTAACGTGAATTGCCCATAAGAAAGAACTATGGCAGACTCAGGTAAACAAAGCCCATTGGGCGTTAACGTATTAGGATCGCTACTAAACAGTACAGGTCTAACAATAAATCCTGTGGCTGCTGGCTACATGGGTTCAAGCAACACAAATGCCAATTACACTTTTGGTACAGTGGTAAGTCAAACTGCACTTCGTTTGTTGACCTGGGCCATCAATGACGGGTATTTGAGAGGCCCAGCAAACAGCAACGCAACACTAAGCAATGCTACATATAATAATTTGATCACTATTGGATCTACTACGCTGCCTGCATTAGGTAATGCAGTTCCTCCTGCGTATGTAGTTGAGGATCCAGCTAATGTTTGGTCAGGACAAGCTACATCAGGATATCCTTTGTCAGGTAATACAGGACAAGAACAAAGCGCGACTTGGCTACCATATGACACAACTAACACGAACGCATCAGTTACACAGTGGGGATATGTTAGACTCCACGCACTCCAAGCTTGGAATGAGTTCAATTGGAATGGCGCTAGTCCTACACAAACAACTCCATCTTACAAAGATTTCTGTGGATCGTTCCAATCATCGTATGGGTATTTGACTGCCGCAAATCAAACTATCCAAGCAGCAAGCAATTCTAATACATTCTTAGATGGAGTGTATAGTAACATGAATGACTTGATTAGTGCTGATATCGCAGGAGTAAGTTTATCTACCTCAGCATTCGGAACTGATTTAGTGAATCTAGGTAATGCGATTGACCTCAAAAACATTTCTACATTTGGATTGCCATCGAATCTTTTAGTCAATCTGAGTAAGAATTCTGCCATCACTCAGGATCTAAATTTGGCATTGTTGTCGGCAGGAATGTCTACTACCGACATTTCATCGATTGTTTCAGGCAAGACACCTAATGTAACGCCTGCACAAGAACAGATGATTTACGGTGCATTTCTGATCATTGCTGGTGTAAATCTAACTACAATTCTAGCAGCAATGAAGTGTAATACTCAGGGACTGAACACTTTAGCTGATCTACTAAATGTCAAAATGCTGTTCCCTAACAGTTACCCATCGCTCACTGTACCAGTGTACAACGGAACAATGGGATTACCTACAAACAGCAAAACATATTATCTGATTTATAACAACGGTGGAGTAAACGCAGCAATCGATACCCCCGCAATTCAAAGTTACGTAGGTACGATTATTCCAAGTGGCACTCCACCTACATTTACCAGCACTCTCAATCCTTCAAATTACAATCAACTACCTACTGGATTTGCCTCGTATTTGGTAAACATCATACCTTATGACCAAGCACTTGCAGCAGGTGCATTTTCATATTCTATGCAACAGATTAGAAATATCAGAAATTGCAACATCCAAAAGTTTGCTAAAGTTGTTCAGGGAATTGAAAATACATCAGATTTGAATCTAATAGCAGGAACTAGCAAGCCAACTAATCAAGATGCTACAAATGCAGTAACCTCAGTAACAGCGTTGGGAAGTGGGCCAAATGGTTCTTATACTATGTCTGATTTCTTTGGATGTATGTCTGGATTGCCCTACCCTTGGCAGTTAATTCAGCAACGCATATCACAGTTGCAGACAACAAAACTGTATAACATTTATCAGCAGTTGCTACTAGCAGTTGAATGGGAAGCTGCTACCGCAGCAGGATCGGGTATAATTTGTTCTCCTGCATATACTGGACCAGGCACATATACAATCACTGGATTGACATTTACGGATGCAGGCGGCGGTTATGGTAGAGGTACTGCTCCAAATCCAACAATAACATTCACATCAGGACTCTCAAACTTCACCACAACTGGAATCGTTGACACGAATGACGCAAACGCAGGTTCCAATGACGGTGGCACTTTTGGTAGACTAGTAGGAATAACCCCAGTAACTGTAAGTCTTACTGCGGCTCCATCGACTTATACAGTATCAATTGAATGTCCTCCTACTGCAACTTTGGCTGTTAACACTGACGGAACAGTTGCTACAGGTGGAACCAATACTACAGCCGGTACATCTGGATGGCCAACAACAATGAATGCAGTGGTTCAGGCCTATATTACTCAAGCTAACACTGAAATTGCAAATATTCAGCAAACGGGTAACACAACAGCAGTAAACAATTTACGAGCATATTGGAATATTTGCGGTGGGCAACTAAAGAGAGAACAACGAGCTAGATACTCATACATTGCTCCTGTTTCTATTCCACTTGATAGTTTTGTATATCAATATCCTGCTTCATTAAGTACGTTTGTTGACACGCTCCCGTCATTGTCACTAGACACATCTCCACATGGTGCTGCACAAACACTCGAAGCAATCAGTGACTTTACTACGGTCGGTGGTCAAAGCATCGTGGCAATGGGTAGACAAGAACGCAATCAGGCTCGATTGCAGTCTGTTGGAATTAATCTTGATAACAACATTCCAGCTACAGTTTCACCTACCATACAAAACACATTGACTACGAATGGCACTGTTCCGGGCGCAGCAGTAAATGAAGGTATATTGAGTCTTAACGGTCAAACGTATACCATACCTGCATGGCCATCTAATATAAACAACACTGGTCAAAACTTGGCACCTACTCCTCAGGGCATATATGTTCCTCCTTCACTAGCGGCACAAGCTGCTAACGGAGTGCCTGGATTCCAGCAATTGCCTAATATGGTTCCTGGGGACATCACTCCTATCTTAGATGGTACTTCTAATCCAGTCGTAAGCACGACAGTTCCAGTTGGTCCAGCGATTGCTACTCCTATCAATCCTATCGTAGTGATTGCACCTGCTGCACAATATGATCCAAACAATCTTCCACCTAACTTGGATCCTAATTTCACAAGCAGCACAATGCTTCCTGCCTCGTTGAATGTACCGGAAGCCATCCATCAAGTCACTACTTGCAACTGTGATTGCTGGATGGAATAAATTTAAATTTTTCGGTTGACACGATACCCTTTTCCTTCTATATCATGGTATAGTTTGAAAAGGGTATTTTTATGCGTATTCGTGTTGATTATGAAGAAGATTGCACTCATTCGCATTTTGAGGGAGTGCAGTTTGGTGATTGGGAAGAACAGTATTCGTCGCGTGTGGTTGATGCCTATCGTATTACAGACGATGCTGATGTTCCTTATCGCAGCGAATCGTTTGTTATTCCCGATGATGCTGCTTATGTCTATGTGGTCTACATGATCTATGACACTGGGGACAGCTTCGGTCGTGCTTATGGAAGGATCGACATTCTTCACGCTACTATTTCGGAAGCGGAAGCAGATAAGCTGGCTAAGTATGTCACTGAACATTCCGAAGAATACACTATCAAGTTCAAGGATGACTTCGGGCGTGATATTTCCATTGACAACCGCGGTTCTGGCTATTTTGAAAACATTCAATATGTCGGGGTAGAGCGATTTGCCATCGGAGATGGTGTTGCAAAGAAGCGTTATTTCGTTAACTAACTCATAGGAGACTGACAATGAACCGTAGTGAAGCTCTTGCACCGCTTAAAGCAGGTGAAGGTCGCGTTCCAGTTACTGCTGGCGTAGTTATTCGTGGTCAACTTCGCAAGGCAGCACTGCTTTCGGGTATTGACTATTACGAAGAGAAAGGTTGGCTTGAATCAACTTTTATTTTTCGTGGCCCAGCCGATAAGTTGATGCGGTTCTATAAGTGGGGTAAACAAAACTTTGGTGATGAGGATTAAAAATGGACTTGACACTGAAAAATATTTTGTTGTTGCCAGTCGCGCTGTTCGTGCGAGCACCTATCATGCTTGTGGGATTGACTCTGAGCAAGATTGGGCATGGGATTTGTACATTCGCAGACCACATTCCCGGTCTTGAGCGAGCATACAAACCGAGATAAAAACTGCTTGACAATGTGATAGTTTAGTAGTACAAGCAACACATCAAGTTGATACTAAGGAAAAAATAATGCTGTTTCTTATTCAAAGCGGATTGCTCAGCTTTTCGGCTGCGCTGATTATCGCACTTTTGGGCATACTTACTTGGAATCTGGGTCGCAGTGTTCCGGTTGCCATCATGAACTTCTGTCTGGTGGTAATGAACATCGGGTTTGGTATCATGAACGTGTTGACCCATCCTGGAATTTGGAATTAAAAGCTTTTATTAAGTCGCACTACAACTAAGGAGATAAGACATGGATTTGTTTCTGAATGGTCGTAAGGTTCTGTTTGCAGAAGTTGAAGGTGTTGACTTCAAGGACTATCCTAAGTTTTGCGATGCATATATCGCTTATGCTGAGTTTGAAAACGGTACTCCGCTGAATGATTTTCAGCTTGATCAGCTTACCGAAGAAAACTATGATTTCATTCACTCCGAATGCATGGAACAGATGTATGGAGCAGCCGATTCCGCTCGTGAATACACCAGTGAGTGTGGATAAAAAGTTTTTGACACTACATTCTTTTTAGTGTATGACCACTTCATACTCAAACGAAGGAGATTACCATGAACAAGTATCAAATCGCTTCTGCTGTTGTTGATGAATACATTGCTCTTCTTGATAAAAAGTATGAAAACGATCAATATAAATATCCATGCAAAACTGGTCATCTCCAGGAGGTTCTCGTCTGGGCAGTAACTGAAGGCGTTGAAGCCATTCAAGAACGCATCAAGCGGTTGAAATCGGAACAGGAAATCAGTGATGCATAAAAACATTGAATCTATTCCCGCTGGACAATTGTTTGAGGATGGGTTTTCAATGATTAGTCTTGGTGCTTACCGTTTAATGAAAGACAGTAAGCACCAAGAAGCATATGACCAGTTGGGACACGTACTCAACTTGTTGATGGAAGATCGGCAAATGCTTCGTTTGAAATATAAGGTGGAACCGTGATTCCTTTAGCATTTCGCGGACTTGCGCTGTTTGCTTGTTCAGCACTATTGATGTACTTCATTGTTAAGAACATGAATCGCCCGCGCTAAGACACAATATAATAATATACTAACTTTTTCATAAATAGTTACTCAAGGAGTTTAACTTATGAAAAAGTTAGTAACCGCAGTTATGATGCTGCTTACAGTGTCGTTGACACTGCCTACTACACCTGCATTTGCTTGGGGACAGAGAGCACCTCTTCCGCTACAGCAATGCTCAATACATGCACCATTTGGTGCTCCTCAATCTGCTCGTCCACTGGAAATGATTTGCCGCGAAGCATATCTCGTAGGGTTCGATCCAGCAGCGCACATTCCTGAATATGTTGAATGGACTCTTACTCCGCAAGCTGCATTGGGTTGTGTAGCACGTTCAAACGCATTTGCTACTGACGCAAGTGTACCCGGTAGTGCCTCACCGCAAGACTATGCAGGTACTGGATATGACAAGGGACATATGGCACCTGACGGTGATCAGTCATGGAATCAACAAGTAGAATTTGAATCGTTCCTAATGACGAATATGACCCCTCAGGCAGGATCACTTAATCGTGGTATTTGGAAGTTGCTTGAAACTTCGTTTCGCGGTTGGGTATACCAGCAGAATCGTCCGTTCACTGCTATCTCAGGTGCAATCTACGGACCACAAGACAAGAAAATTGGTCGCGGAGTCGTCGTTCCTCATGCATTCTACAAGATCGTGATTGATGACGAAACTGGTTATGTTGCTGCTTGGTATTTCCCACATGTTGCACCATATCCTAATCTCGGTAATGACTTGACACGTTATCGTAGATCAGTTGCACAGATTGAACAGGAAGCTGGAATTCGCATTGGTCTTCCAAAGAATGCACAGGAAGTTCCTGTCGGTAAGGAATGGCCAGTAAACTTTGGCGCTCTTACTCAAGCTAAGAGAGCTAAGTGCGGAGCTAACGCATCTATTGACTAAAAACATAGGCAGTGCAGCATTTTATGTTGCACTGCTTATCAAAGGGTGATACAATGAATTTAAATCGTTTAGGTAGCGGTAAAAAGCTAATCAATATGCTCGTACACAAGGGTAATATCAAAAACATGGGCTGGACACCGCAACAACAGCAGAAACTTTTAGACAATCAAAAAAACGTTCATAATCCTGAGTCAAGGAAGAATACTAAGAAATGAGTGATGATCGATCCAAGAAGGCGCAGCGCCTGCATCGGACCGCAAATGCAATCAAGAAGCAGTTGCGTATTGCTAAACAGTCTGTTTGGCATAATTCTAAACTATTGACCCAACCACATAGAATGGCAAAGCATCATGCATTGGATTGTGGTAATCCTAAATGTCTTGTATGCCATTCAGAGAAAATCTTCAACAAGCCCAGCATTCAAGAACAGAAGTTTATCGAGGGTCATAAGGATGAAGACTCGTAGGCACCACAACAACAAAGGTTTCCGTCAAATCAAACGAGGCAAAACCTTTGATCAAGTCAAAGCTATGTGTCGTAGACTTAAACTTCCATTCTCGCCCAAAACGATTGACAATAATCCCAATACTTGATATAAACGTCAAATAGAAATTAAACGCGCCCGAGGCTGATTGGTGTCACAAGGGCTTCTAAAACCCAAGATTGCAGGTTCGATTCCTGTCAGGCGCGCCACATTTATATAGGAGAATAAAATGAGTGACGCACTTCCAACTGTCGTTCCGGCAGTAGTATTTAAGACTCGTGTCCGTGATGACAGCATCGAAGGACCCAATCCGTATCGTTGGCAGGATGTATCCTCTTACGATTACTTCGGTGGTAAGCGAGTCGTTCTTTTTTCGCTTCCGGGCGCATTTACCCCGACTTGCTCGACTTATCAGCTTCCTGGCTTTGAGCAGAACTTCGCTGCTTTTAAGGAACTTGGTATTGATGCTATATATTGCATTTCTGTAAACGACTCGTTCGTAATGAACAAGTGGGTGCAGGATCAGGGCATTGAGAATGTTCAGGTTATCCCAGACGGTTCCGGCACTTTCACTAGTGCAATGAACATGCTTGTTTCTAAGGACAATCTTGGTTTCGGTGTTCGTTCGTGGCGTTACGCAGTCATCGTAAACAACGGTGTGATTGAAAAGTGGTTCATCGAACCGGGAATCGAGCATAACTGTGCAACTGATCCATATGGCGAAACTTCGCCTGAGAATGTTCTCAAGTATCTTCTTGCAGAGCAGCAGGGCTAAGTTATGAACACTGTATTGTGGCTGCTGGTAGCACTTCAAGTTAAACACTTTGTCTGTGACTTTCTGTTGCAGCCAGAATACATGTGGAGAAATAAGGGGACGCTGGGACATCGCGGCGGCATTGATCACGCGGTGTTCCACGCCCTTACTACTTATGGAATTCTGTTATATTTTTCAGTCCCTGCGGTTGCAGCATATACTATGTTTCTGTTCGAAGCCTTTGCCCACTACTTCATTGATTATGCAAAGATGAACATCAATCGTATTAAGGGCTGGAAAGCCGACACTCACCCTCAGTTTTGGAATGCGCTGGGGCTTGATCAACTACTACATCAACTAACGTATGTAGCTATTCTTGCATTCATTAATTTACCGCACTAAATAATAGGAAAGGAAAAGAATGATGTCAGGATTAATCATGCCGCTGTTATCATATAGATTCAGGGTCATATTAGATGATAAAATTGACCCCGAATCCATTTTCACTAAAAACGTTGAAAATGTCATCGCGGATTATAAGAACAAGACATTAGAAGTTACAGTTAGACAGCCATGCTCTGATGAAAACATGTCACAGATAGTTAGTTATTTGTGTTCAACAGATTCATCTATTATTAGGGTTGAGGCACTGGCTGGAAATGCTGACCCTGAGTTTGCCAATGAATATATTTCCTGTTCCGTAGAAAAACATAGATTTGCACTCGGATACGGTATATCAGATGCGGCAAAACATGAACTTAAGTTTAAATATGAAACATTTTATACCACAAAATGTACAAAAAAGGAGAAAGAAAATGGCATAGATTGAATATTCTAGTATTATAGATAAATATATTATTATGTTCAAACCTACCATTTTTATATTAAACGTCATAGCCTAACCGGTTTAAAGTATTTCGGAAAAACTACCAATCTAATGGTAACAAGCCGTAAATACAATGTATCGTTATCATTTTGATAACTGCAAATTAATTGAAAAAGGAGTTAATTGATATGTCATAGATTTTAGAAATTGCTTGTAAGGACGTAGTGTTCCACTTTAACAAAGGACACCTGACCGATCCGACCATTCCCATGTGGGTCGTTAAAACACAGGGTAAAACCTACTATGTAGAGCATGTTGAATGTACGGTTCCGTGGTCTACCAAAGAAACCCCAGATAATCCTAGCACTAAAGGCAGTATCAAGGTTAAAGA
>Ga0031655_10000999_pt1 | contig 17200 bp, 28 predicted proteins | sample FrelakmetHBP12HB_FD_55187 | JGI IMG/M metagenome (GOLD analysis project Ga0031655, IMG submission 55187) | Freshwater lake sediment microbial communities from the University of Notre Dame, USA, for methane emissions studies -HBP12 HB | ecosystem: Environmental > Aquatic > Freshwater > Lake >... | reverse complement strand
TCTTAATTTTTCTTTAAATTCTTGTGTGGATCTTCCTTTACTTATGTTTATAGATAATTTTTTTCTAGTTTCTGGTTTTCCCAAAGAGGTTTTTAAATTATTTTTTCTTTTTTCATGTGTTCCTCTTTCTTTCATTCCATCAATCATTTTTTTAGTTTTTAATCTTTTTTCATCTTCTGTTTTATTTTGATGATTATTTGACCTTTTTTTGTATCTATTATCCTTTTCTTCTATTGTTTCTTTTTCTAAAAAATCTAACATTATTTGTCTTTGTTTATTTATATATTCATCATTGTTACAAACTTCCAACATTATTTTGCTTTGTTTATTTCTCTTCTCACTGCAAGAATTCTGACTTATTGAGCAACATCCTTTTCCATTCTTAAAGAAAAATTTTGCTTCTCTACCACATCCATAATTACATAACATTTATTTATTTCTAATCTCCCTTATCATTTGTAATTCCTGCCTTACTTAAATCTCCTTTTGACAATGTGTATGCCAACTGAGCGTAATGACAAATTTTATGAAGATCATTTGTCTTTCCTTTATTTCCCCATAACCTAAAACAATATTTTAAAATTTGCCACACACATACTTTTGGAGTAGTCATGACCATCAGATCTATACTGTTTTCATTCTGACCATATTTAGAAACTGTAAACTTTGCAATATATTCTACCATTTTATCTGACCACTCTTTCCAGTCCTTAACACGATCCACTTTCTGTTTGCTCATCAATTCTAAAATCTTATCATCTTTTTCTCGCAGTCGTTCTTCAACTTTATCATAATCTACTTCTTTTCCCTCATCCATTTGTATCTTCATAATATGGTTTATTAAACCAGCTTTCGACATTTTCTGTAATTCTGTAGCGTTCATATACTATTCTCCTTCTGGTTCTTCTTCAATCAAATTTGACCTTGTGTAAATTACAGTATTTATACTACCCACAGTAGTTGAGAATTTACTAACAACTAAATTGTCTCTTACATTATACATCTTAAAATCTATATCAGAATCATGATCAACAACAAATGGAACTGCTACTATATTAGAAATACAATTTAATTCCCTGTCTGTTACAATACCATCCATTAATTTTGCAGTCATATCTTTTGACATAGTAGCTGTAATCAATGTTGCACTATCCCCTTCAAATACAACTCTAATTGAATTAACATGGAAGGATCTAGTAATTGCTTTAATTCTATCTGACATATTTTTAGAAACAGTTGTGCTAAGAATCATATCTTCATCTTCTAATGTAAAACTACTATTCATCTCTTCCTCTGACATAAACTTATTATCCATAAAATCTAGTCTTGGTGCTTTAAACTTTAAAGATGAATACTGATCTGAAAATGAGAATGATGGTGGGTTGTCTTCTTCATTAACTTCAACTACTACTTCTTGTTCTTCAAATATCTTTAGAAGATCAAACTTTTGTTTTAAATCCGAAATTGGAAGACTTAAACCAGAAACTATATCATTTAAATCAATCTCAAAAATTGAAACTTTTTCATTAGATCTTTGTCTAATGATACCTTCTCTAATGTCTGCATCATTACAATCTTCCTTCAACAATGACAAACATCTTAAAAATTCCCCATACTTCGCTGCGTCCAAATTTACTTGTCTCATTCTTCACTCCTAATCATTTATTTTCTTTACGATTGTGATATATACAAATTTATCTTCTTTTACTTCTTTAGAATTCATATAATCAACAGTTACAAAACAATCCTCTATTACTTTTAATACATCCACCATTCTTTCTGACATATGTTTATTTTCACCAGTAACTTCTTGATTTACAGCTATTGGAACTGAAAATATAATTAAAACCGCATCTTCATTTTGATACTTATATGCGAACATGCAAAGATTACAACTAAACATTTTAAACAATCTATTGTTAGCAGTAGCTTTACATAAGATTGAATAGTAATCAATATCTTCTAATGTTCCAGTATAGACCAAACCCGCTTCTTGAACTGCACTAAAAATATCTCTTAACCTCTCTGCTTGGGAATAACTTTTAGACACTTTTTTATCTCCGATCATACAATAAATTTCTCAACTACAGATGGTGAGTCTGCAAAATCTTTTCCATTTTTATTATAGAATACATTCATATTTTCTATTACATGTTGATTTAATTTTTTAATCTTCCTGTAATAATCAAGTTTTATATCTATATCAGATAAAATAGAAACATTTAATCTGAATTTCTGCTCATTAAATACAATACTTTTAATTAATGAATCATATGAAGTAGAGAGTCCACAAGCATATAATGCAGTTGAGTTTCTCAGATTAGTAGAGTCAAAAATATGTTCAACCAAAATATCAAATATTCCCTCTGATAAAACAACATTATTTGATAATTTATTAGAACCCCCTATTCTATAGTAATCTAAAAATGGTGAGTTTTGAATATACATTTTAAAATGACCCATGTCAGCAGATGGATCTATATTTCTAAAAACTACAATTGATTTAAATTCTGTTAGAAATCCAACAAAATTAGAATGTAAATAATCCCTTATTTTAAAAAGAGTTTCATTAATTGGAACTAAATTTGAGTCTAAAAATGAATTCACATCAAAAATTAATCCCTTAATACTACTTAAATTTTCATTTGAAAATTTTAATCTTTTTTTCATATACATAGATTTTAACTTAAATCTATCTTCATCTATCTTTGGAAGATACAATTCTTTTTTTGGTTTCTCTATTTCAACTTGAATCTTTTCTTTTACTGATTCTTTTATTTTAGTTTTATCTACAAAACTATCTGTTAAATCTTTACCCTCTAATTTTTCCAGAAACTTTTTAATTGTTCCCTTTTGATGACAATCAGATCCAAAACAATGAAAGATTGGTGATTCTAAAGCTATATATAAATGGTAATGTTTTTTCTTCTTATCATACTCGCAAAAAGGACATTGCACAATAATATTTTTATTCGTAACTTTTACATGACCATCCAATCTATCTTTTAAAAAGTCTATAAATTTATCTTCATATATTCCAATCATAATTTTCTGGTCCGAAGTTTTCCTTCTTCATTTACTTCACTTATATAAACTCCTGTAGCAATTGTACATCTCCTCGTTATATATGTTATCCAATCTATATATCTTTTCTGGTTGCAAAGTGGACACCAAAGTTCATAATATTCAGTCGCTTTAAAATCTCTACATTTTGGACATTCAAATGTTGCTATATTATCTATTTCCATTTCAATATTCCATAGAGTTTTTTTTTAGAACTCCAATTACATTGGAAATCCAATCTAAAAATCCATTTCCTTTACATTTTTTACATTCTCCTCTAGATGACCATCCTTCTCCATTACATTTATCACATTTAAAAAATAAAAATTTTGAAGTATATCCTACACCTCTACAAGCTGGACAATATGTTCCATCCCAAAATTCATACTTATCACTATCCAATTTTTTTGAAAATATAACATTTAATCCGGTTCCACTACAAACAGGACATTTCTCGTACATATCTCTATTGTCATCAAAATTGTTTCCAATGGTATTTCTCAAACCATCAGCAAACTTTATTTGTTCAAAACTTAAATCTAAACCTCTCATTTTTTACCTGTTAGTTGTCTGTATTTTTTTAAAACTTCTACTATTTCAAAAACTAATGCCATAAAATTCATTGATGGCAGTAAATGATCTTGTTGTAGTCCTGTATATTTATTAACCAAAATTTTAACATGAGTTGGAACATCTGTCTTAAAAAATAAATCATTATAAATATTTCTATAGTCTACATCCGACTTTGATAATAGATTTACAATATTACTAACAATAGAATTAATTTTATGATCTTCTCCATTCTGACAAAAATTTACAATCTCTACTATAGATGAAATTAATGTTCTCTCTATAGAAATCATTTCATTTCTATTTACTTTTAAAGTTCCAGTTACAGAATGTCTTTGAAGTGTTCCCACAATTTTTCTAATATCTGGGTATAAGTTATCAATTATAAACTTTAAATCTTTTTCATCATATTTTATTTTTTCAGAATCCAAAACTTTTTTACAATAGTCATTTACAAAGTTTACTGGCATTTGTTTGAAAATATAAGTTTGGAATCTTGAGTCGACTGCCAATGGGATTTTTGAAATATAATTGCAAGTAAATATAAATCTAGCTTGATCTGAATATTTTTCTATCATACTTCTCATAGAATGAAAACTTTGCTCCGTGTTATGAGTTACAATATTATTTCCTAAAATAAAGTTATTATTTTTTTCAACATATAAATTGTGAGCTTTTTTAACCCCTATTGATTTTATACTTTTTATTTTCATTGTTTTCAGAGAATAATTCTTCAATTGTTGTAAATCCATTTTTCGAAATCTCCTCAATATAATTTATCATATCTATTAGGTAAAGTTCTTGATTTTTAATTGTTAAGATTATTGGGTTTCTTAAATTATTTTTAAAAGAATATTTTATAATTGATTTTAATTTTTCTATTAAAAATTTATCCCAACAGTCTATGGGCGATTCTAAAAATTCAAACGGTTTCATTTCAGATAAAAAAGTATAGGAATTTTTTTCTAACAATAAATCTGGAATAGTGTATCTATAATATGAAATACCCTTTTCTATAACTAGATATTTACATCTTAATGGTTCGTAAACAATTTTATCACCCCAATCTAAATTATCTAAATTTTCTAAAATTATTTTTTCATTTGATGATCTATAAAATATTTCCTTATCACATTTCTTTAACAAAACATAACCATTCTTATAACTAGAATGAGGATTAAATTTATGATTTAAAATTTTTTCAGTCATTATTTTTGATTGTTCTGCTTTTAGTATAGATGATTTAATTGGATCATTGTAGGCACTATTTAATTTAATTTTTTCTATAGTTTGTTCTGAATGAGGATGTTTTTTACCAGTATTTTTAATTGAAATTTTTTTAATTATTGAATTCTTTTCCTCTATAGAAAAATTAGACCACACCAATTTTTTAGCAATACTTATACATTTTACACACACATTATATTTATTAGATGATGATATTTTAGATCCACACCCTATACATAAGTTCACCAACCGTCTTCTTTTATATAAAAAAAGCTCTTTATAAGAATTTGCGTCTAAGTTATGTTTTTTAAAAACATGAAAACAAACACTCGCGTTTTTATAAACTATGTTATTTACTTTAAATTCACAAAAAACACAAGTTTTTAAAATGTCTAGATGAATATCAAAGTTAAAAATTCCATTTAAAGCGTCATCTATAATTTTATCTCTATTCTTTAAATCATTTATTCTTTTATCTTCTCTAATTTTTTTATTATTCTCATACCTCAAAATCCGCTTTTTTGAAGGAGGTTTTCCAATCATATGATTATGTTTTTTCATTTGTAGTTTAGTTCTGTGTGACCGACAACATCCTTCTGAATATCCTAAAGTTATTCCTTTAAATTTACAAAAATTATTACATTCTTCTAATTTACATATCCCCTCCTCATCTTGCTTCTTTATATAAATATCATAATACTTTTTGAGATCTAATTTACTTCTAATACCATGTTTTCGCAAGTGATTAACAAATCTAGTACGATCTTGAAATATATTATTACAAATTCTACATGTTAACAATTTAGAAATTCTCCTCTATTGTAACAATTTCATGATTTTCTGTTAGTTCTTTTAATTTCTTCTCTATTAATTTCCCATCTTTATCCATTATAAAAAACGGATGATTCTCAGAACATATAACTTTTTTACCATCTTCTAATTCAATCTCAAACATTTCCGCAATTCCACTATCAACATATTCAGCAAAATCTATTTCCAATTTATTATTACTTAAATTTACAGAAATCACTTGTATCTCACTGAGATCTTTTAACTCTTCTATTCTTTTATTTATAACTTTATCATCTTCTAAAATTTTAATTTCAGTGTTTCCATCTAAACATAAAAAATCAGCTTCATCAATAAACACAATCTTATGTTTATCATTACCAGCTGGAGGAATCTTAATAAATGGTTCAATGACATCATTTACAAATGAAATTCCACGACTATCTTTTGATGATCCATTAATCTCAAGAAGATTATCACTTCTATAACTTAAAACTCCATTCTTAGATGTAAGAATTGCAGCAACACATGTTTTTCCGGAACCAGGAGACCCAGAAAATATGAGATTTGGAATTTCTCTCTTAGCAATATATTCATCAAAGTTAATTCTATACTCATCTGGTAAAATTACTTCTTCAATTTTTTTTGGTCGGTAACACTCTACCCATAAGCTATTAATTATATTCACCTATCATCCTCCAATTCACTTAACACGTTCCTCCTTTTACTGTCAATAAAAATTGTCTCTGCATTTGTTCTTCTATAAACTTCCCTATTATGTTCTGTTTCTTACATTCCTCCACCAAATTGAGTGCTTCTTCTCCCACATGATATTTTCCATCTTGATCATATATAAAAACATCCCCTAGTTTTACCGAACTTATTTGATCACAATCACTCAAAATCAAAGCCATTTGAGCTGAATATATTGGGTCCGAATATACATGAAAAGATAAAATTACAGTCTTTTTAGAATCAACTGCGAGAATGCAATTTTTAGCTAGAATATACCATCTACCTTCAGTAAAATTCTTTCCATAAACTTCAATCTCATATTCCTCTAATAACTTAATTATTTTATCAACATTTTTCATCTTATTGTCTCTCTAACTACTCTTTATATTTTTCAGAAAACTTGGTAATCTCAACGATAACTAAACCAAGAAATTTCTTAATATCTTTAATTTGTTTTTGTTGAATTTGGCTAGATACTATAAATTTTAGATTCTTAAAAAAGTCGCTTAGATCAATTTCTTCTCCAGATTTAGTTTTCTCTTTTGCCATAGGACAAGGTTTACCATCTAATATAATGGGATGAATAAAACCACATTCTTTACACTGAATTGCAGCTAATGGTACTGGTCCTAATCCTGGTCCTGGTGGTTGCATATATACCAACTCCTTTTAGATTTTGTTCTACATTAATAAAAAACATACAAAAAATTAAAGGAAGAAATCCCCCCTTTAATTTTCTTTTAAATTTTTAATAGTTTCTTCTATAATTCTCGCAAAACTTCCATCATCTATAGATTGTTCAAATGGAGTCCTCTCTTGAATTATGTGGCCTTCGCTCTTACACCAATCACATTTAGTCCAATCTTTTAATCCTTCCCACTCATGGTGGCATTTGTCACAATGAAACAGTGGCATTTTTATTTCCCACATTTTCTTTCTGGAATATAACTTGTTAAAATAGATAGTGAAAGAATCCACCCCCATCCACCACTACCATTTAATGTTAATCCAGCAGCATAAATAGCACACATTATTGATATTGTATTAAACATCATGTTATACAAAAAGTTTTTCATTTTCTTCTCCTTTTATATTTCTAGTAATTTAGATCCTATTTTGTCTAATGATTCTTGCACTGAATCATCTCGGATAACATGTAAAATACATAATTTACCATATTCAGCTGGAGTAGTTTTTCCCAGAAATGAATCAATAGTATCTTGGTCAACTGCTACAAAACTCATTTTATCTTCAGGTAGAAAGGGAGCTCTCCCATATTCATCACATACTGAAAAACCATAGGGTAACCCAAACCCATTTTTATCCTTAAATCTCATTAATTGAATATAGTTTCCTCCATCTCCAGTATTATTTGGAGATCCCTGCATTAATGAATAAATTAAGCATGAATCGGTCATTATAAACCTCCTCTACTCTTGAGAGCTTTTTTAACTTTACTTTCATAATGTTTAGCTTTTGATCTTTCTTTGTTAACTATTTCTTCTTGTTTTTGTAGATCTATTTGTTTCTTTTTTCTTTGTTGATACCACAAATAAACAAGACCTATTAATATTAGTATGGTTATTGTGATTGCCATAATATCTATTCTCCTTCAATTTCTGTAATTTGTTCTGATCCATTTTTCTTTTTCTTCCATGGTTTTTCGATTGTTGTATCTTTCATATTATGGATTGGAATAATTCTATCTAGAACTATCGCTGTATCTTTAATAGCTTCTTCAATAACTTTTGAATCTTTATAAGCCATTGGTGACTCATCAAGACTCTCAAATGATACTGAATTAGAATATATTCCTTCCATGGTCTTTTTAAAATCTTCAACATTTAAAGTCTCCTTTGCTTTTGATCTAGATAATACTCTTCCTGATCCGTGGGGAGCTGAAAAATTCCATTCAGGATTTGATTTTCCTTCACATATTAAAATTCCATCTCTCATATTAAAAGGAATAATCATTTTAACACCAATATAAGAACTAATTGCTCCTTTTCTTATAATATGATCTTGAAAATTAATGTAATTATGAATTGTTTCAATTCTCTCTTTTGGTTCAGGATATTCTAATATTGTTAAAATATCTGTCATCATAGCATTTCTATTTATTGAAGCATATTGTTGACAATATTCCATATCATTTAAATATCCTGTTTTATCTTCTCCTTCAAGAAAATCTAATTCTGAAGGTTTAATACTTTTTATTTTTGCTTTTAATTCTGTTATTCTTTTCTGCCATTCTTCTTTAGGATAAGTTTCTTTAATATCATTAATTAAAGATTTTGGGTTTGATAGTTCTTTTTTGGAAGCTCTATCCTGCCAATAATCACATACCCTAGCTCCAAGATTTCTTGATCCTGAATGAATGGTAACCCAAATATCATCTGTGTTTTGAGATCTTCCAATTTCGCAAAAATGGTTGCCTGACCCTAAACTACCAATACTTTTAACCACATAGTCAAACTCAACACCAATCTTTTTACATAACCACATTACTTCTTGATCCAATCTAACTTTTCCTTTTTTATTAATATTAAATCCAAAAGGAATTTTTTCTCTAATTTTTTTATCAAGATCTTCATGATTGATGTTTATTTTTCCTACGTTAAAAGAAAGCATGCCACAATTATGAACAAAAACTCCAGCAGATAAAGCAAAATTATGATATTTTTCTACTTGGAGACAATAAACATCTTCTTTATAATCAAGTTTTTTAATAAGTAAAACTTTATGATTGCTATTTGTAATATTACAAAATCTTTTTTTGTGGTTTGTTATTGAACTTTTATTATTTATTAATTTTTTTCCACAAAATTCACAATTAATATATTCTTTTGGAATTCCACAACTTTCATAATGTCTAAAAAATCCTAGAGCCCCTTTAACTTGTCTATTGCATTTTTCACATGTTAATAAAATATTATTATTTATTTCGTTCATTTTTTTTAGATTTTCTATAGTATTAATATGATGACCATTATTTTTCATTTTTTCTAAAAATTCTTCTCTATAATTAGTCATATAATTAAAATCATCAGTTGCAAAATAATTATTAGTTATTGCATGTGTTCGCGCATGCTCATTTTTTGTAAGATATTCTAAATTAGACGGAACATTATTAAACCACAAATTATCTTTATGGTGTGTATTATGTTCCTTAGGTATTTTTCCTAGAAAAAATTCAGCTACCAAATCATGAGTATATCTTGAAAATTGTTTATAAGATTGAACTCTTTCATATCCATCTCTAGATTCATAAAATCTATAAAGAGGCATAAGACTATCCTTTGGTTGTAATTTCTGAGCTTCTTTATATTCCCCATTGGTTAGCATAAATTTTTGTTCTGGGGTACATCTTATTTTTTCTCCACAACTTATAACAATTTCCATTAATTGAGCGCTTTCTTTTGTTTTTACAGCTGTTGCTTTACCAGGAACTATTTTTCCAGTTTCATCATCTATTGAATATATATAAAATTCTCCTACACCAACTAATGATTTAATCTCATATTGCATGCCATTCAATAGAGGTATTTTGGTATCTCCCGTAAAACAACCCAAATCTACTCCAACTACATTGGGAATTATCTTATTAGTTATTTCAGAGGTAAAACCAATTACTGATCCTTTTCCTGAGTGACAATCTGGCATAATTGCAACTGGATTTGTAAAAGCTTCATGATTAATCATTTTAATAATTTGCTCCATACAATTATCATCAACCTGATCTATCATAATAGTTGCGGTTGTATATTTTCCTTCTATTGTAAACATTTTTTCTCCTTTATATAGTCACTAATAAAATAGAAACATGTAAAAACTGATCAAATCCCAACACTTTAAAAAACAAACGTTTTTTATCATTGTTCCATGTCCAATCATAAATACGACTACTGATACCATCAATGATAAAATGAGATATGAAGTTTATAAAAAACAATGAATTAAATTTAGATACATCTGTTATAAAAAACAAATATAATAAATACATAGAAAGTAAAACTACATAGTCTGCTACAGAATGATCAAGAAGAGCCATCATATTTTTACTCTTATTTAAAGCCATCTTTTCAGTCTGACATAAAAAGTCAGCAACGAAATGAGCGAACAACATCCATACAATTAATCCAGGATTCATAAAGTTTATCTCTCCTTCATATCACCTTTATAGTTCAATTTCTAACATTTCATCTTTTCAAAATCTTCATCTACTAACGGAGGAATATCAGAAAAATCTATATTCTCACCATTCATCACTGACTCATTTTTTGCTAATAATCTTTTAATTGCTAATTGTAAATATTTATATGTCTTTGGTGCTTTTTGTGGTAGTTTTGCTAACCCAACACCAATTGTAGGAACAACTATTTCTTTTCCAAGAGGAACTTTTTCTATGGCTTTATCAATCCTACGCTTGTTTAATTCATATTCTGAGTCAGTAAAAAAGGCTTTACTTTCCATTGTAGGATATTTTTTAGTTGGAATTCCATAAGCGTTTGGTTCCCCTCTCATTTCCTTCGCTTGTCCACCAAACCCTTTTTCAACTAAATTATCCCCAAACAAATAAATTTTCTTGTCACGATTAGCTTTTAGTTCTGCTCTTTTTATGATTCTATTTATGATTCTGTTTCTCTCCATTTTTCTTCCTCTTTTCTTCTTCTATGTATTCTATAAGTACTGTATTGAATCCTTTTTCAATTAACAGTCTTTGTTCTTCTCAATTCTTCACACCTGGTTATATCAGGAACTTGATTTTTCATATTCCTCCTTACTTTAAAAATCCAAACTTATAAATTCCTTCTTTCATTCTATTTTCAAACTTCTTATATAAATCCCTAAATTCATTTAACTCTTTCTTCATAGTTTCTTTTAAAACTAATTTAGTTTGATACCAACCAGCATCCCACGCATTTAAATACCAATCAGGATAGAGATCATATAATCTGACTCTCTCAGGAAAAGATTTAACTACTAGTTCACTAGCCATCTTTAATACTTCTAAAGCATCTGAGCTTAATTGACTTGCATTTTTTTGAAGTTCCAAATAAACAAACCGTTCTTTATTAAATATTTTTGTATCCTGATATAATTCTGGAAACGGATGATTAACATTGTTCGCCAGATCTTGAATTACCTTATTTGGTAACCAGAAGAACTGATTTTCTATGTTCCTATTTGATCTTATTGATGATTGAAAACTATTGTTATTAAACAAACTATAAACTATGCAATCTATAAAATAACTTTCATCAATATTATGAGGATAAAAATATTCATCATTATCATTAATCCAAGTTTGAAAGAGCATAGAACATCTTTTAATAGTAAAAAGAGATAAAATTCTATAAAAATTGTCAAGTGTTATTTCTGAATTACCATGTGCAAAAAGACCGGAGTATAATCCTGTAAATTGTTCATTCCCTCGCATACTATTATAATTAATATGCATAGATCCTAAAAAGTTATTTACAACTCTAATTTCTTTTTCTTCGTATTTTAATGGACCGTAAAACAAATATGATTTTTTATTTTCTCTGTGTTGATTAATTAATAATTCTTTAACCCAATGTGTTGCAGTATTACTTTTCTTTAAAAAATACAAAACTTTGTTGGATACAAAATTTAAATTATTATCAATTTCAAAAACATTAAACTCAGATCTTTTTTCTATACCACTTGAAAAAATTGAAAAAAGAACAGGCCACCAAGAAGATACGCTAGAGAAATTTGCAGAATTAAATATCATTCCTGTTTTGAACTCAAAGTTTTCTAAGAAAATATTTCTAAATTCATTAAAAGATGTTGTTGATAAAAATGATGTTTTAGAAAAGAAACATATGTTAATATTTGTAAGTTTATATTTTCTTTTAATATTAATAATTCTATAGAGGAATTGTATATATAACTGAGAACTTGCAGTTGATAATTTATATTTTGTCATTAGTTTATTTATTTTTGTTAAAGATATATCTTTTTTTCCTTTACTTCCCAAATTTATTAAAGTATTTGCGCTTGTTCCGTACGGTGGATTTATAAATATAATAATTGGTTTATTCTCTTCAAAAGCTTTAACTAATCCTGGAACTACTAATTTTAATTTATACGCTTCAAATACTTCAACATCTGGATCATGAACATCATCATTTAAAAAATCATATTGAAATTTAGCTGCCTCTTGATTAAATCCCTCACCTATTTTTAAATCACTTTCATTTAAAGTTGAACAATATAATTCCTTAAATTTGTAATCCCTTGTTAAATTACCTGTTCCCCAAGCTGGATCCCACACTACATATTTTTCTCTCCAGTTATCCCCAAATTCTTTTTCTATCATTCTGTGAGCATAATTCGCCCAGGGTGTTGGAGTATAAAATTCACCTTGAGATCTTCTTGTATAATCCTCAATTAATCTATCACATATTTCTAAGAATTTATTTTGATCATATAGAGGATATATATCATGAACATAAGAGAAAAATTCTTTAAATTTTATTCCATTAACTTTAACACTACCAAAGTTTTTTGTAATTAGAATATTAGTATTTCCTTCTAATATTATATTTTCATTTGGTTTATTAATCAAATCAATGAAAATTCCTTTTAGATCATTCGCATCATATTGCTCAGGTTTTATCAATACATTTTCAATAAAATCTGTAAAAAATCTATTTAAAGTTAATTCTGTTATGGTCATTTTTCTGGATACCTTTTTACTGTAAAGTTAAAGCTGGTGGCTTTAGCCATCCAGTTGTATAAAAACCAATCTCTAAAATTTCTAGAACAAACAATAAATAGATTTGAAAGGTATATCTTATGGAAATTAAAGATCCAACCAAGACATATAAAACTAATTCACATTTAATTTATTCTTGTTATTACCATGTCATATTTTGTCCAAAATATCGAAGAAAGTGCTTAATCGATAATGTCGAAATTAGATTAAAAGAATTATTTTTAGAAATTTCTAATAAATATAATTTCGAAATACCTGATTTAGAAGTTATGCCCGATCATGTTCATATGATAATTTCATGTGATCCTTCTTTCGGAATAATGACAGTTATTCACAAATTAAAAGGAATTACTTCAAATATTTTAAGAAAAGAATTTCCTAATTTGAAAAGAATGCCAACTTTATGGACAAGATCATGTTTTATTTCATCTGTAGGTTCTGTTAGTTTAGAGATTGTTAAAAAATATATTGAAAACCAAAAAGGAAAATAAAATCTTGAAATCTGTTAAATCTTATACTTGTAAAATTTCTGGAAATAAATCTAAAATTAAATTTTTAGAAGATTTATTATCTGAAATTGAAAAGTTATCGCTGTTTGTATTTAATCAAGGAAAAATTTCTTGGACTAATCAAAAACAACTTTACGCTATTTGTAGACAGACTTTTCCTTTAATTAATTCAAAAATGCTTCAAAATTTTATTTCATTGTATTTCCCAATTGGAAAAAAGAAACTTCCAAAATCTCCAATTAAGCCAAGTATTTATATGGATCAAGGTCAAAATATTAAAATTGATAATACCACAAAATTAACAAATATCTGGTTGAGGTTTTCAAAAAGAAATTTTCCATTATTTGGGAAATATATTATTAAAAAACTTTCAGAACCTTCTAAAATCAAACTTGTCCAAATCTTCAAAAGAAACAACCGGTTGTATTGTAAATTAACTTATGTGGTAGAAATTCCTGATTTAATTTCTTCTCCAACCTCCAAAGTTGTTGGTTGTGATATAAATTACAAAAGAGCAGTAATTTCAAATAATTCCTTCTTTTATTTGAAGAAATTAGCGCATAAAAAGATGGAACATAAAAAACATAAACAGTTTAAACGAAATCTTACAAATTACTCCAAAGATTTCATCCACAAGTTAACGTCTCAAATTTCTAAAGATCTTCAAAATAAAGGAATAGAGGTTCTAGTCCTCGAAAATCTCAAAAGTTTGAGAAAGTCTGCTTCAAAGAAATTAGGAACTTCAAAGGGGAAATTATTAAATTATATAATAAATTCGTTCCCTTACAGCATGTTTCAAAACTTCCTGAAGTATAAATGTTTAGATTTAGGCATCAAAGTTGAATTTATAAATCCAGCATACACAAGTAAGACTTGTTGCAAATGCGGAAGTAGAAATACTTCTCGTCCAAAACAGACTGATTTCATATGCTTATACTGTAATTTCAAAATAAATGCTGATTTAAACGGGTCAAGAAACATTGAGTATTTCTACATGAAGACTCAATGGGCTGCCAGTGAATCCAGCCCTCTACTAAACCTATAATTTAGTAGGAAGCTGGCGGTTTTAACCGTCCAGTCGTTCACTTGTATTCTTAATATTGTCAATAATTTCTTTTAACTCTATTTTTTCAACTTCCAAAATTTTTGGATTTATATCATTATTTTTAAATATTTCATTACATAACTCGGAATTTTTACTGAAGGCTTTGCTAGGTTCTATTGTCCAATCAAGTTTATAATCTAAATAGTCAGAAATTAAATCTGAATGAAAAATAGTACATGCTATTTCATCTGCTATAAATATTACATTTGGTATTTGTTCCCCTCTTATCTCTATTTCTTTTAAATAATAAATAACCTGAACTATATATTTAGCAAATTCTGATCTTTTCAAAATACTTTTTTTGCGGTTATATTTATTAAATTTAAATTCAGATAATATCTTTAATTTAATCAGTTTATAATCTAAAATTCCGTCATGTTTAATCCCAGTATATACAGATCTAAAAGGCACATTCCCAAAACTATGCGTTATCAAATTTTTATAATCAGTTTGAACATCTGTTTCTGACTCACAACCTCTTAAAATAACTAAATCAAATTTCACTTTATTCTCCTTTTAATTTTATTCATATTCCCCCCCTGGTTTTATAATAATTTTAAATGTCCAGTTATTTTATCAATTTTCTCACTTTCATCTGGTCCAATTGCACAACAGGTTATAGTTGGAACTCCATGAAACTCAGTAAATCCATTGTCTGTTATAAGAGCACATAGAATCTCATTCTCTTTAGCATTATTATAAATAGACATAAGCTCATCTTCACTATCAACAGAAACACAAATTTTCGTAAATGAACCAGTTATCCAATTGTATAAAGGAGAATTTGTTCTTATCCAATCCATTTGAAATCTGACTTCTGGTTCTCGAGGGTGAGGATTTTCAGTCATCATATCCAATATAACTTTCAAGGAGGCGTGGCAGCCCTGGACGATCATTTTCCCTTTTCTCATGTTGAGGTCTTTTCTAATTACAATTACTTGTTTAATCATTTAAATTCTCCGATACTTTTTTTCCCACAGTAATATACGTTCCAGTAAAAGCTCCCAGAGCTGCAGGAATAATATACCAAACTGATTTAACAATGAATATTACTGATAAAGCATAAAGATAAACTATAACAACAGAGACAACTCCAGCTTTGAATCTATTTTTATTTGTTACTTCTTGTATAAACTTCACTGCGAGAACATCCATTAATACATTTGCTAAAAATATTATTAGATAACTCGTCCATATATTTATTTCTCCCATTTACTTATTTCTCCTCTAATCCCACCAATGTCTTATATATTTTCTAAATAATTTTAGGAGATATTCTAAATCTTGATTTAACATATATTCAGAATGATCCCCTGCTAGTTTAAATTCCTTCCGACATTGTTTCTTTTCTTTTTCTGTATTAGCTTTTTCATATATAAATTCTAAAGTTGATAAATTTGAATCCTCACATTTATTAAATTTAAACTCCATTTCTCCCCATTTTTCTTTATGAGGTTTAAGAGCGTTTGATAAATAATCATCATTTATGAGTCTGTCAAGAATATTTACAGTTACTTTCATTTGATCAGCTTCTTTATCACTATTCAAATGATGACCATCTATTCTAAAATACTTCTCCATGTGAGATATTTTTTTACGTAAAATCTTATATAGAAAAGCATGATCCCAATCATTATCTTTCCAGATAGTTGGAATCCATCTTATAACGTTTATTACTCGATAATAGAAATCTTTTATAAAATACATTTTACCACTCTCCTCACACATCATAATGATTTTTAATTCTTTCCATATCTTTTTCTGACAGTCCTTCTCCAGACCAATCAAGAAGACCCAATTTTTTATCAATCTCCCATCGTTCTTCTTCAGTTAATTTCAGAAAATTTCTTGGACGTTTAAAAGATTGGTGAAACATTTCTCTTTCTGTCATATTACTCCTTTTGGTTTTGCTCCCTTAATTCCAACCGGATTAAATAATGAGAAACCAAAGAAATATATTGGAGCAATAATCGTTTCAACTAAAATACATCCCCATATAACATTTCCCCAACAAACTTCATATTCAATATTTGGATTCTTTTTATCATTTTCATTAAGTAATCCATATGTTTCATATGTTAAACCATTAATTTCTTTTGGTTTACCACAACCAATAACAACCACAAGAAATATTATTACCATAAAAATACAACCAAGTTTTTTAAGCATTTCCTTTTTTATCATATTTATAATCTCCTCGTAATATATTTTATTCTATTCGTTTCTTTTTCTGTTCAAATTCCTTCATATCTACATATTCTGAAATTTCTTCCCATGTCATCTTTATTATTTCCCAAATTAAATATGGAAGTATCCAAATAGGAAGAGTAACAAAGAGAAATATTTTCGTCATTTTTCTATATTTTTCTATCATACATCCCCCACATTTTGAAAGATATTAATCATTGATTTTACGTCCAACACACTCTTATAAATGTTGATGATGTCTTCATATGG